>Ga0315288_10003605_pt1 | contig 19807 bp, 8 predicted proteins | sample YL17G11_20_MG_FD_203454 | JGI IMG/M metagenome (GOLD analysis project Ga0315288, IMG submission 203454) | Sediment microbial communities from Yellowstone Lake, YNP, Wyoming, USA - YL17G11_20 | ecosystem: Environmental > Aquatic > Freshwater > Lake > Sediment | place: USA: Wyoming | collected... | reverse complement strand
CGCCGATCACCCGAATCCAGTTGGGGCTGGCGACGTTCTGTTAGATGGGTAAGCAAGGGCCGCACCCCTCCAGCTCTTGGAACCCGGACGCTGGGCCCGCCTCTGACCAAGGGGCGGGTTTCGCTATCAGTCAGTTATCCTCTGTAAACAGATAGAAAACGAGCGGGTGTAACTCAGTTGGTAGAGTGCCTGCTTCCCAATTATTGCCGTCTTAGCGCTGTGCCCCCAGAAGCGCGGGCCGTATCGAAAATGGTATAGTCATCTGCTATTCAAGAGAGCCTTGAATAGCAGATGACTGAAGCGCCGAGCCTAGACCGTCGCCCTTCCCTTGCCAACGCTCGCGGCTGCGAGTAGGATGGAGGCGTGGGCGATGCCCAAGGATGGAGGCAGCACAGTGAAGACAGCGAGCTTGGCAATGGCTTTTCTCCTTGTCGTCTGCCTGGCGGCGTCTCTGGCCGCTTGTGGCGGAGGCGGGGGCGGCGCACCCACGGCCGAGGAGCCGACCACCCGTCCGACAGCCTCCCCTACGGTTAGCCCCCCCGCTGGGGGCAAGATCGCCTTCTACTCCGACCGCGACGGCAATGGCGAGGTCTACGTGATGAACGCCGACGGCTCCGACCAGACCAACCTTACCAACAACCCGGCCGAGGATTTTGGCCCGGCCTGGTCTCCCGACGGCCGCCGCATCGCCTTCACGTCCAACCGCGACGGCAACTTGGAGGTCTACGTCATGAACGCCGACGGCTCCGGCCAGACCAACCTCACCAACAACCCCGGCGGCGATTTTGATCCCGCCTGGTCGCCCGACAGCAGCCGCATCGCTTTCGCCTCCGACCGTGAGGGCAACACCGAGGTCTACGTGATGAACGCCGAAGGCTCCGGCGTCACCCGCCTCACCAACAGCCCGTCCAACGACTGGATGCCCGCCTGGTCTCCCGACGGCAGCCGCATCGCCTTCGCCTCCTTCCGCGACGGCAATGCCGAGATCTACGTGATGAACGCCGACGGGTCCAGCCAGACCCGCCTCACCGACAACCCCGCCATAGAGGGCGTGGCCGCCTGGTCTCCCGACGGCAGCCGCATCGCCTTCCACTCCGACCGCGGCGGCAACTTCGAGGTGTACGTGATGAACGCCGACGGTTCCGGCCAGACCAACCTCACCGACAACCCCGCGGGTGACGTCGACCCCGCCTGGTCTCCCGACGGCAGCCGCATCGCCTTCCACTCCGACCGCGAGGGCAACTTTGAGGTGTACGTGATGAACGCCGACGGCTCTGGCCAGACCCGCCTCACCGACAGCCCGGGTGCTGACAGTGCCCCCGCCTGGTCGCCGTAGGGGACCGTCCCAACGGGCTTGGTTCCGTAGTGTAGATAGACCGCTGGCCCTCCTGCCGCCGGCCAACGCCATCGAGCTGGAGGTGTATGAAAGCACCCAACTGGGATGGTGACAGCGGCGGCGTTGCCTGCCAGCCGCTAGGGTAAGCGATGCTTTCTTCTTGACGCCGTTTGCGCCTGCCAGTAGGATGAGGTGGGCGTGAGTTGGAGACGCACAGCGATCATGGAGGCAGCGCAATGAAGACAGCGAGCTTGGCAATAGGCTTCTTTTTTGCCGTCTGTCTGGCGGCCCTTTTCGCCGCCTGCGGCGGAGGCGGGGGCGGGGCGCCCACAGCCGAGGAGCCGACCACCCGTCCGACAGCCTCCCCTACGGTTAGCCCCCCCGCTGGGAGCAAGATCGCCTTCCACTCCGACCGCGATGGCAACCGCGAGGTCTATGCGATGAACGCCGACGGCTCCGACCAGACCAACCTTACCAACAACCCGGCCGAGGATTTTGGCCCGGCCTGGTCTCCCGACGGCCGCCGCATCGCCTTCACGTCCGACCGCGACGGCAATGCCGAGATCTACGTGATGAACGCCGACGGGTCCGGCCAGACCCGCCTCACCAACAACCCCGCCATAGAGGGCGTGGCCGCCTGGTCTCCCGACGGCCGCCGCATCGCCTTCCACTCCGACCGCGATGGCAACCGCGAGGTCTATGCGATGAACGCCGACGGTTCCGGCCAGACCAACCTCACCAACAACCCCGCCGGTGACGTCGACCCCGCCTGGTCTCCCGACGGCAGCCGCATCGCCTTCCACTCCGACCGCGACGGCAATGCCGAGATCTACGTGATGAACGCCGACGGTTCCGGCCAGACCAACCTCACCAACAACCCTGCTGAAGACGGGCTCCCCGCCTGGTCTCCCGACGGCAGCCGCATCGCCTTCACGTCCAACCGCGACGGCAATGCCGAGATCTACGTGATGAACGCCGACGGCTCCGGCCAGACCCGCCTCACCGACAACCCCGCCGGTGACGTCCACCCCGCCTGGTCTCCCGACGGCAGCCGCATCGCCTTCCACTCCGACCGCGACGGCAACTTTGAGGTCCATGTGATGAACGCCGACGGTTCCGGCCAGACCAACCTCACCAACAACCCTGCTGAAGACGGGCTCCCCGCCTGGTCGCCGTAGGGAGATGGCCCAAGGGCGCTAGCAGTACCAGACTTTCAGGGTGGAGTCCGCTCGCCAAATCTTGTCTTTACGGCCCTTAGGTAACCGGAGACCAGCACGAAAGGCCTGCTCCTCATAGAGACCCTGGCCGTCCTACTGGTGGCCAATGCCATTCTGTGGCTCGTGGTGGCGGGCGGGCCAGCCCCGAAAACGCCCAGCCTCCAACGCCCATGCCAGCCGGTCTGTGACCTCTATCTACTGCATCGATCGCAGGATAGGGGCTGCCGGTGCCGCGGGAATGAGTATTTGCCGACGTGCCCGATCCGTTCGGTGCCGGCATAAGATGGAAGTAGAAAAGAACAGGTGCCGCTTCAGGGATGGGGTGGAGAAGGATAGCGGCTCTGTTCTTTTCTCCGTCAGTGGTTTGACTCTGAGAAACAGGGTTTGCTATGCGAGACCGGGGGAGCAAGGTTGCCTTCATGGTTCTGGCAGGTGTGCTGGCCCTGAGCCTTGGGGTTGCATTCGGCTCCGCATCTACACCTACGCCCACCGCGACGCCTACGTCGGGCAGCGGTGTTCAGTCAGAATGGACGCTGGTTGTAGATGGGCTCGTTCAATCTCCTCTGAGTCTGACCTTCGGCGACCTCCTCGCAATGCCGACAACGACGGTGTACGCTCAACTGTACTGCGTTGGCCGGCCTGCGACTCCGCTCGCTGAAGGTAACTGGACCGGAGTGAGCCTCGCATTCATACTCGAACAGGCTGGTGTCTCTCCGGAGGCGGTGAAGGTTGCTTTCTACGCTGATGACGGTTTTACGACCGACCTAACAGTCACCACAGCCATGCGTGACGATATAATCCTGGCCTACGAGAGCGATGGCGAGCCTCTAACAGAGATGCAGTTGGTGGTTCCGTGCAAGTGGGGCTACAAGTGGATACTAAGACTCAACCACATCGAACTCGTCGATTACGACTTCCTAGGCACTTATGAGAGCGCGGGGTACTCCGACGAAGCCAACAGACGCCCCGGCGACATTGACTGTGACCAGGTGGCCAATGAGGATGATAACTGTGAGAGCGTGCCCAACCCCGACCAGGCCAATGCCGACGGCGACGCATGGGGCGACGCCTGCGATAATTGCCCCACGGCAGCGACGCCGTGGTACGTGCCTCTCGGGGACGAAGACTGCGATGGCTTCACCACTGCCGACGAAGAGTACGTTGGCACCGACCCTCTGAACGCCTGCCCGGACAACGGCATCGACGACGCCTGGCCACCAGACATCAACATGGACAGGTGGGTCAACGTCCTGGACCTACTGCTATATCCAGCCAGGGGCGTGCTGATGACCCACGCCGGTGACCCGAACTACGACCCGCGTTTCGACCTGAACGCTGACAGCGAGGTCAACGTTCTGGACTTGTTGGTGTTCCCGGCCAAGCGCGTACTCATGATCCGGTGCACGCCGTAGAGCCTTGCCTTTCCCTCGCGCTGGCTAGCCGGATACGAGGGGTATCTCTTGGTCGAGACCCTGGCGGTCCTGCTGCTGGCCGACGCCATCGTGTGGTTCGCGATAGCGATGGGCTGGCCGTAGCGCCTAAGCAGAAACCCTACCAGACGCCCCAGAATCGAAACCTGACGGGCTAGTCTGCGCGGGGCTAGGCCTTTCCTCCTTCTCTCTTCCTGCCGTCTCTAAGGGCCTTGCCCAACAGGGCACCACAGCCGCACTCCTCCAGCGCCCGGATCTGCCGATCAAGCGCCAGCAAGCGTCTTTCACTCGCCTTGTTTTCACCCTTCCCGGGCACGTCATATCTCCTTGCTAACGCCTAGTGGCCCACGGCAGGGCCGCGAATAGCGGATAATTGCGGCCATTGGCCGCCGTCGGCGCCGTCGCTTTCGTATCTGTCAGCCATACTCATTCACCCTTTGAATAGCATATAATCGTTAGGCAGGCGCTGAGGAGGTCGAGGAGGCGGTTTCACAAGGGAGGCAAGCACCTTGCGGCTGCCTAGAATGTGCCGAGAGGGCGGGGAAAAGGTCGTTGCGGGACGAATCTTTTTCCACTCCAGCGCGTCTTAGTATATGGCGGGTCATGGAGACAAGTGCTCTAAATCAAGGGATGGGTCCCCTCCCGCCCTTGGCGGCCCGCCTTTTGCTATGCCGTAGGCCCGTCCCTGCCAATAGGGGCGGGCCTTCCTCTTGGCTGCGGCTAGCATTCACCATTTTTCACCCTCAATTTACCCTGCTGGCGCTGCCATTCACTACTCTTTCCGCCTGGTTCCAGGCATGATTACTATAAGAAGGGAGCCACCTCCGGCATACCTCGCTGTGGACTGGTTCCTCATCGGGGCGGAAAGGTGTCATGATCCTGGAAAGCATACGTTCACATAAAGCGGTGCCACAACCGGTGCCGTTTCCCACATCGGTGAGATAGGGAGGAATAGGCATGAGGACAAAGACTCGTTTCAGCAAAGGGCTTCTCCTGGCGGCGTGCACTTTGCTCCTCTTGGGCGGCATCATGTCGGCGGTGCCCCTAGCGCTTCGCTTCAGCGGTTCGGCGGAAGCGGAGACCATCGTCCCCTCCATCGCTGCAGCCAACTGCAGTGACGCCAGTCAAACCGAGGACGACCCCAACCCGCCCGGCGATTGTGCAAACAACGCCACCGCTGCTCAGCTAAGCGACCAAGGAACTGGAAACACCAATCGCGTCAACCTTGAGACGGATGACAAGAGCACGTCGCCCGACACAGGTACAGGCGATGATGACCTGTCGATTACCTTCGACCTGTCTGGCCTGGGCGGGGTCAACCTTGACAGCGCGGAGGTCCGGGTGTGGGCGACACAGTCCGACGATCCGGGCCAGCTCAAGGTCGGTTCTAGTGGGGACGACGATGGGTACGGAAGCAAGGCCCTGGGCACACCGCAGTCCTACTCGAACAGTAGCCTTCGCAATGACGTGGCGGGTGCGGGTTCGAGCTTCACAGTGTACCTCTCCATGGACTGCATGCCCAACAACAGCGACGACTGCGGCGCGCTCATCGATAAGGTCGAGCTGCGGCTCACGGCGCCGGATCCGCCCATCGGTCAACTGATACAGGGCACCGCCAACCCGCAGGTCACGCCTGGCGCCTGCAACAAGGCCGACTTCAACTTCGTCATCGACATGTCCGGCTCCATCGGCGCCCAGGGTGGCCAACCTTCGAACCTTCCGGCCCTCCAGGCCGGTATCACCGGTTTCGTGGGCGCCTTCCAGGGGGCTGGCGGTGACGGACTCTACAGCGGCACGGAGTTCCAGGAGTACAGCGTGTCCGCCATCACGGGGGGCTTCGTTGACGATGCTACCTTCAAGACGGCGGTGAATGCCTTGTCCTACCCATACGGTCGCACTCCCACTGCGGTGGGAATCAATACAGCCCTGGGCAACAACGCGGGCGATCGGCCCGATGCCCCCAACATCATGTTCGTGGTCACGGACGGTTCACCTAACATACCTTCTGGCGGGTACGACTACCCCAGCGACCCGGCCGGTTGGCTGAATGCCGCAAATCTTGCTATTCCCGCCGCCAACTCCGCGCGGTCTGCTGGCTATGTCGTGTTCGCCGTCTATGTCGGCGAGGGCGACACCGGCCTACCGTTCACGGACGCTGGCGATGCCGCCTGGGCACAAGCAGTGATGACGGAGATCGGCGGCGGCTCATACTATCCCGTTGACTTCTCTGGTCTGTCTGATGCGCTCATGAACGCCATCGGCTGCCGCACCATTCGGGTAGCGAAGATCACCACCGGAGGCGGTCTGCCCGCGACGTTCGCAGGGACCATCACCAACGCCCCGAACACACCCACCACGAGCCCCTGGAGCATCGAGGCCGGCGGCGCCGACCCCAATGACTACCAGGACTTCGTCGTCCCCTTCAACCTCTCTCATGTCGTGACGGAGAGCACGCCCCCCACCGGGTGGGCGCTGAACGGCTACTCCGTCCAGTCAGGCCTCATCTCGTGTTCGCTGACGATGTCTTACACCGCCGCGAACACCGTGGCGGCAGGGACAAGCAACGCCACAGTCTGCATCAAGAACATCTTCGCGGCCACCGGCACTCTGACGGTGCACAAGGTGCTGGACTCGGGCTCGGCGCCCCTGACGTCCTTCTGCTTCACCCTCAGTCCGGACCCCGGGAAGGGGCAGGTTTGCGCCAACGCCTCCGGCGATGCTGTCTTCAGCAACGTCCCTGCGGGCACCTACAGCGCCAACGAGACGGCCAAGCCCGCCAACTACCACGAGGTCTCCAATAACTGCAGCGGCACTCTGACCATCACCGGCCAGGGCGACACTGACTCCTGCACCTTCCATGACGCCATTAACACCGGCACTCTGACGGTGCACAAGGTGCTGGACTCCGGCTCGGCGCCCCTGACCTCCTTCTGCTTCACCCTCAGTCCCGACCCCGGGAAGGGCCAGGTTTGCGCCAACGCCTCTGGCGATGCTGTCTTTACCAACGTCCCCGGGGGAACTTACAGTGCCAACGAGACGTCCAAGCCCCCCGGCTACCACGAGGTCTCTAACAACTGCAACGGCACCCTCACCATCACCGGCCAGGGCGACACTGACTCCTGCACCTACCATGACGCCATTAACAGCGGCACCATCACGGTGCACAAGGTGCTGGACTCGGGCTCAGCGCCCCTGACGTCCTTCTGCTTCACCCTCAGTCCGGACCCCGGGAAGGGCCAGGTTTGCGCCAACGCCTCCGGCGATGCTGTCTTCACCAACGTCCCCGCCGGCACCTACAGCGCCAACGAGACGGCCAAGCCCGCCAACTACCACGAGGTCTCCAATGACTGCAGCGACACCCTGACCATCACCGGCCAGGGCGACACTGACTCCTGCACCTACCATGACGCCATCAACAGCGGCACTCTGACGGTGCACAAGGTGCTGGACTCGGGCTCGGCGCCTCTGACCTCCTTCTGCTTCACCCTCAGTCCCGACCCCGGGAAGGGCCAGGTTTGCGCCAACGCCTCCGGCGATGCTGTCTTCACCAACGTCCCCGCCGGCACCTACAGCGCCAACGAGACGGCCAAGCCCGCCGACTACCACGAGGTCTCCAATGACTGCAGCGGCACCCTGATCATCACCGGCCAGGGCGACTCTGACTCCTGCACCTACCATGACGCCATCAACAGCGGCACTCTGACGGTGCACAAGGTGCTGGACTCGGGCTCGGCGCCTCTGACGTCCTTCTGCTTCACCCTCAGTCCGGACCCCGGGAAGGGGCAGGTTTGCGCCAACGCCTCCGGCGATGCTGTCTTCAGCAACGTCCCTGCGGGCACCTACAGCGCCAACGAGACGGCCAAGCCCGCCAACTACCACGAGGTCTCCAATAACTGCAGCGGCACTCTGACCATCACCGGCCAGGGCGACACTGACTCCTGCACCTTCCATGACGCCATTAACACCGGCACTCTGACGGTGCACAAGGTGCTGGACTCCGGCTCGGCGCCCCTGACCTCCTTCTGCTTCACCCTCAGTCCCGACCCCGGGAAGGGCCAGGTTTGCGCCAACGCCTCTGGCGATGCTGTCTTTACCAACGTCCCCGGGGGAACTTACAGTGCCAACGAGACGTCCAAGCCCCCCGGCTACCACGAGGTCTCTAACAACTGCAACGGCACCCTCACCATCACCGGCCAGGGCGACACTGACTCCTGCACCTACCATGACGCCATCAACAGCGGCACCATCACGGTGCACAAGGTGCTGGACTCGGGCTCGGCGCCCCTGACGTCCTTCTGCTTCACCCTCAGTCCCGACCCCGGGAAGGGGCAGGTTTGCGCCAACGCCTCGGGCGACGCCGTCTTCAGCAACGTGCCTGCGGGCACCTACAGCGCCAACGAGACGGCCAAGCCCTCGAACTACCACGAGGTCTCCAATGACTGCAGCGGCACTCTGACCATCACCGGCCAGGGCGACACTGACTCCTGCACCTTCCATGACGCCATTAACAGCGCCCAGTTCACCGTGCACAAGGACTTCAGCGACGACAGCATGGCGAGCGTGCTGGTGACCCTGGAGTGCGGTTCTGCCACGGTGAATCCTTCTGACGCGCAGAGCGTGTCCGAGGGGTCGCCCGTCACCTTCACGGTAAGCGGATTCGGCGGCGATCCCAACTGCACGGCGACCGAGGGCCCGATCCCGATCCCGGGCTATGAGTCGACTGGTACCTGCCAGGCGGCGCTCAGCGCGGGTGAGTGCACGATCGTGAACAGGCTGCGCCGCAACCAGTTCGTGGTGAGCAAGAACTTCATCCCCAACAGCCCTGCCAGCGTTAGCGTCTCCCTCAATTGCTCCAGCGGCACTGTCGTCACCACGCCGCTACCGGCGTCGGAGACAGCGGCGGCCGTCTTCAGCGTTGAGGGCTTCCTGGAGGGCGTCACCTGCACCGCCACCGAGGTGGTACCGGTCGGCTACACCCCCAATCAGAGCGACTGCCTCAACGTTGACCTGCTAGGGGACGGTGCGTGCACGATCGTAAACACCCTGCGGAGCGCCGAATTCTTGGTGCACAAGGACTTCATCCCCGACAGCGGCGCCAGCGTTAGCGTTTCCCTGACCTGCTCCGACGGCGCCGTCGTCACCACGCCCTTGCAGGCCTCAGAGGGTTCGCCGGCCGTCTTCACGGTGACGGGGTACGGCGGCGGCGAACCGACCTGCACCGCCACCGAGACGGTACCGACTGGCTGGAGCCCCGACGAGAGCGACTGCCTCAACGTTGACCTGGTAGAGGATGGCGGGTGCACGATCACCAACACCCTCCGCAGCGAGGAGTTCGTGGTGCGCAAGGACTTCACCCCCGACAGCGGCGCCAGTGTTAGCGTCTCGCTGACCTGCTCCGACGGCGCCGTCGTCACCACGCCCCTGCAGGCCTCAGAGGGTTCGCCGGCCGTCTTCACGGTGACGGGGTACGGTGGCGGCGACCCGACCTGCACCGCCACCGAGACGGTACCGACTGGCTGGAGCCCCGACGAGAGCGACTGCCTCAACGTTCACCTGGTATCGGATGGTGTCTGCACCATCACCAACACCTTCGTGCCGCCTCCACCCACACCCACGCCGACACCCACACCGACGCCCACACCCACGCCGACGCCCACGGCCACGCCCACACCGACGCCCACGCCAACGCCCACACCTATGCCGACGGTGACACCGGTCGTCCTGCCGACGGTGGCGCCTCCAACGCCGACGCCGGCGGTGACGCCGGTCGTCCTGCCGACGGTGGCGCCTCCAACGCCGACAGTGGCTCCTGCCACGCCAGCGACACTGCCGTCGACCGGAGGCAGCGGTGCAACGCCGTCGACCACGGCTTGGCCCACCTTGGCCTTGCTGGCCGGTGCTATGGCTTTGATGCTGGCGGGCATCGGTAGCGCTGTGTGGACGCTCAGGCAGAGGAACAGTTAGGAAGGGGCCCTTTTTCCCAGGGCCAAACAGCCGAGGCCCCAGGCGAGAGCTCGCCTGGGGCCTTGACGTTTAGCAGTTCACCTGTTCTTGCGGTAGAGCTGCTACGGACGGGGGCTCCACCCGAATGTCGCCGCTCTTCGCCTCTCAAGAGTCCAGTAGGAGGTCCGCTCCTGGCTGATGGCCATCGTGATGAGCGCCTCGATCCGATCGGGTGCCACGAATGAGGCATCGATGGCATCCTCGAAGAAAAACGGTCCGGGGAATTCTCGCGTGGGGGTGCTGGTAAGGGTTGGTCGGGGTGCGCCAGGGGTCTCGGCCGGCTAGCGGGACTCCAGCTTCAAGCCGACGGAATGACGGTGGGGCTTGGGGGCCTGAAGCGCCTGACAGCGAGCGAGCACAGCATTTCCTCTTGTTGGGTGCGTAGGCGACGCCCTAGCCTGGGGCTCGCCAGCACCTCGCGCCGGAAATAGAACCACCCCGGCAACCTCGAGACCAGTGAGGCGGCCGGGGTGGTGAACGTTTGAACCTAAGCCTCTAGCGTCGCTTTGCTGCCACCAGCGTTCCCAGGCCGGCCACAGTCATCAGCCCGACCCAGCTAGCCAGGGCCGTGGCCCACAGAGGCAACCCGGAGCTCGCCCCGGACAGCCCGCCAGCGCCAGTGGATGGCACCTTGGTTGGCGCAAGCGTCGGGGTGGCCGGCGGCTTCGTGGTGGGGGTGGCTGGCGCGACGGTGGGCGTGACCGGCGGCGCGACGGGCGCACAGTCTAGGTCGACGTCGCGAATGCCGGAGCCCCATTCGTCTGCGCCCTCCTCGGCCGGCGCGCAGGTCATCCCGTTTAGGGCAAAGGTGATGGTGCCACCCTCGAAGCAAGGCTTCACCGTCGGCATGTGGTCCGGTATGTCCATGGCGTAGCGGCCGCCGGAGATGATGGCGCTACCCCATTGTGCGTCACCGATGCTGGCTGTGAGCTGGTAGCCGCTGGCCGCCGGCGCGCCATCGACGAGCACGCGACCGTTGTAGGTGCCGGGGAACACCGGCGAGCAGATGTCGCCCTCGATCGTGGGCGACGGCGTGGCGACTATTGCCTGCACCTTGACCACCGGGTCACCCGCAGCGTGATCGAACTCGAGGGCAGTGGCCAGGGTGATGGTTTCCCCGTCGATGGCGGCTATCGTGTTCGTCTCTTCGGTATCACCGCTGCCGATCTTGATGGCGTCTCCCACGGCGAAGCCCGTAGCGTCGGCCACAACGATCTCTGTGTCGCCAGCGGCGGCGTCCTCGGCCAGGGTCGTCTCGACACCCGCCACCACCGTCTCCGTCGCTGTGGCTGTCGCCGTGGCCGTGGCCGTGGGTGTGGGTGTGGCATCCGCCGCCGCGCACTCCTCCCCCGTGATCTCTATGGGGGTCTCGAACCACACCTCCGTCTTATCGCCATTGGGGGTGGTTGGGCTGAAGCCCGTCGGCTCGCCCGGATCGGTGGTGTCCCCGTCGTTGTTCCAGTCGGCCTGGTCACAGGCGTTGCCGATGCCGTCGTAATCCCCATCCTCCTGGCCTGCGTTCGCCACCAGTGGGCAGTTGTCCTGCCGGTTGGGGAAGCCGTCGGTGTCGGGGTCAGCGTCAGCGGCGCCCGGAGTGGGGTCGCAGGCATTGTCGAGGCCGTCGTTGTCAGTGTCGCCGCTGTACTGCACTCTTGGGTCGCCCTCATTTGCGATGTGCGGGCAGCTATCTATCCCGTTGTCGTAGCCGTCGCTGTCAGCGTCGCGCATGGAACCAGCGTAACCGTTGAAAGTGTAGGTGCCGGGGCACTGGGGGTTGGTGCGCCATTTGTAGTCCTTCTCGTCCACGCTGGTGGTGGCCGGGTTGTCCTTGGTCAGGCCGTAGTAGGTGGTTGTGGTGCCCAGGGGCGGGCACCTGTCGGTTATCTGGTTCGGGACCAGAGGGCCGGTAGGGTCGTTGAGGACGGACATTGCGACGTAGCCCTTGGCAGGGGCAAAAGCCGGCAGGCCAGGCAGGGGCAGGCTGGTGCCGGGCTCGAAGACGACGAAGTTCAGGGACACGTTGATGCCGATGTTTTCGAAGGCGCCATAGCGTGCTATGGGCGTCATGCCCGGAAACATGGTATTCAGGAAAGCGGGGTACTTGTTGCAGCCCGCGGGGAGGCCGTTGGCTTCGATTGTGAACCCGTCGGCGAACGCCACCGCATCGGATGTGTCTTTGGAGCAATTCAGCAACGGATCAAAGCCGATGTGAAGCGCGCCGCCGTAGGCGGCGGAGCAGGGGCTATTGAACCAGCCCAGGGTGGCCTCAGCGATGAGTTTCCCTACTATAGCTCCTATGGGGATGTCCTCGCCGGCCGCGACGCCCCATTCCCCGGGGGTAAAGCTAACCTGGGAGTCGTACATGGCGGCGGGCCAGTCGTCGTCGGGTACGCCGAATGTGCTGTGGATATCGGAGTTGACCTTGACCTCTGTGTCGACGACGTCGGTGGTGGCGTAGGCGGGGAACGGTGGTGGGACAGCTCTGACGGTGCTGTACAGGAGGAACAGGCCCAGGATACCCACCACTAGGGCGAGCGCAACTACTACGCCTCTGCCCTGCCAATGTAACTTCGAGACAGCTTTTCTCATCGATCTCCTCCTGTTAACTACGGATTACCTTGACCTAATCTTGCACAATCACCGCTATGATACCTTTTCTGACCCTATTGTCAAGATTCTACGCGGCCATTTCTATGCCAATCGAACCTTCATATGAAGGCCGCACCACATCGGCGATGCCATAGGCGGGGACGCTCAGCCGCTGCCTGGCTAAGCGCTTCTCGGGGGATCAGCGCCTTCTCGCACGTGCCAGCACGAGAGCGCCCACCCCTAATACGGCCACAGCGCCGACCGCTGCGTATACCACGATCCAGGGCATGCCGCCGGGACCGGCCCCCGAGTCCCCTTCTTCCGTGGGCGTCGGGGCGGCAGGTGTCGCTGTCGCAGGGACGGTGGTAGTCAGGGCCGCAGGTGTCGCCGCGGCAGGGATGGCAGCCGTCGGGGCTGGCGCCGGCGTGAGCTCCGGGCATGGGGTGTCTATCGCTATAATGCCATATTGGGGGGTGAAGTTGCCGTCCCAGACCTGGTCGATCTCACCCGTCCACTCCGTGACGGCGGGCTCGAAGCCGGCCAGATAAAGACCTGTCAGGGTTAGATAGGCCAGGGTGCCGTCGCCGCCAACCACTTCGAGTGTGTAGCGGCCGAGCACTCCCAGCGACCCCGGGCCCTCAGCCGATGCCCCACCGCCGCTGTCCACCATGCTGACAAACAGAGAGCCGTCGGTGTCCGGGCAAGGCGACCCGGGTGCTGAGCAATCGCCCAGCTCGAGGACACCGCTCTTAGCTTGAGACATCATCAAAGAGGTTCCGGCAGCGTGGTCGATAGCGTTCACTTGGAGCTTGGTGCTGTCGTAGTTGAGCCGGTATTCAAGGCCGCCGAGGTTGTGCGGGCTGGGGATACTGTTTAGGAAGACATCGATATCGAAGTTGGCCCCGCTACTCACCGAGATACACTGGTCGATGGTACCTAGAGAAGTGGCCGTGTTACCGCTAGGGTCTACGTCTATGCCCAGGACACCCCCCGGATCGGGCTCGGCCTGGGCGACCCTTTGGCCGTTGCCCAGCAAGCAGGCGCCCAGTGCTATCAAGCCGAATACGATGCTGCCCACTACGATTATGCTTGCCGTCGATATCTGCTTCATCCGGGCGCCTCCCCATACCCTCCCCGCGGGTTGCGCTGGGGCTCGAGGAATCGCATACTTCCTCGAGCCCCTTTCCTGCTCGTTCACGAACAGGGCTCTCGATCGACGTTGGCCCTACCTGGCTCGTCTCCTGGCGCTGCGGGATATGCTGGCTACGGTCAGCAGCAAAGCCAGGAGGCCTCCCGCCGCTACGGCCGCTGCCCGGGGCGCACCGCCGCCATCGGACAGGCCACCAGCGCCGGTAGGAGGCATCGCCGTGGGCATTGGCGTCGCGCCGGGCGTGGGTGTGACCCCCGGCGTGGGCGTGATGCCAGGCGGCGGTGTGACCACCGGCGTGGGTGTGACCACGACCGTGGGCGTGACCTCCGGCGTGGGCGTGACCTCGACCGTGGGCGTGACCTCGACCGTGGGCGTGACCGTGGGTGTGGGCGTTGGCGTCGGTGTGGCCGTCGGCGTTCTCGTGGGCGAAGGCGAAGCAGGTGGCGGTGGTACCGGCTGCGCCGTGATCTTGTTTTCGCCGTTCTGGGGGAGGACGCCGGGGATCGCCACGGGCGGGTCGGCGCAGTCCTTGAAGGTGACTATTTGCACCTCCAGAGTGGTCTTGGCGCCGGCGAGGCCGACGGCGCGCCAGGTGATGTCCGCCAGGGGAATGTTGACGCCTGTGACCCCCTGGGCGTCGGCCGCCGTCACCCGGACGATGTTGCCCGGGTAGTCCGGGTTACACAGCTCTGAGTCGAAATTGTTTCCCGGGTCGGGATCGCAATCCGTGGGGACCTTGACGAGGGGGTCATACACGATGTCGACCGTGAACGTACACAGAGCGGGCGAAGTGACGTTTAGGGCCGATAGCGTCAACACCTCGCCGCTGCCGCCCTGAACTATCTCTCCGGACTCAATGCTAACCGTGGGCGCCTGGGCGAAGACCGGGCCGGCCGTCGCCAGGAATGACACCCCAACCGCCACCAGCAGAGCTACCACCACCAACCCCACTGCTCTGCCTCTGGGCCATTTGGTCATTTGCTACCTCCCCTTGGCCTACATTTCCTTCAGGTAACGATTAAGTCCCGGCTATGGCGCCGTAGGAGCCGGACACACGATGTTGTGGAAGCCGGCGATGCACTGGAGCATCGCCACCACGTCCCCGCCGTCGATGCCATCATTGTAGGCAGTCGCCCTCGGCCCGTTTATCGAGCCCGTCGGCGGCGGGCACTGGTCGCTCACCGTCAGCAAGCCCACGATGTACCTCATGAGCTGAACAACGTCTCCCCCGTCCAGCAAACCGTCGCAGGTCACGTCCAGCTCGCACACGTTGCCGATGCTGTCCGAGTCCGCGTTCTCCTGGCCGGCGTTGGCGATCAGCGGGCAGTTGTCCGCGGCGTCCAGGACGCCGTCGTTGTCGTCGTCCGGGTCGCAGACGTCGCCGAGGGCGTCGCCGTCGGTGTTCTTCTGGTCGGGGTTGTAGTTAGCAGGGCAGTTGTCGGAGCCGGTGCAACCGGAGGGACCGCCGCTCGGTGCCGCTGGGTCGCAGATGCCGTCGCTGTCCCCATCGACCTGGGCGTCGGAGCAGCCGTTGGCGTCCACCTCGGCCCCCGGAGCGGTGCCCGGGCAGAGATCGATCAGGCCAGCGTAGTTGTTCGGCACGCTATCCTGGTCGCTGTCGGCCACCAGGTCCACGCTGCGGGTGGCCATGGTTGGCGGGTCGTACTCGCCAAGCAGCGGGGTCGTGATGGTGACCGTCTTAACGAATTCGAGGGTGCAAAAGTCGCCTGAGGTGAGGGTCACGCTCCAGCTAGGGTGGTCCGTTACGTCGGTGCCAACCCGCGGCAGCTGCGCGGTGCCCGTGAATGGATCCGGCGTCGCCGTGCAAGCACCGGTCTCAGTGACCGGGATGTTGATGGCAACGTCGATGTAGGTGCCGGTGTAGGTGGTGTTGGCCAGGTTGTTGTTCAGCGTCTCGTCCGAAACCAGGTTCTCGGGGACGGTGGGCACTACGCGCACCTGCTTGCCGCTCTGGGCTGGCATATCATCCGGGAACACCCAGCTCACGATGCGGACGTCGGCCGAGGCCGTGATCTCGGTGGAGTCGGAGCCGGTGTCGGAGTTGTTCCCCGAGGTCGAATCTTGGGCGTGCTCGCTGGTTAGGACGACGCTCCCACTGCCGTTGAAGGTCTTGCTCCCTGTCTCGGTGCAGGTGACGCTCCAGGTGCGGATGGCGGAGCTGTCCCCCAGGTTCGTGAGCGCGACCACCTGGGTGGTGTTCGGCACCCTTGTGCAGCCGGCGGGCATGGTCAGGTCCAGAGTCGCATTCGCAGTTACCAGGGTGGACGGTCCGTTGTTGCTGACATTGGCCGTGACCGTCACGTTGAAGGCGCCGCCGACGGCCGCGCTGTCCGGGGCATCAACCGTCACGCTGGTGACATCTAGGTCCGCCTCGCCCCAGACATCTGGTTCGAAGATCGTCGCATCCGAGTTGTTATCGGGCACATTGTCTGTCACGCCGGCGGTCGTGACAGCGATTTCGTTGCTGAACTCGAAGTCGTGGTTGCAGCGGTTCGTGCAGTTGATGGTGAACTTCTCGTCCTTAGTCTGCGGTGTGCTGGTCAGGGCGGTGAACGTTGCGGGGTTAGCGCCGTCGGGCGTGATCGTGCAGTCGTTGCCTCCACCAGTCTGGATCAGGGTGGTGGTGATGCTCCCATCCACCGGGGTTTCTGGCCCATTGTTCTGGATGCTCTTGCGCAGGCAGAGGACGGTGTCTACGCCAGCATCCCACTCCCAAGGCGGGTCGCTGGTGCAGTCGGCGGCCTTCACATCCTGGCTGACGATCTCCACGTCGGCGTACTTGGGTACCGCCGGGCAGGTAGTGCCGATGGCGATGATGCCGTAAGGCAGCGCGTAGACGCCGTCCCACACCTGGTCGATCTCACCCTGCCAAGGCGTGGGGCTAGGCTCGTAGCCGGCGAAGCCCAGATCCGTCAGGGTTAGATAAACCAGGGTGCCGGCGCCGCCAACAACCTCGAGCGTGTGGCGGTCGAGCACGCCCAGCGAGCCCGGGCCCTCGGAAAACGCAGACTTGGTGTCCAGGTAGCTCACGTAAAGCTGGCCGTCTGTGTCCGGACAGGCGCTACCCATCGGTGAGCAATCGCCAAAATCATTTAGCACGCTGCCGGCCAGAGCCGTGATCAACCAGTTGTGCGTTGTGGCGTTCACCTTCAGCTTGGCGGCGTCGTAGTTGAGCCTGTATTCAACGGCCCCGAGGTTGTGGTATGAGCCGCTGGAAAGCGGCACGTCGTCTAGGAAGACGTCGATGTCGAAGGTCGAGCCGACGCCCGCGACCTGCACGCACCTATCGATGGTGCCCAGGGCGGTCTTCGTGTTGCTGGCGTCGGGTACCGCGTCTATCCCGAGAACGTTGGGGTTGCCCCCACTGCCGCCTTGGGCTTGGGCTTCCTGGTTGCCGCCGCCCGCCAGCCAGACGGACAGCACTACGAGAGCGCAGATGAAGCAGCCTATGAAGGTCCCAAGTACCGCGAACTTTGGAGTCATTTTCATGGCGAGCGCCTCCCTGGCTTAAGGTTTACCTACCAATCCCACTAATCCCAACGCTTTCCATTTCCAACCGGTACGCATCTAAGGGGAAACTTCCCGCGCATTATAGCAGCGACAGGGGCTAACTGCAACTGTACTCCCGGAGTGCATTGGTGGCGCTATGTTGCCTCCTGTTGCTGGAATTGGAGGAGGGCCTGGACAGGCATCCGCCAGCCAAGGCCCCGATGGCGGCGCACACTATTGTAAACGCGCTCCCAAGCCAGGAGTTACCAGTTAAGGCCGGGCAGCGGCCAGGACAAGTCTGCCACCTCATGGAACTCTTCCGTAAGGGTGCGATGAGCTCGCTTCATGTGTCCGCTGAGCTTGGTCCACCAGTGTGGGAGCACGAACGGGCGCAGGCAGCGCCGCTGGCGCCGCGGTTCGGAGGCGGCCTGGAACTCGGAGCCCCATCAACCTGGATGGCGCGGACGGGAGGGTAAGCGGCTACGGGCTGTGGACAATTAGGTTCCTGACACCGTTCCAGCAGTTGTTGAGGAGGAACGAACCGATCTCGTGACCGCCATCCGCGTGACTGGTAGTGTGCGTGATGCACATGCTGACGTCAAGCGGGTACACGCCCGGATTCCCACCGGAGCACTCGTAGCGGACACGGTAGAGCACCCACTTCTGCTCACCGACCTGCATCCAGAACTGCTCGAAGCTGGGGAGTATTAGTCCCCGGGCCTCCGTGCACTCGGCTGGCGGGTCGTCCACGGCGAGCTCGATGGACACCTGCTCCGCGTGGTCGCTGAGGTTCCTGACATCGCAGATGACCCACATGTAGCGACCAGTGGTGTCGCCGATGTTGGCGGGCGCCGGGCCGAAGACGAGGCAGGACTTGGTGCCAACGTCGTGGTACGTCCCCGGCCCTGAGTCACAGGCGTCGCCCATACCGTCGCCGTCGCTGTCCTTCTGGTCGGCGTTCTTGACGTACTTGCAGTTGTCGTGCTCGCCCAGCGTAGGACAGTTGTCGGCAACCGTGTCGCCGTCGGTGTCGGCGCAGACGATCACGGTCTTCTCGGCGTGGTTCGGCTTGGCGTCTTGCAGAGGCTCGTTCACGTGGAGCTCAGAGGTGATGTCCTTGTGGAAGTGCACCGTGCAGTCGGTCTGGTCCGCGATGTGGAAGTCCCACAGCTCGGCCTCCCAGAAGTCGACGCTGACCTCCAAGTCGGAGACCGCGAAGGTCACCTGGATGGTGCCTCCGTCCGCGCTCTTGACGTCCTCGCCGGGAGCCGGGTGCACGACCACGCCGTCCTTCTTGATCTCCGCCTCGTTGCCGATGACGTTGTAGGAGACGGCGCAGGAGCCATTGGCCTGGGCTGTAACGACCTTGGTGAAGTCGACGGGGCCGTAGGGGCCGTTGTTGTGGATGACTTCCTTCTCGTGACCGTACTTCCAGGAGCTGGGTGCCACCTTGACCAGAGGCGTGTCACCAGTGGTGTTGCCGTCGGTGTCGACCAGCGGGATGTCCATGAAGAACCAGTCGACGATGCCCAGGTCAGCCACCGCCCAGACCTCCTCGACCCAGGTCTGCACATCCTCGTCGCCGTCGTAGAGGATGTGCGGATCCTTGGCCGGGTTGCGCTCGAGGTTGGTGGTCAAGCTGAAGCTGTGGTAGCTAGGAGCCACGCAGTGCTTGTCCCACTCCTCGACCACCCCCGTGCTGCCGACGGCGAGCGGGATCTGGTAGTGGACGTCCACGGAGCCACCGAAGTCGCCCCAGACCACGTCGCTGGCCTCCCAACCGTAGGGGGTGGGCGGGTTAACGACTACGCCATCCTTGGTGATGACCAGGTTCTTAACCTTGGCCAGCAGGGCGTTGGTGACGTGGAAGGAGACCTGGCACTCATCGGCGTTGTTGTCGGTGGGCTGCATCACCTGGTCCACCTCGGGCTCGACGGTGGTGCCGGCGATGCCGCTGTAGGTGAACGTCTTGGTGACGTTGAACAACTCGTCCTCGCTCACGTACGCGTCGGTCGGGGCGTCAACGTCGACAGCCACAGTCACCGAGGCCTCGTCGTCGGGGACCTCCACAGCCCACGTCGCCGACTTGGTGTTGTTGGCGGCGTTGGGGTCGCGGACGTGGAGTTGGTTGACGCTGAGGACGTCGGCCAGCTGGAAGGTGTGGCTGCTGGGCAGCTGGCAGACGATGGTGACCGTGCGGTCCTGGGTGACGTCGACGCTCACAGGCAGGCTGGGGTTAGCGTCGAAGCTCCAGGGCAGCGAATGCCCGTCGACCTTGCAGTCGGCCGGTCCGCTGATGGTCAGCCTGTCGAGGGCCTGCACTGGCCCGTAGGGGCCGTTGTTGTGGTAGGTCTGGGCGATGCAGAGCTGCACGGGCACACCCGCCTGGATCTGGGTTGGCGGCGGGTTGTGGCAGTCGTCGGCGAACACGCTGATGCCCACCTTCTTCAGGTCGGCCAGAGCACTCGCCTCAATCTCGAGGGAGAGGTCCTTGAAGACGTTGCCGTTCTGGACGTTGGGGTCGATGACCGGCGGCGCCGGAAGAGCCGAGACCTCAAGGATCACGGAGTGG
>Ga0315288_10003603_pt1 | contig 19809 bp, 20 predicted proteins | sample YL17G11_20_MG_FD_203454 | JGI IMG/M metagenome (GOLD analysis project Ga0315288, IMG submission 203454) | Sediment microbial communities from Yellowstone Lake, YNP, Wyoming, USA - YL17G11_20 | ecosystem: Environmental > Aquatic > Freshwater > Lake > Sediment | place: USA: Wyoming | collected... | reverse complement strand
GTCAATAAAGGAGTTTGAGAGCTCGGAAAAACTACTACACGCTCTCTTGATTACACAGATTTCAAAAGAGGATTACACAGATTTTCCTGATTTTTCAATGCATTTCGTATCTGTGTAATCGGTCCCTAATCGATGTAATCAGAGATTTCTGGACTTTTTCAGAAATCTCAGTTTAACACTTTGACACAAACCCTTTGGCATAGGGTTGACCGAAACTGGGGATTATGCTAAATGTTGAAAAATATTATTAGACGTTTAGCATGAAAGGGGGAAAAGGGTATGGCCAGGTTAGGAAAGAAGGACGTACTTCGGATAGCAAAGGAGAAGGATGTGAGGTTCGTCCGACTCTTTTTTACTGATATTCTTGGTTTTTTAAAAAGTTTTGCCATCACCATTCGTGAACTGGAAGGAGCCTTGGAAGATGGAAGAGGTTTTGATGGGTCGTCGATCGTTGGTTTCGTTCGGATTGACGAAAGTGATATGGTTGCCATGCCGGATCCCTCTACTTTTAAAATCCTTCCCTGGAGGGCGAACGAAGCTGTTGTCGCTTCTATGTTTTGCGATATCTTAGAGCCCGATGGAAGCCCTTATCAGGGAGATCCTCGCTGGGTATTGAAAAAGAACCTGAAACGGGCTGCCGAAATGGGATATGTCTTCAATGTGGGGCCTGAGCTGGAATACTTCTATTTTCAACGTTCCACGGGCAGACCGGAAATACTTGATACGGGGGGTTATTTCGATCTAACACCCCTGGACGTTTCGAGCGAGCTTCGGAAACAGACGGTGATGGTTTTAGAAGATATAGGCATTCCAGTAGAGTATAGCCATCACGAAGTGGCGCCGAGTCAGCATGAGATTGATCTGAAATATACGGATGCCCTGACCATGGCGGATAGCACCATGCTTTATCGTCTGGTGGTCAAAGAGGTTGCTTTGAAAAATAATGTCTACGCCACGTTTATGCCGAAACCCATTTATGGTGTCAATGGGAGTGGGATGCATACCCACCAATCCCTTTTCAAAGGCAATAAGAATGTTTTTTTTGATCCGAAAGACAAATATCACCTTTCAGATATTGCCAAGCATTATATTGCCGGTCTGTTGAAGCACGCAAGAGAGATTACCCTGGTTACCAATCAATGGATCAATTCTTATAAACGATTGGTGCCTGGATATGAAGCTCCAGTATATATCTCCTGGGCACAAAGGAATCGGTCCGATCTCATTCGGATTCCTGTCTACAAACCTGGAAAGGAGAAAGAGACACGAGTGGAATATCGATCTCCTGATCCAGCTTGCAATCCGTATTTGGCCTTTGCCGTCATGCTGGCGGCTGGCTTGGGAGGGATTGAGAAAAAGTATCCCCTGAGGGATCCGGTGGAGCGAAATGTCTACGAGATGACTAACGAAGAGAGAAAGAAACATAAGATTGATTCTCTTCCCGGGAATCTCTAAGAGGCCATTCAGGTGACCGAGGAGAGTCAGCTCGTGAAACAGGCTTTGGGAGAGGATCTCTTTTACAAATTCATTGATAACAAGAAGATTGAATGGGACCGTTACCGGGCACAAGTGACGGATTATGAATTGAAGGAGTATTTTTCGATTCTGTAAGAAAAGGATTTTCACCGATTGTCATTCTAAGCTTGATTCAGAATCTCCGAGTTCGAGACCTTGATCCTGAAATAAATTCAGGATGACAATATTTGATTCAGGGTAAACACACTGAAGAATGAAAACAGATATGAATCCCATTGCGGTTATTGCTCCTTATGAGAGAATGGCTGAGATAGCCAGAGAAATTTGTAAAGAGTTCGGAAAACGAATAGTCATCGAGGAAGGTGATTTGCAGGAAGGGCTTAAAAGAGGTCAAGTGCTGGTGGAACGGGAGGTAGAAGTCATTATCAGCCGGGGTGGAACGGCCCAGTTATTGAAGAATGAGTTAATGATTCCGATAGTTGAAATTCAAGTTACCGCTTACGATATTATAGGAGCTTTTCAAAAAATCCCAAACAGACATCAAAAAATCGGTATTATTGGATTTGAAAACGTCATCTATGGATCTCATAAACTTGGAGACCTACTTGATTTGGATTTGGTCATCCTCACCATCCAAAAAGAAGAGGATGTTCTTATCAAATTAGAAGAAGCAAAAAAGGAAGGAGTTGACATTATCATTGGAGACAATGTCGTTATATCTCACGCGAATGAACTGGGATACAAGTCGATATTAATCGAATCGGGCAAAGAATCCATTTTACAATCCTTTCACGAGGCCTATAAGATTTTGGAAGTCGTTCGGTCTGAGACTAAGAAGAGCAGAGAATATTTGAACACCCTCAATCAACTCAAGGCAGTACTAGATTCTGTAGACGACCAAATCGTCATTTTAGATGGCCAAGATCGAATCAAATCGTGCAATCCAGCGGCATTGCGTCTATTCGGGAAAGGGGAAAAGCAAATCAAAGATTCTCCTTTGTTCCATTATCCTACAGGTCCGCTACAGGAGATGAAAAAGAAGACAACCCCCATAAGGAACCACTTGGCTTATGTACAAGGAAAACATATTTTGATCGATTATATCCCTATCGAAACCAACGGAGAAAAGAGCGGAACGCTGATCATCGGGAGAAGCATTTCTAAACTCCAACAGGCAGAAAGAAAGATCAGAAATGAGCTTTATTTAAAAGGGCATGTCGCGCGATACTCCTTCTCCGATATTATTAGCGAAGATGATAACTTTCAGAAAATTATGAAAAGGGCTAAGAGTTTTTCCTCCTCTGCCTCAACGGTTCTCATCTTGGGGGAAACCGGCACGGGCAAGGAGATGTTCGCCCAAAGTATTCACAATGAGAAATTTGGTCCTGAAAGACCCTTCGTGGCCATCAATTGTGCAACCCTTCCAGAACCCCTGTTAGAGAGTGAGCTTTTCGGTTATGCCCAGGGTGCTTTTACGGGTGCAAGAAAAGAAGGTAAAAAGGGGTTGTTTGAGTTAGCCCATGGAGGGACACTTCTGCTCGACGAAATCGGGGAATTACCTCTTAATCTGCAAAGTCGCTTGCTAAGAGTCATCGAGGAGAGGGAGGTCCAACCGATCGGGGATGACCGGGTGATCCCGGTGGATGTCCGCATCATTGCGACAACCAATAAGGATCTTGGTAAGGAGGTGAGAGAAAAAAGATTCAGGGGAGATTTATTCTACCGTTTAAACGTCCTTCAGTTCAGTATCCCCCCTCTCCGAGAGAGGGGAAAGGATGCCTATGCCCTTTTCAGACATTTCATCCTCAGGTTAAACCCAAAATGCCCGAAAAGGCATGTATTCAAAAAGGAAGTTGAAGGGATTCTCGGTGAACATACATGGCCCGGAAATGTGCGTGAGTTGAGAAATCTTGTGGAGAGACTTGCCCACCTGACAGAAAATTTTACGGGAAATCTTGGAGAGGTCCCCAAGTGGATCCACGAAGAACTGCAAAAACCAGAAGGGACAAAGGAAATAGGTATAGAAATGGAGACAAAAAATCTAAACCTAAAAGAGTTAGAGCAATGGTGGATAAAGAAGATTAGCGAATCCTCCCCCCTCAAGAAAACCGATCTCGCCAAACTCTTAGGCATCAGCAGAACCACCCTGTGGAAAAAGATAAAAGTATCGTAAATGGTGAGCTGGCCGTCAACGCGATGGATAAAGGTTGGCAAGATGCTATGCCCGTAGCATTTTATTCAAAATTGAGGTAGAATAGAGTTATGAAAGCAAACATTTCTGACATTTTAAAGGAAGCTCTGAAGCTTCCCCCTGAGGCCCGGGCGGCTCTTGCAGGGACTTTGCTTGACAGCCTTGATGATGCAGTGGATCAAGACGCAGAGTCTGCATGGGAAGCTGAAATACTCCTCCGTCTTAAGGAAATTGACGGAGGGAAGATCAAGCTGATGCCTTGGCCCGAAGCCCGAACCAAAATCTCAGGGCAATGATGTCCTTCCAGCAAGTAGACGTCCATCCTGAAGCTGTTGCTGAAGCGCAGGCGGCTGCCCATTGGTATCGGGAACGAAGTGCCTCAGCAGCGCATGCCTTCCTTGCCGAACTTGATCGTGCCATTGAAAAAATTGCGGAAGACCCCGGAATTTGGCCCCGGTATGTTGGGGGTACGCAACGCTTCCTCCTGAAGCGATTTCCCTTCAGTGTGGTATATCGTTTGGTTTCTAACAGAATCCAGGTTCTGGCTATAGCCCACGGCAGGCGAAAACCCGGATATTGGAAAAAACGTTTAGCCTAACCAAGGAATTAAACGGCTAAAAGCCGCTACTGAACCTTAACATCACTCACCCTTTCAATCAATACTCATCTAATTCAAAAAGAGAATTGCTGCCCTCATTTGATAATTTGTTCATTTTGCTAACAAAGGCGTTTACAATATGGACGTATTTATCCACCTTCTGGTTGACCACCCTTTGAAAACTGAATAATTCTTTGAAATTATTAAACTTTTTTTAAAACCTCACTTGGCACATCTATTGCTTCTTGGCATAAAAGAATGAGCCAGAGATGCCTTCTCATTGCAGACGATTTGACAGGCGGTGCGGATGCAGGGGCCCAATTTGCAAAAAGAGGTCTCAATACTCTCCTCATCTCTCCCGGGGACGATCCCTGGATTGATTTTCAGCAGTTTATTCGCCAGGAGGTATTGGTGGTTAACACCGATTCAAGGGGTTTAAGTCCTGAAAAGGCCTCTTCGAAAATATCAAATCTTCTAAAAAATTATAACGGCGAGCTCTTTCCCATCGTCTATAAGAAAATCGATTCAACCCTTCGGGGAAATATCGGATATGAAATTGATGCCATTTTGAAAGAAACAGATGGTTCTCTCTGTTTCGTGGCTCCGTCTTATCCTGAACAGAGCAGAACTTTAGTGGGCGGGATCATGATGGTTGAGGGAAGGCCCCTGGCGCTTACGGAAGTGGCACGCAATACAGCCTCTCCTGTTCAAGAATCCCATGTTTACAAACTTTTCCAGCAACAATCCCACAACAAAATCGGATGGGTCGACCTCACCCATGTTGCTTCCGGCAGCGAGGGTTTACGGAAAACGGTTGAGGAGGAGCATAAAAAGGGGTATCGAATTATCATATTCGATGCGGTCAGCCGGGAAGATTTAAAGCATGTGGTCGATGTCGCCTTTTTCATGGAGAGAAGACCGCTCTTCGTCGGTTCGGCAGGGCTTGCCGAAGAGGTAGCTAAAAAACTATCTCCATCGATGGAAAGAACGTTTCATCAAAACAAGCCCTTTAAGCATATTCTGATGGTTAGCGGAACCGCCTCAAGCATCACCCATCAGCAGTTACGATGGATTGAAAAAAGAAACATTCCGGCGTATCAGCTCAAACCTTCCTTAATCCTCCGAGACGGCGCAGAAACAGGGAAAGAAAAAAAGGAATTCTCAGAAAAGATTGCAGACTCCCTTTCCCAGGGGATCACGCTTCTGAAGACCCCTTCAGAAGGGTTGCGTTCCGAAGATTCTAACGAACTCCCAATCCATCTTAGAATAACAAGGGCCTTAGCCACGGTCGTTCTCTTAGCGCTGAAAGCCTCCAGGATTGAGCCTCCCGACCTGATGGTCGTCTTGACTGGTGGAGAGACTGCGCAACATGTCATCAACGGTCTTGGGACAGAGGGGATTGATATAGAGGGAGAGTTGCTGGAGGGGATTGTGAAAGGTCATTTGATAGGAGGAAGTTGGGATGGTCTTTCGGTCATCACAAAGGCCGGAGCCTTTGGGAAAGAGGATGCCCTGGAGAGAATTGTTCAGATGGTTGAAACGGGGTCCCTTTTGACCAGGGAGGGAACGTAACCCTGAAAGTTGCAAAAAATATTTACAAAAATGGGCTTAAATCATTGTGGAATGGCCACCAGATTGGGTAAAATGTGTTTGGTACAACAACAAAATATCCAAAGTCGGAGGCCACCCCAGGTGAAGTATAGCAAAAGGGAAATATATAGTCGAGTGCGCAAGATTCAAGAAATCAGGTTTGAAGATCAGAGGTTGACTTCGTTTGCGGGCTTGGTGATCTTTCAATCCTTGTTTTACAACCTTCATCTCAAGGAACGCTTGTGGCGATGCTTTACGCATCTGAAAGTATCGCCTATCTTTGGCCATCATGTAGTAGTTTTGTTGTTGATTGTGCATCTGCTGATTGGATATCGGCGGCTCCGGGAAATTGACTATTATCGGGATGATCCGATGGTGAAGCGTCTGCTGGGCTTGAACCGGATTCCCGATGTGGCGACGGTCTCTCGTGCGCTGGCCCATTTGGATGGGGAGAGTGTTGGAAGGGTCCGCCAGTTGTGTCGGGTTCTGGTGATCGAAAGGCTGAGAAAGATCAGCCTTTATCGGTTGACGTTGGATTTTGATGGGTCGGTTTATTGGACACAGGGAAGGGGGATTGAAGGGACGGCGGTCGGATTTAACAGGAAGAAAAAGGGGGCCAGGAGTTATTATCCCTTGTTTTGTACCATCGCCCAGACGGGGCAAGTTTTTGACGTCTATCATCGTCCTGGGAATGTTCATGATTCCCATGAGGCGAAGGCGTTTTTGCTGGATTGTATTCGGATATTGCGTCAAGCATTGCCGTGGGTGAAGATCGAGATTCGGATGGACAGCGCATTTTTTAGTGACGAAATCGTGACGTTGCTTGACGGAGAGGGCGTGGAATTTACCCTTTCGGTTCCGTTTGAGCGTTTTGTTGCGTTGAAGAAGATGATTGAGCAACGGAAGCGTTGGAGGTGTTTTGACGAGACCTGGTCCTTTTTTGAGACCCAATGGAAGCCCAAGAGTTGGAGCAGCCGGTATCGGTTTTTGTTTATCCGTCAAAAGTGTAAAAAGATCTTTAAGGGGCCGGTTCAATTGGATCTCTTCATACCGCATGAATACGGTTATGAGTTTACGGTAATTGTGACGAATAAACAGACGACCATGAAGAAGGTATTGAGGTTTCATCATGGCCGGGGATATCAGGAAAAGATATTTGGGGAGATGAAATCCCAGGGCCAAATGGATTACGTTGCCGTCCGATGTCTCTGCGGCAATCAGCTTTATCTGATGTCTTCTATTTTGGCTCATAATCTTACCCGAGAGTTACAGATGCTGACCAGGCCCAAAAGCAGAGGGACGACGGAAAAAAGGAGTGCTTTATGGGCTTTTGAGGAGTTGGGGACGATCCGCCACCATTTGTTGCAAAGAGCGGGAAGGCTCACCCACCCCCATGGGAAATTGACCCTTACGATGAATCCAAATGCCGCTGTGAAAGAAGATTTGCTACAGTTTCTTGAGGCTCTAAAAAAAGCGGCTTGAATTTCAACTATCGTTTTTAGACTTTTTTTGCAACGTTAAGGTAAAATTTATGGCTCCTCTCCCAAAAGTGATCGCCCAAAAAGCGCTAATAATGACACGGAGTTACCGTGAATACTATTCTGAGGCTGTTTCGTCATCTCCAGATCTACCGCCCAGGGTCTTTGAGCAATTGCCCCAGGGTTCTGATACGAAAATTATCTTCGGCGCATTGCATCGTATTTATTTCGTTCCTTTTGTTAACATATTGATATTTAAAAGAATTTTTCTATACGTACACTTTTGGGAGCGGAACCAAATTTATTATGATACAACGGAATTCGGAATATGAGATGAATTTTCTATCGTATCGTAAATTGGGTTTTTGCTTAGGTCTCTTGTTTAGAACGCTACCAAGAATTATGCATGAGGTATCAGCCGACTATTTCGCAAATTCAGCTTCGCCTCAAAGCGAGGGGTTTCCACCATCCCCGAAGGGGACACAAAGGAAACGAGGCAAGTATGCACGCCATAAAATCAAGCTTATAGAGAATGAATTATCACAATATTAGTGCGAGTACAGAGTTTAACTCCGCCAAACAGGATTTGAGGGCGTCACGGAAGATTTTTTCTCACCCGATTCCTTCCAAGGGATGAAGGAGGCCCTCATGAAAGCTTTTGAGGTTGATTATCTTTCACTTCATGAAGAGCTGCTTGTAGTCGAGGGCCATTCCGCTTTAATGATCGATTTTCACAGCCGACATGAGAGAAGGAAAGGGCTATCCTCTTAAAAAGATATGCGGAGATTTTGAAACAGGGAGGGGCGGATCTTATTATCCTGAGCACGGGTGGCGATAGTCGGGCTCAGACTAGAATATGAAATCTGAAACTATTACAATGCAAAATCACATCCCCCTGTTACAAATCAATAATCTACGAAGCTATTTTTTCTCATCAGCCGGTGTGATCAAAGCTGCTGATGACGTAAGTTATTCCTTTCAGGCTGGAGAGACGATCGGTATTGTGGGAGAATCGGGCTCCGGCAAATCGGTAACCGCCCTATCTATATTAAGGTTGATACCTGAGCCTCCGGGGAAAATTGTTAGTGGTGAAATCCTGCTCGAAGGAACTGACCTTCTCAAACTTCCTTTATCCAGGATGAGAGATATCAGGGGCAACATCATATCGATGATCTTCCAGGAGCCGATGAGCTCTCTTAACCCTGTGTTTACAATAGGCAATCAAATTTGTGAAACTATTATGTTGCACCAAGGACTCAAGCGAAAAGAAGCGCTTGATAAGTGCATTGAGCTCTTGAGACTAGTTGGGATCCCGGCTCCTGAAACGAGAGCGAAGGAATATCCGTACCAGTTAAGTGGGGGGATGTGCCAAAGAGCGATGATTGCCATGGCCTTAAGCTGCAAACCAAAACTCCTGATTGCCGATGAGCCCACCACGGCGCTAGATGTTACTATCCAAGCACAGATACTGGACCTCATGCACAACTTAAAATCAGAGACTGGCACTGCAATTATGCTGATTACCCACAATCTGAGCGTGGTTGCAGAAGTGGCAGAAAGGGTAATAGTAATGTATTCCGGTAAAATCCTAGAAAAGGGGTCCGTGAACGACATTTTTTTTTCTCCGGCGCATCCGTATACCCGGGGACTGTTGGCGACGATCCCAAGATTAGATGAAGATAAAAGATCTGGGAACAAACTTCTGGAAATCCCTGGTATGATTCCAAGCTTACACGACCTGCCGATGGGGTGTAAGTTTCATCCCCGCTGCACTCACACCATGAGCATTTGTCGGTCAGAGGAGCCCGAACTGAAAGAAATAGGCGATCGGCATCTATGCCGCTGTTGGCTGGTTTGATTTGACGAGGGCCGCATCGAAGATGAATGAAACATTGCTCACAGCACGGGGGCTTAAGAAATATTTCGATGTGAGAGGAAGTTTTTTTGGCCGACGTGGGCTCCAAGTACTTTCTGTGGATGGCATTGACCTGAAGGTAACAAGAGGAGAGACATTAGGGTTGGTTGGTGAGAGCGGTTGTGGCAAGACGACGGCAGTAAAGGTAATGATCCGGGCGCTTGAACCTACAGCCGGCATGGTGATCTTTAATGAGAAAAATATTTTCGAAATCAGCCAAAACGAAATGCGACGTTTGCGCCGGAAAATTCAATTGGTTTATCAAGATCCCTATTCTTCACTGAATCCCAGGCTTACAATAGGTCGCATGTTGAGGGAGGTGCTTAAGGTGCACCAACTGGCCTCAGGTGCCGAGGCCAAGGACCGAATGGTTTCAATTTTAGAAAAGGTTGGACTGCCCTCAGAGGCTATTACCCGCTACCCCCACGAGTTCAGCGGAGGACAAAGACAAAGAATCGGTATTGCACGTTCTTTGATACTAAATCCTGATTTGGTGATTTTAGATGAACCGGTTTCAGCTCTCGATGTTTCAATCCAGGCTCAGGTTATAAATCTTTTAGCGGATCTTCAACGGGAATTTGATTTGTCATATATTATCATTAGCCACGACCTAAGTCTCGTTAAACATATCTGTGATCGTGTTGATGTTATGTATCTGGGAAAAATTGTGGAAGAGGCAAATAGTATTGATCTATACAGCTCGCCTTTGCATCCTTACACCCAGGCCCTTATTGGAGCCACGCCGATACCTGTTCCAGGTGAGAAGCGAAAGAAGATCATTTTGAAAGGGGATGTTCCAAATCCCATCAATCCGCCGTCAGGATGCCGCTTTCATACTAGGTGCTCGGCTATGACTGGAAAATGTGGGCGGATTGAACCGGAACTGAGAGATATAGGCAATGGCCATCTGGTTGCTTGTCATCTAGTATAAATAAAATCAAAAAGAAAGGAGCTTGTGCACTCAGTTTTCGCAGATCAATTCAATTCAATGCAAAACACTTTATGAAAGGGGGTTACCATGAGAAGATTCAAACTTGCATATTGTTTCTGGGGGATTTGTTTTGTTGCCGGATTACTGTGGCCGATGTCAGCGGGGGCTGGCGGCACGGAAACAAGAGTAGTCATAGGTGCGAACGCCGATGCGCAAAGCCTTGATCCCGTGCTCACTAGGGATGCGACTACCATGAGAGTTTTGCGGCATATCTATGATACCCTATTTTATAGGGACCGTGACATGAAGCTAATACCACAGCTGGCAGAATCCTATCAATTCGTGAATGATGTTACTTGGATCATTAAATTAAGAAAAGTGATAAAATTTCATAACGGAGAAACGTTTAATGCGGAGGCTGTGAAATTTACCATTGATTTTGCTTTGGACCCCGCGAACAAAGCTTTGACTAATCCCCTCGTCAACCGAATTGAGCGGGTAGAAATAATTGATGATTATACGGTTAAAATCACCACCAAAGTGCCCTATGTAACTATGCCGGAAAATCTGATGGAATTGTATATCGCCCCTCCCAAGCTTGCAAAAGGAAAAGGTATGACCTATTTAACCCAGCACCCAGTTGGGACCGGAGCTTATAGACTGGAAAGCTGGTCCAAGGACCGAGAGATCGTGCTGGTTAGGAATATGCTATACTGGCAAGGTGTTCCAGAGATCGATAAGGTTGTATTTCGCGTCATTCCGGAGGTGGGACCCCGCGTAGCGGCACTGGTTGTTGGTGAGGTTGATATTATTCCTGATGTCCCACCGCACTTGATTCAGCAGGTAAAAAACAGCGGCGTAGCATCAGTAAAAGGGGTACCTGGCGCACGGATCGTTTTTGTAGCCCTTGATAATATAAACAAAGGCCCGATGCAGGATGTAAGAGTAAGACAAGCTATGAATTACGGGGTAAGTGTGAATGACATTATCGCCACGATTGTGGAAGGATATGCGACAGCAACACCGGGAGGGCTTAGCTCCGTCAACAAAGACTATGATCCTTCTCTTAAACCTTATCCCTATGATCCGGAAAAAGCAAAGAAACTTCTAAAGGAAGCGGGATTCAGCGGTGGCCTAAATCTTACCCTTCATTCCTGCGAGGGAAGATATTTGAAGGACAAGGAATTTGCACAGGCTATCGCAGCGCAGTTGGCGAAAATTGGCGTCAATGTCAAAGTTGCATTTCACGAATGGGGAAATTACCTCCAGATGCTCAAGAGTTATAAGGCTGGAGATATGCATGTTTTCGGACGAAAGGATGTGGAACTGGAAGGAGGGACCATGTATGCTTGGTTCAAATCGAAAGCTTCTTGGGTTACCTTCAGTGATCCCGAAATCGACAGGTTGCTCGACAAGGCCGTGGCTGTTGTTGACCCAAAGTCCAGACAGGCTGGATTTTATCAACTCCAACGCAAGATTCAAGAAGCTGCGCCTTGGATTTTTCTGTGGCAGCAGCATGATCTTTACGGGGTAAGTAATCGGCTTGATTGGACGCCAAGGGCTGATGAGCAGTATTACCTGTTCGATGCCAAAGTCAAAAATTAGCTTAAATGCTCGCAAAGTGGAGAATGATGTAAATAGATAGCTGAATCTCCACCTTTGATTCTACACTTCGAAAGAAGTGCGAACACAAAAATTAGTCAGGATATCCCGGGCCCATCATTTATTCTTCGCGAGCTTTCCGGCCTTGGGCAGGCGTACTTCTGCAAGTTTATATGAATACGCGAGGATATCCCTTAAAGTGGTAATTTAGGGAATGACTAGGTTTATACTGAGAAGACTGCTGGAAACGATAGCGGTTCTGTATCTGGCTCTGACAGCCGTGTTTGTGATGGTTCGTCTCTCGGGAGATCCCGTATTGCTTATGGTTCCAACTGATGCGACACCGGAATTTGTCGAAACATTCAGAGAACAGATGGGATTCAATAGGCCACTGATTATCCAATACGGTACCTTTATAACAGGTGCTATCCGTGGTGATTTCGGCCAATCTTTAAGACAAACTGCCGGCGCACTGTCTCTTGTGATCGAGCGAATCCCGGCCAGCCTTTTATTGACCGCGGCCGCCATCTCAACAGCCCTGCTTGTATCCGTTCCCGTCGGAATACTTTCGGCTTTCAGAAGAGGTAGTTTAATGGACAGTTTGGCAACCATGGGTGCGGTCTTAGCCCAATCAATCCCTAACTTCTGGCTAGGCTTGATACTCATCCTAGTCTTTTCAGTGATGCTCAGATGGTTGCCAACAGGTGGTATGGGAACCTGGAAACATCTTATCCTTCCGGGAATCACCCTGGCAGCTTATTCAACTGCTCGCATTGCCAGGCTAACAAGATCCAGCATGATAGATGTGTTGCAGACAGATTACATCAGGACTGGAAGGGCTAAGGGGTTGAGTGAGTTCAAGATCATGTGGAAACATGCACTGAAAAATGCCGCCATACCAATCATTACAATCACTGGCCTTCAAATAGGCGTGATTTTTGGAGGAGCGGTTATAACCGAGACTATTTTTTCATGGCCGGGGCTCGGAAGGCTGGTAGTGCAATCTATTTATTTTAGGGATTATCCGACGGTGCAGGCATCGATATTCGTGATAGCAGGGATGATCTGCTTAATCAATTTAGTCGTTGATATTTTGTACGCGGTTGTAAACCCGGAAATTCGACTTCAGAAGTCTTCACGGCAAACTGGAGCCAAATAAATGTTCAAGACAATTATTGGAAACTGGCTCATTATACTTTCAGTTGGCGTTCTGACGGCCTTTGTTTTTATGGCGCTACTGGCACCGCTGATTTCGCCGTATGATCCCGCAGTCGGTGAATTGAGAGATCGCCTTCTCCCGCCGCTATCCAAAGAACATGTCTTGGGAACAGACCCGATGGGAAGGGATTTGCTGACAAGAGTCATATATGGTGCTAGAATCTCAATGGTTGTTAGCCTAGCATCAGTTCTTCTAGCAGGCCTATTCGGCACACTTGTTGGGTTGATCTCAGGCTTTTACGGGGGATGGACAGATAGCGTTATTATGCGATTTGTCGATGTGCAGTTGAGTTTCCCTTTTGTGATTCTGGCCCTGACCATAGCGGCGATCCTGGGGCCTAGTTTACAAAACATTATTATCACACTGGTGGTTTCTAATTGGGTCATATATGCTCGCCTTGTTAGAGGGGAGGTTCTGGGAATAAAGGAAAAGCAATATGTGCAGGCGGCATTTACTGTTGGACTTCCCAATTGGCGGATCATGCTGACAAATATTTTCCCAAACGTAATGGCACCTGTCATAGTATTGGCTTCTCTTGAAATTGGGCGGATGATTATAGCGGAGGCAGCCATCAGTTTTCTTGGCTTTGGTATTCAGCCTCCGACAGCGGCGTGGGGGAATATTCTGAGTGAAGGCCGCGATTATATGTCGACGGCCTGGTGGTTGACGGTCTTTCCCGGCCTAGCCATTGTTATTACTACCTTGTGCGTCAATGTTGTGGGAGATATGCTGCGGGATAAACTTGATCCAAGGCTAAAATTGAAATGAATACATATGGTAGAAAGGATCTCAAATGAAATCTCGGCGAATATCAAGATTAAAAGCATCCATGACCTCGAAAGGGATAGATTTTTTGATTCTGATTCCCGGAGCCAATCTGTATTACTTTAGTGGTTTAAAGATGCACTTGAGTGAGAGGCCAACCATGTTTTTTGTGAGTCAGCAAGCTGAAGGGATCATCTTCCTACCCAAGCTGGACGTTCCATATGTCTCTTCCATCTTCGGTGGGAAGTGCGTTTTGTTCCCTTGGGCAGATGATGAGGGCCCTGAAAAAACACTTAGGAGCCTATCCGAAGAGTTGGAGTTGGATGGGAAAAGAGTCGGCGTCGAATTTCGTAGGATGCGGGTCATAGAGTCTGATTTGTTAAACCGATACGCTCCCAACGCAGTCTTGTCCGATGCTGAGGGTTTGATTTCAGAAATTCGGATGTACAAAGATGACGAGGAAATAGCTTGTATGCGCAAAGCAGCTGAGATCACTGAAAAGGCCCTACAAGCAACTGTTGAGATGATACGTCCAGGCGTTTCAGAATATGAAGTGTCAAGGCAGTTGATAATCCAGGGATTCTTGAATGGAAGTGGAGAATTACCCAAATATCCACTTGTAACATCTGGTCCTCGAAGCGCGTTACCGCACCCCAAGCCTTCAAGACACACGATAAATAAGGGTGATCTTGTAATGATTGATACGGGAGCAAGCTACGAAGGATATGCCTGTGATTTAACTCGAACTTTTGCTGTTGGAACAATTGCGGATGAATTAAGAGTGATTTACGAAATTGTATTGAATGCTAACAGAGCAGTGACAAATTCTTTTAGGCCGAATATTAGTGCCGAAGAATTGGACCGGGTGGCCCGAGATGTCATAGAAGCCGCCGGATATGGCCAATTTTTCATTCACCGGCTGGGACATGGATTGGGACTTGAAGGGCACGAGCCGCCATATATCGGTCAGGGAAACAAGCTAGTGTTGAGAAACGGGATGACATTTACTGACGAACCGGGAATTTATTTGCCCGATAAAGGAGGAGTCCGTATAGAAGACGATGTCGTGGTTACCGAAACCGGATTAGAACACCTTACGAATTACCCGCGTGAACTGACAATCCTCTAGGAAGTAGATTTTGGTGGATTAGATATCGAACGAGATTAGATGGACGTTAAAATTAACCTTCTTCGGTATTGACTAACTAGTTCATTTTCCGGAGATGGGAGGGTCAAAACCGGACAGGCTGTGGTACTTGCGGAACAGTTCAAGGTAACCATGAGCACTTACCTTGGGCTGGAGGGGAAAAAGATTCGGTGTCTGGACAGAGAAAAGAAGACAGACCTTGGAGAATTCTATCGAAGGAGATCAATTATAGTCTAGAATTTGGAGGGTAGAGAGAAAAGTATGGAGCGGAATTATCTGCGTTCAGGGGAGGACAGAAGGAGGGCTAAAGGTTCATGAACTACGAGAGACTGTTTCGCAAGGCGGAAGAGCGTATTGTGAAGACAGCTCTGGCTGGGGCAGGTGAGTTCGGTTGGACATTCGTGTTCCAGGCCCAAAGGGCCCCCAACATAGACGTACCGGTGATCATCAACCGGACTGTCTCTAAGGCCGTGGAGGCTTTTGTAAACGCCGGAATTGGCGAAGGAGAAATCGCCGTCTGTGACTCGTCAAAGAGGGCAAGGGAGAGCTTCGAGCGTGGCAAGCGCGTTGTAGTCTCAAACATCGAACATGCCGTGGACCTTTCCATCGATGTACTGGTGGAGGCGACCGGTAGCCCAGAGGTAGGAGCGAACAACGCCGAGACGGCGCTTGACAACGGGTGGCATGTAGTCATGGCATCCAAAGAAGTCGATTCGGTGGTGGGACCCGAACTGACTGCTAGGGCCGGAGAAAAAGGACTGGTCTACACCCCAGCGGACGGCGATCAGCCTAGTCTGCTAATCGGGCTGATCAGCTGGGCCAAGACCCTTGGACTTTCCGTAGTTGCTGCGGGCAAATCTAGTGAATATGATCTTGTTTACCACCCGGAAAATGGAGTCGTAGTTACCAATGGCATCGAGATCCCGGCGGGTAATCTCGACGATCTCTGGTTCCTGGGCGAGCGGAAATCTCACGAATTGTTCGAATCGAGAAGAAGGCTCCTATCGCAAGTTGCTCAAAGCCCAGTGCCTGATCTTTGCGAGATAGGGTTGGTGGCCAACGCCACAGGAATGAAGCCAGATCATGCGGTCTTCCACTCGCCGATCGTGCGGCCCGTGGAAGTCCCAGACTTCGTCTGCCCCCGGCATATGGGCGGTCTCCTGGAACGTGAAGGTACACTGGACATCATCAATTGCCTCCGTCGCGCGGACGAGGCTAGCATGAGCGGGGGTGTCTTCGTGATCGTGGAGTGCCAGGATGCTAAGACATGGAAAATACTGGCTCACAAAGGGCATCCGGTCAGCCGAAACGGACGCTGTGCGATGGTTTACCGTCCCTTTCATCTCTTGGGTGTGGAGACGGTTACGTCAGTCCTGTCCGCCGCCATTTTAGGACAATCCACGGGGAACGACATGGCAATGCCAGTTTGCGATCTCGTGGGTCGGGCAGCAATTGACCTGAAGGCCGGCCAAGTCCTGGACATGGGTGGGCATCACCACACCATTGAAGGGGTGGATGCCGAGCTAGCCGACGCATCCCCTGTCTATGGATCTTATCCAGTTCCCTTTTATCTCATGGCCCACCGGAAACTTCTGTGCGACGTGCCTTCCGGTACACTGATCACTGCTGGAATGGTGGATCTGGATATGGAATCTACCCTGTACAGGATCCGCAAGCTCCAGGATCGGCGCTTCTTTGGAAATTGACAGCTTGAATGAAAGGCAGGAAGGCCAAGTCTCAACGATCTGTTGCCCAAGGCCAAATTTGATCAGCGTGACACAAGACGTTCGGAGATGCCTTCTGGTTGCAGATGATCTGACAGGAGCAGCAGATGCAGGGGCTCAATTCGCGAAAATTGGCCTTAATACCCTTTTGATTTCCATGAAGGAAGACCGTCGAGTAAACTTGGCGGAATATGCTGACAGAGATGTATTGGTGGTTAACACTGACTCTAGAGGATCGAGTCCAGAAAGGGCGTTTCGATTGGTATCTGATTTATTGAAAGCCTACGACAGAGAACTTTATCCTGTCATTTATAAGAAGATCGATTCAACTCTTCGGGGAAATATCGGACGTGAGATAGACGCAATTTTACTAGAAACGAGTAGTCAGTTATGCTTCTTTGCCCCATCTTATCCGGAATAAGAAAGGACGCTGGTGGGAGATATTATGATGGTAGGGAAAAAACCTCTTTCATTGACGGAGACTGCACATGATGTGTCTTCCCCTGTCCAAGAATCCTATGCTTCTAAACTATTACGGGGGCAATCTTCCAATAGCATTGGTAGGATCGACCTCACTCATGTGGCTTCAAGTTGCGAGCTGTTGAAAAAAGCTATTGAGGCTGAACAGAATAAAGGGAATAGAATTATCATTTTTGATGCAGTTAGCCGCCGGGATCTAACTAATATTGTAGACGTCGCCTTCTCCATGGACAGAAAGCCACTTTTTGTTGGTTCGGCTGGGCTTGCTGAAGAAGTGGCGAAAAAATTATATCCATCAAAAAATAGACCTTCACAGCCTCTTCAGAGAGTATCAAAGCCTGTTCAGCATATCTTTATTATCAGTGGAAGTGCTTCCAGCGTGACACATCAACAGTTAAAACGACTCGAAGAAAGAAACATTCCATTTTTTGAACTAAATCAATTCCTCCTAACTGATGATCATCCAGAGGTACTGAGGAAGAAAAAAGAGCTTTCTCTTGGCATCTCAAATTCATTGTCTAAAGGGCATGCTGTTCTAAAGGCACCCTCAGAAATATTGCCTTCAAGAGATATACTGATCCATCTTAAAATTACAAAGACATTGGCGGCTATTGCCCTTATGGTATTAGAAGAATCTAAAGTGGATGTTCATGATCTGGTATTAATCTTAACGGGTGGCGAGACTGCCTTGAGCATCATCAATACCCTTAGGGTTGAAGAGATCGAAATAGAAGGGGAACTCTTGGAAGGAATTGTGAAAGAACATCTCATAGGGGGGGGAATTGGGACGGCCTTACGGTCATCACCAAAGCTGGAGCATTCGGAAAAGAAAATGCCATAGAAAAAATCGTTGAGATCCTTGAGACGGAATCCATTTAAGAATAAGGAGAACGAAAATGAAAGCATTAATCAAAGATAAACCTGTCAGAGGTGCAACATTCACGGATCGTCCCATTCCTAAGATTGGAAATGACGATCTGTTAGTGAAGGTACATGCAGCGGCTATTTGCGGGACCGATATCCATATTTACCAATGGAACGAGTATGCATCATCCAGAATTAAGCTCCCCCTCCTTTTTGGTCACGAATTTTCTGCTGAGGTGGTCGAGGTGGGTAAGAATGTGGCCAATTTTAGAATAGGAGACCGGGTGGCAGCAGAGACCCATGTTCCCTGTGGTCATTGTTACCAATGCTCAACTGGTCTCCAACATATCTGTAAAGATATGAAAATTCTTGGTGTTCACATGAACGGCGCTTTTTCTGAATATTCAATCCTTCCAGCAGTCTGTGCCTGGAAATTGGATCCCGCACTCTCTTATGAGATGGGAGCCACGATGGAACCTTTTGGAATCAGTGTGCACGCTATGTCCAAAACAAAGCCTGCCGGGAAAAAGGTGGTCGTCTTTGGATGTGGGCCCATTGGGATCTATGCTCAAATGGTGGCCAAACTGAGTGGCGCGGAATATGTGATCGGGGTGGATGTTACGAAGGAGAGATTGGATCTCGCGTGTAAAATGGGGACAGATATTGTTCTTAACGCAAAAGAGGTCAATATCGTTGACGAAGTGGATAAAATCACAAAAGGCTTCGGGGCGGATATTGTGGTGGAACTGACAGGAAATAAAAGCGTACTCAACGAGGCAACCCAAACACTGAGACGAGGCGGTGAGATCGTTCTGGTTGGACTATTTTCTGGGCCGGTGGAATGGGATATCGTCAATAACGTGATTTATAAAGAAGCCAATGTTTATGGTGTGACCGGCCGTATCATGTGGGATACCTGGTGGACAGCACAGAGCATGATTCTTTCAGGGAAGATAGATGTAAGTCCAGTCATCACTCACCGTTTCGATCTTGAAGATTATGATAAGGCTTTCCAATTGGCTGAATCGGCTTCGACGGGTAAAATTGTTTTTAGAATTTAAATGAGGGTAAGGATGGCTGAATTTAAAGTGATCTATATGAATTATGCCACTGAAGATGTTTACGGGATCATTCGATCTCAACTGCCAGAGGGTTTTGAAAGTGCGTGGGTTCCGCTATCACGGTGAAAGCCAGGCCCTGTGATAATCTCATTGTCTACAAAGCCCTTGAGATTGCCCAACCGGGGGATATTATTGTGATCGGAATCTACAATTATACTGCCAGTTCGACGTGGGGAGACCTCACCAGCCTCATTGGAAAGGAGAAGCGTCTGGCAGGAATGGTGACCGACGGACTGGTGAGAGATATCTTTGGAATTAAGGAAGTCGGGCTGCCCGTTTTCTCCCGCGGAAGTATCCCCACCAGTCCATTCAAAGATGGCCCGGGCGATGTGAATGTACCCATCACTTGCGGAGGAATCTCTGTCAAACCAGGGGATATCATCTTCGGAGATGTGGACGGGGTTGTGGTCATTCCTCAGGAGAGTGTGGATCAGGTGGTTCGAAGGGCTCTGGAGATAGCCGCCGAAGAAGAGAAGAAGGTGAGGGATATCAAATCCGGCCACTTCATTCCAGACTGGGTTGAAAAGACCCTCAAGGAAAGAGGCTATATCATTGATTGAACAGGAGATCGATCAGATGGTGAGGATCAATCCTTCAAGGCTCTTGAATCTATCATAGATAGAAGCTATTGAATGTGTTATAAGCCCCAGAGAACCCTATTCTGATAACCACAAGGAGATGAAGATGCAAAAGACTTTAGCCTTAATC
>Ga0315288_10003602_pt1 | contig 19810 bp, 16 predicted proteins | sample YL17G11_20_MG_FD_203454 | JGI IMG/M metagenome (GOLD analysis project Ga0315288, IMG submission 203454) | Sediment microbial communities from Yellowstone Lake, YNP, Wyoming, USA - YL17G11_20 | ecosystem: Environmental > Aquatic > Freshwater > Lake > Sediment | place: USA: Wyoming | collected... | reverse complement strand
TGGCGCGGTTGATGTCCCTGCCTCTGAAGGCGGAGCACGAAGCCAGGCTACGTGGGCTGGAGGGCGAACAGCTCAAGGCCGCCACCTTCCGCGCCATTGAGACAGTGCTAGAGTGTGCTGCCAGGGTTCGCCCCCTGGTGCTGGTTTGCGAGGACCTGCACTGGGCCGACCCGACATCGTTGGAACTGCTGGAGCGGCTGCTGGCCGTCACTGATCGCAGCTCGCTACTGATCCTCTGCGTGTTTCGACCGGACCCGGAGCACGGCTCGTGGCGACTCAGGGAAACCATCGCTCGTCAGTATCGCCACCGCCACACCAACCTGTGGCTGAATCCCCTCTCCAGCGTCGAGACCCAGACCCTCGTGTCGAACCTGTTCCATTCCGACCATCTTCCGCTCAAGCTTAGAGAGCATCTGCTCAACGTGACGGAAGGCAACCCTTTCTACGTCGAGGAGGTCATCCGCACGCTGATTGACCGCCAGGCCATGGCCCGGGATGTGGCTACCGGCCAGTGGATTGCCACCCAGGCCGTGGCCGAGATCGCCATCCCCGATACCCTGCAGGGGGTCCTGTTGGCGCGCATTGACCGGCTGCAGGCAGATGCCAGGCGCCTGCTGCAGATGGCTGCGGTCATCGGACAGACCTTCCTGTATCGCGTGCTGGCAGCGATTGCCAGCGAGGAGCGTGCGCTGGACCAGGACCTCTTGATCCTGCAGCGCGAGGAGATGATCCGCGAGCGCGCGCGGATTCCAGAGTTGGAGTACAACTTCAAGCACGAGTTGACGCGAGAAGCTGCGTACCACGGTCTCTTGAAGAAGGAACGGCGCGATTTTCACCGCCAGGTGGCCCAGGTGCTGGAAGAGCTGTTCCCCGAGCGCGTCGAGGAGCAGTTGGGGCTGCTGGCTCACCACTGGGAGCGCGCTGAGCAGGTGGGCAAGGCCACAGAGTACTTGCGGCGGGCCGGCGATCAGGCGCGCTTGGCCTATGCCAATGAGGAGGCCGTGGCCTACTACCAGAGGGCCCTGGTCTTGCTCGAACCCTCGTCGCTGAAAGTACCCTCGGTCGCCGGGCAGCCAGAGGAGGCGGCTCGTATCCACGAGAGTCTGGGCGACGTACTGGCGCTAGCCGGGCGCCGTGACGAGGCGCGGCAGGCCTATGGGCAGGCCATGTCTGGCGCCCCCGATGGTGACCAGGTTTGGCGAGCACGCCTGCAGCGCCGGATTGGCACGGCCTGGGATGAAGAGAACCGCTGGCAGGAGGCAACGCAAGCCTACGCCGCTGCCGAAGCTGCACTGGGCCCCGAGCCACCCGATTCCGCTCTGGGCTGGTGGCGCGAGTGGTTGGAGATTCAACACCGCAGGATCTGGCTGTACTACGGCCTCAGCCGTCTGGACGAGATGTCTGCACTGGCTGAGCATACCCGGCCAGCGGTAGAAAAGTACGCCACGCCCCTGCAACGGGGCGAGTTCTTCCAGGGGCTGGTGCTGTTGGGCCTTAGAAAGGAGCGCTATGCCCTGTCGGACGAGACACTGGCGCAGGCACGAGCCTCGGTGGATGCCTTTCGTGAATCTGGCAACGCCAACGCGGTGACTCTGGGCGTGAGCGGCCTTGGTTTTGCCCTGCTGTGGGGAGGCCATCTCGACGAGGCGGAGCAACAGATGCTCGCCGCTCTGGAGCAGACCGAACGGAGTGGTGATGTGGCTGTGCAATCCCGCTGTCTGACCTATCTTACCATACTCTATCGGATGCGCGGCCAGTTGGACCAGGTCAGGCACTATGCAGCGCTCAGCCTGGCGCTGGCGACGGAGCGACAGATGTTCGAGTACATCGGCATGGCCAAAGCCAGCAACGCCTGGCTGGCGTGGCGGGAGGGCAGTTGGGCTGAGGCCGAGGTCAACGGTGAGGCGGCCGTGCAGATGTGGCAACAGGCGCCGCTGAGCACCCCCTTTCAGTGGACGGCTCGCTGGCCGCTGTTAGCCGTCGCCCTGGCTCAGAATCGTGTGTCCGACGCGATGGACGATGCGCAAGCTTTGCTCCAACCAGAGCAACAGCGTTTGCCGCCGGGTTTGACGGCGCAGCTAGAACAGGCGGTGGCCGCCTGGCAGCAAGGGGACAACGCAGCGGCAGGCGTTCGCCTGAATCAAGCACTCGAGTTGGCGCAGCAGCTTGGTTTTCTCTAGAAGTAAGGAGGATGGCATGTCAGCACAGCAGAACATCCAAATCGTGCGCGACTACCTGGCGGGTCGTGGGCCAGAGCTCATGGCGGAGGATGCGACCTTTCATGACTGGACGCAGCCCGAGCCCATACGGGGTCGTGAGGCCATCGAGGCGATGTTTCACCTCTTGTACGACGAGGCTTTCCCAGGTGCGGCGGCCGAGTACCGCAACTGGGTCGGGAACGACGACTGTGTGGTCCTGGAATTCACCTTCCGGGGAGTGAACATGGGTTCATTCAGCGGCCGGCCGCCCACTGGGAAAAGTGTTGAGATCCCGATGTGTGTGATCTATGACGTCAAGGATGGGACCATTCGCCGCGCGCGGCTCTACTTTGACTCGGCGCAAATGCCGTAGCCAAGCCAGGGAGGCTTGACATGTTGTGTCCTGCCTGCCAGAAAGAAAATCCTGCGACTGCCAAGTTCCGCGCGAAATGCGGGGCCAGGCTGGCCCTGACTACCGGCACATCGAGGACGAGATGTTCGCCTGGGCCGAGGCGCACCTGGCGGTGGCGGCCAACGGGCTCTATGATGCCGCCGGCTTTCAGGAAGCCTATCGGGGCTGCATCTGGCGCAAGTGGCTGTAGGCGGGGCCTTCTCGAACGTCACGTCAGCCTGCTGCGAGGGCGAGGCGTCGATACGTTGGCCCGCCAGCAGCTCGGCCACGGTCAGGATTTGCAGGCGTAGGTGGTCGCAGGGTGAGGCGTTCAAGCCCGCTCCGGCGGCCTCGGAGCGCATGGGCTGCGTGGGCTCCTGCAAGGTGATCAGCACGCCGATCTGCGCGCCCTCGCGCTCGACCACGCCGCGCAGGTCGCGCACGTGGGGCGCGTTGGTGTGGCCCACCTTGGGCGTGGATCACCGTGAGCGCAGCAACGCCGGACGATGAAGTCGTCCGGCTGAGAGCTGCAAGCCCGGTGAAACCGGGCTAGGACCGGGAGCAGACGCGCTGAAGCGCGCACTACGAACGTGGCATGCGCAACGTGAACAAGAGGGTTTGTAGTTCCCCCGTTAGGGGGTCTTGTTGCCCCCTTACGGGGGAACTACGAACCCCACTTCTCTCTCAGAGGGGACTACGAACGCTACTGGTAGTTCGCCCGTCGGTAGATAGTGGCTATCTGAGCACTCGCCGCCGCAGGCGCAAGGGGTAGCTACCTGCTGCCATAGTCTTTGAGCACCACGGGCACAACCCTCGGGCTATGACAGATCAGCGGGCAAGTGAATCGCGAATGTGCAGCGGTCGTCGCCCTTGAGCAGCGACTCCACAATGTCGACCCGCACCGGCTTGCCCAGCGCGCCTTCCCACTGCTGGCGATACCAGCCCGCGCCGCAGTAGCAGAAGGCGAGGGGCATTCCTCCCTCCAGATGGTCCCGCACGAGCGGGCAGAAGCAGTAGGCTCTGCGCCGCTCGGCGTCGTCCTCGGCGCTCTCAAAGGCCTTGGGATCACGCGGCTTCTTGGAAGAATACAACACGCGGCCTTCCCGCCGCGGAAGCTCGCCCCAGCCCGCATCCGCGGCCATGAACTCCCGCACGGCGTCCACCGCCTCCAAGGGGTCCTCCCCCTCGGCCCGGGCGCTCTCGTAGACGGCCCGCAGTTTCTGGAGTTGCGCCCGGGGGAAAACGTGCGAGCAACTGGAGAGGACATCCGCCTTGGCGTGTTCATTCGCCCGGCTTGTCAGTCTCTCCATGGCGCCTTTCACCCAACAGAAGCGCTCATCCACGCTTGACTCCAGGGAGAGCGCGTCGCTGCCCCGCAGCACGTCGCGGCTTGCTTCGTGGCCCAGCACGCGCGTGAGGTGTCTGCCGAGCAAGCCCGCCCAATCGTGGAGAATGAACTGCACTTCAGTCTCGTTTCCTGCGGGGTTGTTCGAGTCCAGGTACACCTCGCGCATGAACTCGTCGGAGATGAGCCCGTGCTGGGCGGCACGCGCGTAGAGGGTCGCAGCGGTCTCCCCAATGCGCTCCGCGGGCCCCTTGTGCACGAGTGACAGCACCTCCAGCGCGGGAAGAACCCGAGTCTTGACCTCGGACGTGTCAACGGGCTGGCTCACGGGGAAGCCCGCTTCTCCATCAAACCCCTCGCTGACGCTGGATACGAACTGGAAGATGCAGAACGCCGGCCCCGCGATGGAGCCGGCGGGGATCGCCCTTGCCACACCCTCCAGGATGGTGCGCAGTTGCCTGCGGTTCCGGAACTGGCAGCCGACGGTGGCAACCAGCGTGTCGGCGAGACTCTTGTGTTCAATGCCTGCTTCCTTCAAAGACACCTTTCCGCCTCCTTGAGGAGAATGCGATAGATGCGCCGGGCGATGGCGCGCGCCGAGGTCGTCATCCGCCGGCTGGGATGGAGGGCCGCCAGGCAGGTCCCCAGTCCTCGGCTTGATTGTTCGTCAGCCGCTGCGGGTTGCTGCCGTCCGCATTCATGACGTAGATCTCCTGACTGCCTCCCTGGGCGGAGACTTCGCTCCCTTGACCGAGGACGACGGCATCGCGGCTGGATGAGAAGGCAATGCGCTTGCCGTCCGGAGACCAGGCAGGATACCAATCCTCAGCCTCGTTGTGGGTCAGCCTTTGCAGGCTGGTACCATCCGGATTCATCAGGTAGATTTCCTCGTTCCCGTCCCGCTCGGAGACAAAGGCAATCCGGGCGCCGTCGGGCGACCAGGCGGGGGAATGGTCCTGCCCTGGCTGGTCGGTCAGTCGCAGCACGTGGCTGCCGTCGGCATCCATGACGTAGATTTCCCAGTTGCCCCCTTGATCGGGGACTGCGTCCCCCTGGGCGGGGACTGCGTCCCGGCTGGAGAAAAAGGCGATCTGCCTGCCATCTGCCGACCAGGCAGGGCTCCCATCGATGGCCCTGTTCTCGGTGAGCCGTTGCCTTCCCGTCCCATCAGGGTTCATCAGGAAGATCTCAGAACCGGCGGCCTGCTGGGCAGAAAAGGCGAGCTGCTTGCCATCGGGTGACCAGGCCGGTTCCCAACTGTCGCGGCCGGGCTGGCCGGTCGTCAGTTGCCGCAGCGCGCCATCGTCAACCTGCGACCCGCCCAGGACATCCGCGACGTAGATGTTCAGCGCGCCGTTGCGATTGGACTGGAAAGCCATTTGCTTGGCGTCGGGCGACCACTTGGGCCACCCATCTTGGGCTGGGTTGGTCGTCAACTGCCTCTGGTCGCTGCCGTCCGCGTTTATAATCCAGAGATCGGCATTGCCGCTGCGATTGGAGACAAAAGCGATCATTCCGCCGCCGCTGCCGCTGAGAGGCGGCCAGAGGGTCGCGGTGGCTCTGGGCGTGTTGGTGGGGCCAGGAGTGCTCCGGGGAGAGGGTATGGCCGTAGCCGCAGGCGGCGCGGGCGTGGGCCGGGGTGCGGCGCAACTGCAGAAGGCAACGAGGACGAGCAGGAACGCGGCGAGCGGGGTGTGACGATGTGACATCTCTCCGTCCTTTCACTCCTGAATTGAACATGGGCAACACGAATCAGCGCAGTTTCTCCAGGAATCCCAAGAGCAGGGCGCGAAAGTCGTCGCGGTGCTGCGTGCCAAAGATCTCCGTGCCGTGGACGGTTCCGGTGTACTCCTGGAACTGCTTGGGCTCCGGCGCCTGCTTGTACATGCTCTTCATCACCGCCGGGATGCCCGTGAAGCGGTCGTTGTCGGTGGTCACGAACAGCTTGGACATGCTGAGCCTCGCCAGCTCGTCCGGCTCCAGGGATACTCCCCCGCCGGTGCTCCAGTCCGAGCTGATGACGCCGATGCCGACCAGCTCCTCAGTCAGCGCTGCCTTCAGGCAGGACGTCCCGCCCATGCTCGCGCCGATGCAGGCGATGCGCGTGTAGCCGCGGGCCCGCAGGAACCGGATCGCCGCGATCACGTCTTTGTCCAGGGGACCGCCAAAGTCGGCGCGAAAGTCAAACGGCAGAGCGGTGAACCCGTGCTGAGCGGCCAGCGTGGCGAAAGTGTGCCACGATTTCTGGTTGGGCTGGCCCGCGCCCTGGTGGGCCAGCACGACAGCCAGATCGCTGCCGCCCAGGAACAGCGTGCCCTTGAGGGCGACGCCGTCCTCGGTGACGAAACTCACATTCTCCGTGGCGATTGGCTGCGGCGTTGGCGTGGAGATCGGCGTCGCCGAAGGTATCGCCGTAGGCGATGCCGAAGGCGCCGGGCCGCTGCAGCCAACGAGCAGAAGCAGAAGGAGCGTCAGCGCCACAATCGCTCGTCGTCGACCTGTCACGGTAGCCCTCCTCGTGTCTCAGCGGATGGATTCATGGTCGCCAGTCGACGCCTAGCTCATCGGCGCTGTCGTTGGTCAGACGTCTCAAGTTACTGCCGTCTGCATCCATGACGTAGATGTCACTCTGGCCACCACGCTTGGACACGAAGACAATGTGCTTCCCATCCGGTGACCAGGCAGGTAAGTAGTCCGCGCCCGGACTGTTGGTCAGGCGCTGCCGGTTGCTGCCATCCGCGTTCATCACGTAGATCTCGTCGTTGCCGTGACCCGCGTAGGTGAAGGCAATGCGGGTTCCGTCTGGCGACCAGTCGGGGTCCCAGTCGGCCCCGGTTTGCTGTGTGATGCGCTGCTGATCGCTACCGTCCGCATTCATCACGTAGATCTCCCGGTCGCCATCGCGTTCGCTCATGAAGGCGATCTTGCTGTCGTCGGGCGACCAAGCGGGTTCCCAGTCTGGGTCGCTGTTGTGGGTCAAGCGCCGCACGTCGCTGCCGTCGACCTTCATGGTGTAGATCTCGGCATTGTCGTCGCGTGTGGAATAGAAGACAATGCGCGCCCCATCCGGCGACCAGCCGCGCCATCCATCCTCCACCGCGTTGTTGGTCAGGCGCCGCTCCTGCGTGCCATCGGCGTTGATCACGTAGATCTCGTTAGCGCCGTCTTGCTCGCGATCAAAGGAGATGCGCGTGCCGTCGGGTGACCAAGTGGGCATCACGCCGACGACACCTCGGGAGGTCAGCGGGCGCAGGGCGCTTCCATCGGCGTTCATGACATAGAGTCTGTAGTTGCCCCCTTGACCGGGGAGTGCGCCCCCTTGGTGCGCGGAGAAGACGATCTGCCCGCTCAGGCTGCCGGGCTCGGGCGTGGGCACCATGGGGGTGGGGGAGCGCACCGGCGTCGGCGTGGGCTGCGGAGCCCCCTCCGCTTCGCTTCGGGGACGCTGCGCAGCAGCGCACGCGCCGAACAGGGCGAGCGACACGAGAACTGTGGTCAGCGTGGCAAGGCGTGTGCGCATCCTTGATGTCCTTTCGTCGTTCAGGATAGTCACGGTTGTCCACCAGCAGGCCGCGGTTTCCAAACGGGACTGAAATCGTTCGCCGAGTTATAGGTCAGCCGTCGCGGGTTGCTGCCGTCCGCGTCCATCACATAGATCTCCAGGCTGCCCCCCTGCCCGGAACTTGCGCCCCCTGGGCGGTCACGCGCGGACGCAAAGACAATCTGCGAGCCAGCGGGGGACCAGGCCGGGTACCCGTCCTCGCCAGGGCTATTGGTCAGTCGTCGTTGGTTGGCTCCGTTGCTGTCCATCACGTAGATCTCATAATCGCCGTCGCGATAGGACTCGAAAGCAATCCGTGTGCCATCTGGCGACCAGGCAGGCAACCCATCGGCGGCAGCGTTGTTGGTCAGTCGCCGTTGGTTGGCTCCGTTGCGGTCCATCACGTAGATCTCATAGTTGCCGTCGCGCTTGGACTCGAAAGCGATTTCTGTGCCATCTGGCGACCAGGCTGGCAATCCATCGTCGGCGTCATTCGTGGTGAGCCGTCGCAGACCGCTGCCATCCGCCTCCATTACGTAGATTTCCCAGTTGCCCTCCCCGCCCGGGACTGGGCGGTCGCGGTCAGAATCGAAGGCGATCTGGGTGCCGTCTGGAGACCAAGTGGAGAACCCGTCATTCCACGGATCATTCGTCAGCCGTCTCGCGTCGCTCCCGTCGGACCCCATCACATAGATCTCATCATTCCCGTCGCGGCCAGAGGCGAAGGCAATGCGGGTGCCATCTGGAGACCAGGCGGGGGCAAAGTCGCGAGCCTTGTTGTCGGTCAGCCGCCGCTGGTCGCCACCTTCGGGGCTCATTACATAGATCTCCATGTTGCCATTGCGCTCAGAGACAAAGGCAATCACGCCGCCTTCGCCTCCAAGCGGCGGCACGGGCGTCGCAGTGGGAGGTATGTGGGTCGGCGTGGAGGTGGCCTTTCCGCAACTGGCGAGCAGGGCCAGAACGGCCATCCAGACCATGACTATGGGGCAGCGCCGGCACATGAAACCACCTCCTTCTACAGTGAGCGCTTTGCGCTCGCCTACTTCAGCCTCACCAGGCGAAATCCAGTGTCGCCCACGTACGATGCGTAGTCGAAACTGCGAGCGGTGGTGCGGACGCTGTCCGCCTCTTCGCGCCAACTTCCGCTGCGCCGCACCCGCTCGCCGCCCCTGACGGTCGTCACCTCGGGTGTCGGGGGCCCCGTCGGATCCTCGCTGGGCGATGAGGCGTAGTAATCGCCGCCATACCAGTCCCAGCACCATTCGAACAGATTGCCGCTCATGTCATGCAGGCCCAGCTCGTTCGGCTTCTTCTGCCCCACCGGATGCATCCCATCTCCCGAGTTGGCCCCGTACCAGGCCACCTCGTCCGGGTCGTTGCTGCCCGCGTAGAGGTAGCCCAGACTCTTGTGCCCCCCGCGCGCGGCGTATTCCCACTCAGCTTCCGTGGGCAGCCGGTAGCCATTGGCGGAGAAGTCGCACTCGGTCGATTTTCCACTCCCGCTGTAGCAGGGAGTCAAGCCCTCTCTCTGGCTCAGCCAGTTGCAGTACGCCACGGCACCGTACCACGTCACGTTGATCACGGGCAGCCTCCCGCGTCCTCTGCCCCTGTCTTCGGCCTGTTGCCTGTCCGTGTCCTCACAGAACCGGTCGTACTCCTCAAAGGTCACCGCGTACCTGGCGATGTAAAAGGGCCGCGTGATGCTGACCGTGTGCACTGGCTGCTCCTCGGGGCGCCCAGCGCTGGACCCCATCTCGAAAGTGCCGGCCTCGACTAGGACCATTTCCGGCGTCGGAACCTGGAGCGTGGGTTTGGGCGTCGCGGTCGGAGTGACCCTCGTGGCGCTTCCACAGCCGGGGACTAGCACCAAGGCGAACAGCACGGCAGCGAGCATCCTGCAACGACTCGTCATGTCGATTCTGCTGCGTACATAACATGCCTGGCAGCCACACCGTGGCAGCCAGCGATCAGGCACCCTGCTGGTGCTCCGTCCGGAATTCTACGGGCCCCAGCCAGGCTCATGGTCGTTTTCCTCGCTGGTCGTCAGTCGCAGCCGATGCGTGCCGTCGGCGTTCATCACATAGATGCTCGAGCGGCCCTGGCGGTTGGAATGGAAGGAGATCTGCGTGCCATCGGGCGACCACGCGGGGTTGTTATCCTCGGCAGTGTTGTACGTCAGCCGTCGCGGGTCGATGCCATCGGCACCCTGCAGGGTATCCTGGACATTCATGACGTAGAGCTCGCCGGTGCCATTGCGCAAGTACGTGCCGTAGGCGATGCGCCCGCCGCCGCTGCCGGTCATGCGGGGGAGCGGGGTGGAGGTCGGTGGGTGTGGGGTCGCCGTGGGTTGCGGTGCGGCACAACCGACCATCAGGGCCATCGTCAACACCACTGCGACCAACACCTGGCTGCGAACAGGCACGTCAATCCTCCTTACTGCCTGAGGCGCCCATGGTGCCGAACAGTCCTGCTCTCGTGCCCGCTTCCATGTCAGGAACCTCCTCGCCGCTGGGATGGCCGCGCGAGAGCCTCTTCCCACTCCAAGTACACGCACGGGCACGAATAGGTTCAACGTACGGCCCCGCAGCACTGTCTGGGGGCCTGTGGGCATCAGCTTGCGAGTGCCGGGGCTGAGCAGCCTGGTTTCTGCGTTCGTAGTCCGCGCTTCAGCGTGTCTTCCACGCAAAAGCGTGCACTACCAACCATTTTCGACAGCCTGTGCGCCGGCCTTTGGCGCAGAGCGACTAGAGGTGTATACTGTGTGCGCACGACATGCGGCTGAATCCAGGCACCGTCACGGCGCAGTATCCAACAACTGGGCCGGCTGCTCCTCAGGAGGCTGAGATGCTCTGTCCAAAATGCCACGCGGAAAACGCTGAAGGGGCCAGGTTCTGCCCGAGTTGCGGGGAGAAGCTGATCGCCATCTGCCCGCAGTGCCAGGCAGAAGCGGCGCCGCAGGCCCGCTTCTGCCCGTCTTGCGGCAGCGCCATGCAAGCGGGCTCCGCCGAAGCGCTGCAGCAGCAGAGCGCTGCCGCGTTGGCCCAGGCCGCGCAGCGCCTGATCCCGCAGGCCTTTGCCGAGCGCATTCGCGCCACGCGCGGGCAGGTACACGACGAACGCCGCACCGTCACCATCCTCTTCTCCGACGTCAAGGGCTACACGGCTATGGCCGAGAAGCTCGACCCCGAAGAGGTTAAGGAGATCATGGGTGGCGCGTTTGACTTTCTCATTGCGTCCATCTATCGCTACGAGGGTACTCTGGCACAGGTGATGGGTGACGCCATCCTGGCCTTTTTCGGTGCACCCATCGCCCACGAGGATGATCCTGAACGCGCCTGCCGCGCCGCGCTCGAGATCATCGCAGGAGCGAAGGAGTACAGCGCCCGGCTGGAGCAAGAGCGCGGCATTGCTGGCTTTGGCGTGCGCGTGGGCATCAACACCGGCCTGGTGGTGGTCGGTGAGGTGGGCTCCGACTTGCGTGTGGAGTACACCGCGGTGGGGGACGCGATCAACCTCGCGGCGCGGATGGAACAGAACGCGCCGGTGGGCGAGATCCTGATCACGCACGACACGTACCGGCACGTGCGCGGCGTGTTTGACGTGCAGCCGCAGGAGCCGCTGACGGTCAAGGGCAAGGCCGGGCCGGTGCAGACGTACCTGGTGCAACGGGCCAAGCCGCGCGGCTTTCGGTTGGAAACGCGCGGGGTGGAAGGCGTGGAGACGCGCACCATCGGGCGTGAGGCCGAGCTGCAGGTACTCCAGAGTGCCTACCTGGACGCGGTGGAGGGCAGCGAGACGCGGGTGGCGATCGTGTCCGGGGACGCGGGGGTGGGCAAGTCGCGCCTGCTGTACGATTTCCTGAACTGGGCCGAGCTGCGACCGGAGCACTACTGGCTGTTCAAGGGGCGCGCGCGAGCAGAGACGGGGGGGGTGCCCTATGCGGTGCTGCGGGACCTGTTTGCCAACCGCTTCGAGATCCTGGAGAGCGACAGCGCCGCCACGGCCCTTGGTAAGTTCCGGTCTGGCATGGCCGCACCGTCCCGCGAAGACGGGACAGGCTTCTTGGAGCCGGACAGGGCCGACCTGGTGGGGCAACTGGTTGGGTTTGACTTTCGAGCCGCGGGCAGCCAGGCGGTGTCAAGCCTGCTGGGAGACGCTTCGTTTGCCCAGCTTGCAGCGGCGTACCTGCTGAACTACCTGCGCGCCATGGCGGCCCAACAGCCGCTGCTGATGCTGCTGGAAGACCTGCACTGGGCGGATGACAGTTCGCTGAACCTGATTGACCACATCGTGATGGAGATTCCCGCGGCCAGGCTGCTGCTAGTGTGCCCGGCCCGGCCAACGCTTTTCGAGCGGCGACCGAATTGGGGGGAGGGCCGCGAGGCGTACGTGCACCTGACGCTGAATCCGCTGTCACGACGGCAGAGCCGCGCGCTGGTGGGGGAGATCCTAAAGAAGACCGAGAGCGTTCCCGACGACCTCAGCGCCCTGATCACGGACAGCGCCGAAGGCAACCCCTTTTACGTGGAAGAGTTGATCAAGATGCTGATCGAGGAGGGGGTGATCGTGACGGCTGAGGAGCCGTGGCGGGTGGAGCTGCCGCGCCTGAAGGGATTGCACGTGCCGCCGACGCTGACGGGGGTGTTGCAGGCGCGCCTGGACAGCCTGCCGCGGGAGGCGCGGGACGTGTTGCAGCGTGCGTCGGTGGTGGGGCGGGTGTTCTGGGACGGGGCGGTGGCAGCATTGGCGCCTTTGGGAGGACCTTCGCCCGACGCTGCGCAGGTGCCGCCGCTGCTAGACGTGGTACGCGAACGCGAGCTGGTCTTTCGGCGTGAGCAGTCGTCCTTTTCTGGGTCCCAGGAGTACATCTTCAAGCATCTGATCCTGCACGACGTGACGTACGAGACGGTGCTGCTGAAGCTGCGGCGCGCCTATCACAAGCAGGTGGCGCAGTGGCTGGAGGCGAACGCTGGGGAGCGGGTAGGCGAGTACGCCGCGCTGATGGCGGAGCACTATGAGCGGGCGGGCGAAGGGGCGCTGGCTGCGCGCTGGCTGCAGCGTGTGGCGACAGACGCACTCAATACCGGCGCCGCCCACGAGCTTGTGCGCGCCTGTGAACGCGCGCTGGCGCTGCTGCCCGAGGGGCAGAAAGCGGCGCGCGCCGAGTTCCTGGCGCGGCTAGGCGAGGGCCGCGGCTCCCTGGGCGACGTCGCCGCGGCTGAGCGGGACCTCACGGCCGCGCTGGCCCTGGCTCGCGAGGCGGGTGAGCTCAAGACGGCCGCCTACGCGGCCAGCGCGCTGTCCCAGTTGGCCTACTGGCGAGGCAAGTTTGACGAGATGCAGGCCCCTGCTGCCGAAGCGCTCGAGCTGGCGAGGGCCGCCGGCGACAAGTACACGGAAGCGTTGGCGCTGCTGTGGCTGGGGAATGCGGTGAACGCGCACCAGCGTGATCTACCCCTGGGCCGTCGTTACCTCGAAGAGAGCATGGTTCTCTTTCAGCAGGTGGGACGGTACTGGGGGGTCGGGGCGTGCCTCAACAACCTGGGCGAGATACACCGCTCCGAGGGGCACTATGCCGCTGCTGCCAAGTACTATGAACAGTCCCTGGCGCTCCGGCGTCAATGCGGCCACCGCAGAGGCGTGGCCATCACTCTGTTCAACCTGGGAGAAGTCGCGGCGGCTCAGAACGACCTCGCGACGGCCGTGCGCTGCCATCAGGAGGGACTGGCCGTGGCCGAAGAGGTCGGACACAAGCCGGTCGCCTGGCTGTGTCAGGGCGGCCTGGGTTACAGCGCCGCGGCGTCGGGGGACGTCACATCCGCGCGGCGCTGCTTCCAGCGCGCGCTCTCTGGAGCGGTGGCGGCGCGCGACCTGATCGCGGAGCTCTACGCGCTGGTTGGCTTTGCGGGACTGAAAGCCCGGTCCGGAGAGCCAGTACGCGCGGCCGAATGGCTGGGGCTGGTCCTGGCGCACCCGTCCTTCGACGTTGACGCCGAGCAGCGGGCCGACGCGCTGCTGGCCACGCTGCGCGAGACGCTGCCCGCGGAGGAGCTGGAAGTGGCCCTGGCGCGCGGGAGAGCGCTGCAATTGCAGCCTGTGGTGGACGAGTTGCTGGCGGAGCAGTCATAGAGGAGGGAGCATGCAAGCGGTTGCGGAAGGCATCTACTGCATCGCAGGCACGCGCGGCTGCAACGTCTACGTGCTGGCTTCGGGCAAGGGAGTCACGCTGGTCGACACGGGCATGCCGGGCGAAGCCGGTCGCCTCGACGCGGAGCTGCGCCAAAAGGGCTGGGCCCTGTCCCAGGTGCGCCGCATCGTGCTGACCCACTCGCACTTTGATCACGTGGGCAACGCCGCGGAAATCGTGCGGCTGTCCGGCGCGCCGATCCTGGCGCAGCGCGACGAGGTTCCGTACATCGAGCGCACTCAGACGCTGCCGTCGCGCTCGCTCGTGGGGCGGCTGCTGATGGCGCTGGAGGAACGCGTGCTGCCCCGACCTGCGCCTCTGCTGGTGAGCAGGGCTCTGGAAGACGGGGACGTGCTCGACGAGGCCGGCGGGATGCGCGTGATTCACACGCCGGGGCATACGCCGGGCAGCATCAGCCTCTATCAAGCGGAGCGGGATTGCGCCTGTCCCTGCCCATCGTCAGCACTGACATGGAGCAGGTGAAAGCGTCCGTGCGTAAGCTGTCGGCCTTGCCCGTGCGGGTGCTATGCTTTGGCCATGGCCAGCCGCTCACGGCCAACGTGCAGGAGCAGATGAGAGGCCTGCTGCCAAGGAGTAGCTCGTGACTGCTGGAGATTCGAACCTGCCGCGCGTCGTCGCGCGGCCCTATCGTGACGATAGCGACTTTTGGCGGGTGCGCAACCTGCTGATCGAGACCTACCCCATCACGCCCACGGCGTTCAACTGGTCGACCCGCCGCTGGGACAGCCAGCGCTTCCACCGCGCAGAGGCGGCCCTGGACCCGCGCTGGGCGGAGGGCATCCGCCTATGGGAGACCGAGGGTGGCCGGCTGGTGGGCGTCGTGAGCTCCGAGAACCACAGTGACTTTGACGCCGTCCTGCAAGTCCATCCGGACTACCGGCACATCGAGGAGGAGATGCTGGCCTGGGCTGAGGCGCACCTGGCGGTGCCAAGCCAGGACGGATCGAAGCGTCGGCTCCTCGTGAGTGCGTTGGACTATGACACGCCGCGCCGGCGCCTGCTCGAGCGCCGTGGTTACGAAAAGACCAGCCAGGGGGTAGTCTCGCGTCGGCTGCGCTTCGGGCAGCGAGCCATCCCGCAGTCGCGGCTGGCGGCGGGCTACACTCTGCGCACGACTCGGCCGGGCGACATGGGCGATTGCCTGGGCGTGGCCGAGCTGCTCAACGCCGCGTTCGAGCTCAGCCTGGACAGTCTCGAGGAAATCCGCACGTTCTGGGCCCACTCGCCGTCGTTCCGCCACGACCTGGACCTGGTGGCGGAGGCCCCGGACGGCTCGCTCGCGGCGCACGTGGGCGTGGCGTACGACCCGGTCACTCGCTGCGGCATTGTTGAGCCGGTGGGCACGCACCCGAGCCACTGGCGGCGCGGGCTGGCCCTGGCGCTGCTGCGCGAGGGGCTGCGGCGGCTCTGCGTCTTCGCGCAGCGAACGGCAAGGCGCTGGGGGCGAGTGACGCGTACGTGGACTCGGGCGACGGCGTGGCGGCCAACGAGCTGTATGATGCCGCCGGCTTTCAGGAAGCCTACCGGGGCTGCATTTGGCGCAAGTGGCTCTAGGCGGGCGACTTGTTTGCGGTTCCCCCGTTGGGCGCAGCGCTAGATGATCTGGAGGTGAGTCATGAAACGCCTTTGTGCCTTGCTGATTGCCGCTATTCTTCTAGGGCTCAGTATGCCAAGCTGGAAGGCCGTGGCGTCGCCAGCCGTGGACAATCGCTGGACGCAGACTTCGCAGGGGATGTACGCCGGCAACGCCATGTCTCTGGCCTTTTCACCCAACTATCCCGGTGATGGCACCCTGTTTGTAGGATCATCGCAGGGCCTTTTCAAGTCCACGGATGCGGGTAGCTCCTGGGAGCGCATCGCCACGGAGGGCGCCTACGACATAGCCGTCCCACCGAACTATGCCAGCGACCCTACCATCTTCATGGCGGCCGGTGCATTTGTGTACAGCCCCTACCGCGAAGGCTGGCGTGGAGTGGCCCCCTGGTTTCCCTATCATGTGCATTCATTGGCCATCTCACCCCACTATGCTTCGGACAGAACCATCTTCGCGGGAACCTGGGCAGGAGTCGTAAAATCCACCAGTAGTGGCGCATCGTGGGAAAGCTTCACCCATAGCCCCCCGAAGGTGAGGTTCCTGGCCCTTTCGCCAGACTATCCCCACGACCCTACGTTGTTTGCAGGGACCGACAACCAGGGAATCTTCAAGTCGAGCGACGGCGGCGCAACGTGGGGCGCGGCCAGTCGCGGGCTCACCGACTTGTTGATCAGGGACCTGGCTATTTCGCCGACCTACGCCGCTGACAGGACCCTCTTTGCCGTGACGTTCTCTCAAGGCGTCTTTAGATCCACGAATGCCGGTGAGACGTGGATCCCGGTGAATAGCGGGCTGAGCAGTCTGACGATGGGAGCTCTGTCCATCTCACCCAATTATGCGAGTGACCACACGGTCTTTGTTGGCACGACTTTCGATGGCGTCTACAAGTCCACGAATGGGGGCGCTACCTGGAGTCCAGCAAGCCGTGGATTGACCAACCGGGACGTGCGAGCCCTGGCCGTCTCGCCTGGCTATGAAGGTGATCAGACTGTCCTGGCTGGAACGGCAGTTGGTGTGTTCCAGTCGAGCAATCGTGGCGATGCTTGGGTGGTCAAGGGGCTTCCTGTGGTGGGGGTAGCAGCGCTGAGTGTGTCTCCTGACTACGCCAGCGACCTGACCACCTTCGCCGGAACCGATCAAGGCGTCTATCAATCCATGGACGGTGGCGCTTCCTGGAGTGTGGCAAACAACGGTCTGACGGACCTTCATGTGGAGAGCCTGGCGATCTCTCCGAACTATGCCGGTGACCACGCGATCTTTGCTGGAACGGCAAGCTATCTGTTCAAGTCCACGAGTCATGGGGTTTCCTGGAGCCAACTGCCATGGCGTTTCTGGCACACGACTGCCCTGGCCATTTCACCCGGTTACGCCGATGACCGGACGGTCTTCGCAGGAACCTTGTCCAGCGGCGTTTTCAAGTCGCCCGATGGTGGCGCATCCTGGAGTGAAGCCAATCGTGGGCTTGCAGACCACAACGTGAGTCAGCTAGCCATCTCGCCCGCCTACGCCAGCGACAAAACCATATTCGCCGGAACCGGTGCGGGCGTTTTCAGATCCACGGATGGTGGCGCATCGTGGGTCGCTGTCAATCAAGGGCTCAATACCCGCAATCTTGCGGCGTTGGCCATCTCGCCGAACTATGCTACCGATAGGACCATCTTTGCGGGCGGCACGGACTGGGTCTACAAGTCCAGCAATGGCGGGGACTCTTGGTATTCGTTTGGCAGATACGCTTGTGCGCGACCTTCGAACTGGGTGGCGGCTCTTGCCATTTCACCGCATTTCGCCAGCGACAGCACGCTCTTTGTCGGGACCTGGCAAGGGGTACGCAGGCTTGTGGGCGCCGACGAGTCTTGCTTCTCCACACTGGGAGAACTGGGGGATAAAATCTTGGCTCTGGCTGTGCTTCCTGGCGCCCCGCAGACGATCGTGGCGGGGACTGACGATTACGGCGCATGGCAATACGCTCTTGTTGAGTACAGAGTGTATCTACCTATTGCCCTGCGTGACCAAGGCAGCCAATAGCGCCATTGGGGAGTCCTGCGGGCACTGGGCGGACAACAAACCACGGAGGCAGGGAGACTATCCTGGGCTTCACTCCCCCGTCAAGCGGCCGTTCGCTGCGCGACCGTTCGCTGCGCGAAGACGCAGAGACGCAGAGACGAAGGGCGAACGGCGTGTCTCCGTGTTCACTGGGAGTCCTCAGCACTGCCTAGCGCAGGTCGAGCTTCGGCTGCACTCCCCGCCGGCCCTTGGCGCGCGGAGCCTTCTTGAACGTCACGTCCACCTGCTGCGAGGGCGGGGCGTCGATGCGCCGGCCGGCCAGCAGCCCGGCCACGGTCAGGATTTTCAGGCGCGCGTGGTTGCCCCAGGGCGAGGCGTAAAAGCCCGCTGCGGCGGCCTCGGAGCGCATGGGCTGTGTGGGCTCCTGCAGCGTGATCAGCACGCCGACCGCGCGCTTGCCGCCACCGCGCGCATGTGGTAGAATGGCGCTGTAAGGAGGTGGGCCATGGGCAACGAGAAGCCATCCCTGCCGCGTGAACAGATCGCCGAGTATTGCCAGCGCAATCACATCCGCAAGCTGGCCCTCTTCGGCTCGGTCTTGCGCGACGACTTTTCCTCCTCCAGTGACGTAGACGTGCTGGTGGAGTTCGAGCCAGGGCAGTCGCCGGGCTTTATCGGGCTGGCGAGGATGGAGGACGAGCTCTCGCAGCTCCTTGGCGGGAGGAAGGTGGACCTCAACACGCCCATGTCGCTCAGCCCCCACTTTCGCGGCGAGGTGCTGCGTGAGGCCGAGGTGCGCTATGGCGAGGCATGAAGACCGCGTGCGCCTCGCGCACATGCTGGAATACTCGTGTGAGGCGATGGCGTTCGTGGAGGGCAAAGACCGCACCGCGCTGGACTCTGACCGAATGCTGGAGCTGGCCCTGGTACGCCTCGTGGAGATCGTGGGGGAGGCGGCCGCCCGGGTCACGGCCGAGACGCGGGCAGAGCATGGCCAGGTGCCCTGGCAATACATCACCAGCATGCGCAACCGTCTCGTGCACGGTTACGACGCGGTGGATCTCGACATCCTGTGGCAGACGGTGAAAGGGGATCTGCCGGCGCTGGTGAAGCTCCTCAAGCAGATCCCCGCCTTGGACGAGCGCTAGCGCGCCAACGACGATAACAACTAACAAGACACGGCGGCACGGAGACTATCCAGGGATTCACTCCGTGTCTCCGCGTTCACTGGGAGTCCTGAGCACCGCCTAGCGCAGGTCGAGCTCCGGCTGCACGCCCCGCCGCCCCTTGGCGCGCGGGGCTTTCTTGAACGTCACGTCCACCTGCTGCGAGGGCGGGGCGTCGATGCGCCGTCCCGCCAGCAGCTCGGCCACGGTCAGGATCTGCAGGCGCGGATGGTTGCCCCAGGGCGAGGTATAAAAGCCCGCTCCGGCGGCCTCGGAGCGCATGGGCTGCGTGGCCTCCTGCAGCGTGATCAGCACGCCGATCTGCGCCCCCTCGCGCTCGACCACGCCACGCAGGTCGCGCACGTGGGCGGCGTTGGTGTGGCCGGCCTTGACGGAGAGGATGATCTGCCGGGTCTCGCCGCTGGGGTCGTCGTGAAAGTAGATGCGTCCGTCGATGCCCTGGTCAGCACCCTTGTGCTGCTCGGCGGGACGGGCGTGGACCAGGCCCAGCGCCCAGAACTGGAACTGGTAGGGATCCTGCGCGGCCAGCGCCTCGGCGTCGGGCGGCGAGACCGGCTCGCCGACCACCTGGTACTGGACCTCCTCGCCAAAGGTGTCCTCCAGACGGTGCTTCATCAGGGTGATGGCCAGGTGCGTGATGTCGATGCCGATCCAGCGCCGGCCCTCGCGCTGCGCCACCACCACGGCCGTGCCGCAGCCGCAGAACGGGTCGAGCACCAGGTCGCCCTCGTTGCTGGAGGCGCGAATGATGCGCTCCAGCAGGGCTTCAGGCTTCTGCGTGGGGTAGCCGAGGCGCTCATGTGCCTGTGGATTGATTGGAGCGATGTCACTCCACAACTCGTGCACGGCTTGACCTTGCAGCTCATCAAGATAGCGCTTCAACTGAGGAATCCTGCTGCCGGTGTGGATGCGGCCGTCGGCGTCTAGCTTCACCATCTTGTCCCTGGTGAAACGCCATGGTTTGGTCACGCCGTGGAACTCGTAGACGGGTCCACGCCCACCGGGTGGGTTGAGGTTGTCGAGTCTGAAGCGCCCCCTTTCGTCCTCGTAAACGAACTTGCTGCTGAGATACTCATCTGAGAACGGAACGCGCAGGGCATTGAAGATGAAGTCTTGGGTTTTCGTGTAGAATAGAATCCGGTCGGAGACCCTACCAAAACGCCGAGCGTCGGCGTGGAAGTTGAATCGCTTCCACACGATCTCATTCCTGAACCCCGCGGGTCCAAGGGTTGCGTCCATGAGCACTTTAAGGTAATGGCTGGCGGTAGGGTCGCAGTGCAGGTAGATGGATCCGGTGGGTTTGAGCACCCGGCGCAGCTCGACCAGGCGCGGGGCCATC
>Ga0315288_10003600_pt1 | contig 19818 bp, 12 predicted proteins | sample YL17G11_20_MG_FD_203454 | JGI IMG/M metagenome (GOLD analysis project Ga0315288, IMG submission 203454) | Sediment microbial communities from Yellowstone Lake, YNP, Wyoming, USA - YL17G11_20 | ecosystem: Environmental > Aquatic > Freshwater > Lake > Sediment | place: USA: Wyoming | collected... | reverse complement strand
TCTCGGCCAGGTCGGCCAGCTCCGTCGGGCACACGAACGTGAAGTCCGCCGGGTAGAACACGAGGATCGTCCACTTGTCCTTCTTCTTGATCTCCCCCAGCGCGATCTTGCCGAACTCGCGCTCGGCTGGATCGTAGGTTTCCATCTCAAAATTCGGCACGTCCTGACCGACCTTCACCAGTTTTTCCTCACACATGTTTGCTCGCTTGGTTAACGTGTTGTCGATGTTGTTTCGCTTGCGGTGGTTCCGCCCGGCGCGGCCGCCGGGCTCGGACGGCTCGGCGGCGTATCCGTATGCGGGCATGAGTAGCCTATCGCTGGCAAAAGTCAACCGGATCACGGGGACGGCGCTGGCGGCCGGGGCGAGCCGAAAGGATCTCTTTGAAAAGCACGTCGCGACGCGGTAAGAGTGTCGCGGCTGTTATGGACCTGACCCAAGACGACTCTGACCGTCAGTTCCGCGAGCAATGCCGCCGCCAGATGGATCGTCCCCTGGAGGCGCGCATCCGGTACGGCTTTTGTCGCACCCACAAGCCGGTTCTGGACGACGCCACGTGGCGGGTCTTTGACTCCATGGCCGAGTACCGGGCTTGGTGTGCGACCCACCTGCCGGAATACCTGGGATTCAAACCGGCCGCCCAATGACCCGGCCCGAGTTCCATCCGCTCCAAGCCGAGGAAATCGCGCGCGCCTTCCACGACGCGGGGGTGGACTACCTGTTCCTGGGCAAGAGCGCGGCCATCCTGCTGGGGTATCCGGGCACGACGCAGGACGTGGACGTCTTCCCCGCCAAGACACCCGAGAACGGGCGGCGGATCGTCGCCGCCTTGCGCCAGATCGGCTTCGAGATCGAACCGCCCCTGGAGCAAGCCATCGTGGCCGGCAAGGACTTTGTGCAGATCAAGAGCGGGCCCTTCGATGTGGATTTGGTGTTCGCCCCGGATGGCATCGCCAGTTTTGAGGAAGCCCGGCGGCGCAGCCTCACCGTTGGACTGTTCCGAGTCGCCAGCTTGCGCGACATCATCGCCAGCAAACGCGCCAGCGGCCGGCAGAAAGATGCCGTCGAGCTGCCTCTGCTGGAAAGCTTCCGGGCCGAGTACGAGAAACGCTTCCCGGCGCCCTTGCGCTCGGCGGCCGACATTGCCGCCGAAGAACCGGAGCGCAAGGAGTGACCGGGGCCGGCTCGGGATCTCGGATTCCTTTGAACCTTATGACCGTTGCTGCGCAGCCCACCGAACAGCTCAAAATCGTGATCGTCGGCCACGTGGACCACGGCAAGTCCACCTTCGTCGGCCGGCTCTTCCATGACACCGGCTCACTGCCGGAGGGCAAGCTCGAGCAGCTCCAGCAGATCGCCGAACGCCGCGGCGTGCCCTTCGAGTGGGCGAACCTCATGGACGCCCTCCAGGCCGAGCGCGACCAGAACATCACCATCGACACCGCGCAGATCTGGTTCCGCACGCCGAAGCGGCAATACGTCATCATCGACGCGCCCGGCCACAAGGAGTTCCTCAAGAACATGGTCACCGGGGCCGCGAACGCCGAGGCTGCCCTCCTGCTCATTGACGCCCACGAAGGCGTGCAGGAGAACTCGCGTCGGCACGGTTACCTGCTCAACCTGCTCGGCATTCGCCAGATCACCGTGCTCGTGAATAAGATGGACCTGGTGGATTACCGGGAGGAACGGTTCCAGCAGATCGAGGCCGAGTACCGCCAGTGGCTGGGCAGCATCGGCCTCACGCCGAAGATCTTCATCCCCATCGCCGCCAAGCACGGCGACAACATCGCCGCGCGTAGCGCGAACATGCCCTGGTGGTCCGGCCCCACGGTGCTCGGGACGCTCGATGACTTCAACGTCGCCGAACTGCCGAAGGATCAACCGCTCCGCTTCGCCATCCAGGACGTCTATCGTTTCGATGAACGCCGCATCCTCGCCGGCCGCGTCGAGGCGGGCTCGATCCAGGTGGGCGACCGCCTGCTCTTTTGCCCGGGCAACAAGGTCAGCACCGTCAAGTCCATCGAACGTTGGAACGCGCCGAAGACCGACCGCGCCGACGCCGGGGAATCCATCGGCATCACGCTCACCGAACAGATCTTCGTCGAGCGCGGTTCCATCGCCGCCCTGGAGAGCGCGCCGCCCTACGAACTCACCAAGTTCAAGGCCCGGCTGTTCTGGCTCGGCCGGCAACCCTTCCGGCTGAACCGCAGCTACAAGCTCAAACTCGCCACGCAGGAGGTCGAGTGCGGCATCGACTCGATCCAGCGCGTGCTCGATGCCTCGACCCTCGAGACGCTCGTCCGACCCGCTGATCAACAACAGGTCGGGAGGCATGAGGTCGCCGAGCTCACGCTCCACACCAAGCGCCCGGTAGCCTTCGATGCCATCTCCGAGATCGTGCCCACCGGGCGCTTCGTCATCGTGGACGGTCTCGATGTCGCCGGCGGCGGGATCATTATCGATGACAATTACCCGCGTCGCACGGCCGACTCGCAGCACAAGAGCGCGAACATTTACTGGAGCCACGGCAGGGTCACGCCCGCCCAGCGCGCCTTGCGCAGCGGCCATTCCGGTTACATCGTTTGGCTCACCGGCCTGTCCGGCTCCGGCAAATCCACCATTTCCACCGAGCTCGAGCGTGAGCTCTTCAACCTCGGCAAACACGCCTATGTCCTGGACGGCGACAACATCCGGCACGGCCTGAACCGCGACCTGGGGTTCTCGCCCGAGGACCGGAAGGAGAACATCCGGCGCATCGGGCAGGTGGCGGCGCTGTTTGCCGACGCCGGCTTGATCTGCATCACCGCGTTCATCTCGCCGTACCGGTCCGATCGCGACCTGGTGCGGGCCATGGTGCCGGGCGGCCGGTTCGTGGAGGTGCACGTGAACGCGCCGGTGGAAGTGTGCGAACAACGCGACCCGAAGGGGCTCTACGCCAAGGCGCGCGCGGGCGAGATCAAGGAATTCACGGGCGTGTCGGCGCCGTACGAAGCGCCGCTCCAACCCGAGGTCGGGTTGCGGACCGACCTGCTCACCGTGGCGGAATCCGTGGCGCGCATCGTCGAGTACCTCCAACTTCAGGACGAGGCGACGGAGGTGTCCATCTGATACCTCGCTTCCGGACATGAGGTAGGGCGGATCCGTCCTCAGTCAGCCGCGTTGGGCGAGGCTGACTGGGGCTGTCTGGGGTTGCCCTGTGCCGGAGGAGGGGTATGATTTGGCCATGTTCACAGCGGTCTATCAGAAATGCGGCGGTTGGTGGGCGGCCTATGTCGAGGAGATCCCGGGGGTCAACACGCAGGGCACCACGCTGGAGGAGGCCCGCGAGAATCTGCAAGAAGCCCTGCAGATGGTATTGGCAGCCAACCGCGAGCTGGCTCGTCGCCAGGAGCCGGCCGACTGCATCCGCGAGCCGGTGGTGATGCCCGCATGAAGCGGACGGATCTGGAAAGAAACCTCCGCCGGCAGGGTTGTCAGTTTTTGCGCGAGGGCGGTAGGCATTCCCTCTGGTGGAATCCGGCCAATCGCAAAGTCTCGAGCATCCCGCGTCACCGCTAGATCAACGATTTTACTGCTCGCAAGATTTGCCGCGATTTGGAGGTGCCCGAGCCCTGAGCCGGCAGACTCCCAAGCTGAGGTTGGCCCAGCGGTCTCGAGTGCGCAGGTGCGCCCCAAGGCGCGATGGGAGGCTGGACCTCAGTCAGCCGCTTTGGGTGGGGACATGACCCAGACGGCGCGGTGAGGACACACGCGCCCTACCGCGCTACGACCCTCAGGGCAACCGGATCCGGTAAAACTCGCGAGTGGCCGCGTACGGCAAGACCAGGTTCGTTTCACTGGTCATCTGGACATCCGCCCAGTCAGCCAAATCCAAGTCCGTGCAGCGCTGGAGAACATATGACGGCGCGGCGCCAGACCAGCCCAATCGGGTCTGACTCCCCTCGACCGTGGCTCGCAACCGGATCGGGACGTGGACGACGCGCAGGACGGTGTTGAATGTCGTCGTGCCGCCGTAAAGCTCGGACCAACTGGTGCCCGTGGCTGTCACGGTAACGAGGTTCGTGAACGGGTAGACGCGCGTCCCCGAAATCCGGCCCGAGCGGAGGGGAATGCCGGTGGCGACCCAGTTCGTCGTTCCGGTCGCCGGCCCCGAGGGATACCTCGTCATGTTCTCATTCCGCCACACGATGTTCGTAATGCCGGCGTCGGCGCAGGCCGTTCCTGCCAGATCGAGGTTGGTGTAGGACGTGGTCCAGACACCGTTTGAGACGGGCGCGGTCACGGCGATCCAAGGCGACCTCTGGACCGGCGCGCCGCGTCGTTGGGCCATGAGCCAATCCACGAGTTCCGGCGTCTCGTAAGGGCCCGCGCCCAGTTGGTGGCTCGCCCACGCGTATTCGGTGTAGATCGGGAAGCCACCACATCGCCGCAGGTCGGCAACGGCTCCGCGAGAGGCTTTTGTCGCCCAGCCAGGGAAGGCTGGGTCGATATAAATGGCATTCACGGGGATCGTGAGGTCTTTGGCCCCGTGAAACACCCAAATCGGGAGGTGTGTGATCGCGTTCACAAAATCCGAGGGCACCCCGTTAAACTCCGAGGGCAACAGCCCCGCCATGGGCACGGCGGCGGCAAAGATGTCCGGATACGTGTCCGCAAAAGACCAGGTGCCGATACCGCCCAGGGAGGCGCCCGTCACATAGAGCCGGTCCGGATCAATGGGGTAACGGGCCATCAGATTCGTGAGCAGACCCATCCCCTGCTCCCTGATGTTCCACCAAGGGAACGTCGGATCCTGTTGGACCAGCGCGCGCGACAACTGGGGGGCAATCAAGAAGCAGGGATGCCGCGCCTGGCTCTCCGGCGACAGGAGAACCAGGGGCGCCTCGTAGAACTGGCTGAGGTTGTCGTCACCCGGCGTTCCGGACGAATGCAGGTACAACACCAACGGATAGAGTGTGCCGGGCTGCTGGTTCGTGGGGATGAACAGGCGGTACGGCAGCTTCAGGCGAGCGGCATTGGTGTAGATGCCTGCGACGGTGTCGTCCGCCGTGACCGCCCGCGTCTGCCGCAGCCCCAAGTTGTCCACGTCCATCTCGAATAGGGCGGCGTTGGTATTGGCTCCGAAGAGGCTCAGATGGATGTAGCCGCCCGCCTGCCAGGCAGGCCCTGGATCGTCCGTGCCTTGAAGTGGCGGAGGGGCAGCGGACACGGGATCAGCAGCGGGCGTGTCGAGCACCGTCCGGTCGAAAAGCTCTTGGCCATTGTTCAGCGTGTCGTGGAGCGAGGCGTGGAGGGCGAGGTTGGTTTCCGACGGGTCAAAGCGAAGCATCAGGGTCACGGGTTTGTTCGCGTCCGTCAGGCGTTCCCAGAACAGTGGCGCGAAGACGCCTCGATCGAACCGGTACTTCACAAGAGCGACCTCCTCGGCGCCTTTCAGAAGGAAATAGCCCAGTCGCTCCTGCTGCCAACCGAGCACGGCGTAGGCGCCGTCTCCGCTCAGGCGCAGGACGTCGGCCCGGAGTTCAAGGGATTGGCCGGACCGGAGCTCTCCGCCGCCGGGGCCACCGAAGACGAGCGACCGGATACTCCCGATGGGATTGGTGGGGCTGTACGGCCGGAAAATTGCCCAAGTTCGGAGCACGCCGTTGCTGAGGGCAGTGCCCAAGTCACCGTTGGGCCAGTCCGGATAGCTCGCGTGCAGGTTCGTCGCCGCCCAGGGATACGGATAGGTATCGAACGTCTCCAGGTAGCTGACTTCGCCCGCCACGCCAAGCCAGGCAATGGCAAGGAACGCCGCCGCACTCGCGGCGACCAGACTGATCGGATTCCTGTTTTTCATAGCATCGGCACTTTCTCGGATGTCACTGCCCAACCGCCCGGTAGAACACCTGCGGGTTTGCTCGGGCGTTGAGATCATGGAACCAAAGCTCTCCCGCCGCTGCCGTGTTCGTGCTCACTGGCACCCACGCTCTCAAATCACTCGACACCTCCAGCACATACGTCCGCCCTGACTGCACTTGGAGCCCGAATTCGAATACGCCGTCGGGAATGAGCCTCGGGGAGGTGAACCGGGTCAGGAACTCGGCATTGACACGTGCCACGAGGAACGGATGCAGGCCACCCCATTCATTGAAGCGACCCCCCACGATGATTTGTCCGTTCGGCAGCAGGGCCAGGGCGCTCAAGCCGTTGGCCTCCACGTCGCCGTTGGGATAGACAAAGCGCGGCTGGACCCCAAGCTCGAAGGTCGGATCCAGCGACCCGTCACTGTTCAATCGCGCCAGCCCATTCCTGACGGCTCCGTGAAACCGGCTGAAGTTACCCGCCACCACCAGTTTCCCATCCCGTTGCTGGAGGATAGCCGAAACACTGGTTTGACCATCTCCCTCATATCGCGCACCGGCACCCCGCAGAAAGCTCGCGTCCAATGTCCCATCCTCATTGAACCGAACGATGCTCGCGGTCACCGCCGCCGCATTCGTCACGCTGAACCACCCTCCGGCCACCACCTTACCGTCACCTTGGACCACCAAGCACGACACCGAGCTTTCCCCGAGATCCGGCGTCACGAATCCCGAGTCCAAAGTCCCGTCTGGTTTCAACCGCGCCACGTTCCAGCGGGCTTCCCCGTTCACCCGACGGAAAGCGCCTCCCACCACCAACCTTCCATCTGGCGTCCCTGCGACCGTTCCGGCCCATCCCGAGCCAGTGCCGTATTGAAAAGACAACTCCTGGAAGCTGGTGTCGGTTGTTCCATCCCAGTTCACCCGCTGCATGCGGGATCCGACCAACATCAACCGGCCATCGGACTGCACCAGCACCTGGCTCACTCTCCAGTCTGCCGGCACTGCGAATCCCGACTCTTGCAAGCCATCCGAACGTAGTCGGATCAGCTTTGTTCCACTCCGGGCAATCAGACGCCCATCCGGCAGTACCGTCAGGATGTCGGACACGCCCGGGGGTGGAGTGAAGCTGGCGTCCAAGGACCCGTCGCGGTTCAACCGTACAAAGCCACGGGTGATGTCTCCACCCTGAGAATCCGTCCCGGAAGGCAGGTCTCCTCTGACCACGATTCGTCCGTCCGGCTGGACCAGCAGCCCATATACTCCTCCAACCCACTGCTGATCCGAGGTTGGCCGGAACGGGCCCGCGAACGTTGTATCCAGACTCCCTGCCCGGTCATTATCCACAATCGTCAGCACCATCCGGTGCGTCCCGATCACCACATCCTGGCTCGGTTCGCTCAGAGTCAACTCGATTGTCTCATCCGCCTCCTGCCAGGCGTCATCAACGATGGCTAGGGCGAACTCCTGTTCGGTTTCCAGCGGCGCAAACGTCAGCACTCTACTCCCGCCGAGGTAATCTGCCCCCAGGGTGGCGCTTCCAGTTCCGAACCCGACTCGCACCGAGACGGCACTTGTACTATCGCCCCCTCGACGTACCCGCACGCTGACGACCCCTTCACCTTCTCCAACCAGGCGCCGAAGATCAGTGAACTCGAAGGCACTCGTCACGCCGGGCCCGAAGAGTCGCGCCAAGTTGCGCAGGCTTCTGCCGTTCACCTCCCAGAACCAGCCCCCGATGAGAATCCTTCCATCCGCCGGCAACGCCAGGGCGTTGATTGTGGGAGCGAACCACCAAAACCCCAACATCGTCAACGATGCATACCTCGCTCCCAGCGAGCCCTCCGGCTCGATCACCGCCAGGTGACGACGCGGCACACCTTGGACGGTGTTGAAGTCTCCCGCCACCAACACTCCACCTCCAGGCAAAGGCAACATACAGGACACTGTGGCTGGCCGGCTCGGACTGTCCTCATTCTGGATCCGCAACCCGGTTCCCGTGTCGAAACTGGTGTCCACCGTCCCATCGGTGTTCAGCCGCGCGATCCCGCCGCGCGGCAACCCATCCTCATGCGTGAACCGGCCGCCAATCAAGATCCGTCCCCCTTCAACCACCGCGATCACGCGCACCGACGGTCCTCCGCTCTCGGTGTCCGCCAATAGAGGCCGGTGGAAATCCGTGTCCAACGACCCGTCGGCGTTCAACCGTAACAACTGATCGTCTCCCCCCATCAGCACTCTGCCGTCGGCCAGGGGCGCCACCGTGCGCGGGCAGCCGAGGACGGATGATTCGACTGCAAAGCCCGTGTCCAGCGAGCCGTCCGCGTTGAGTCGCTTAAGCCAGCATCCGTTGTCGCAATCCTCGTAAACCAGAATCCGTCCGGCGGCGTCAACCTTCACCAGTCGCCCGCCTGCCGCCGGTACAAAGGATTCGTCCACTGTCCCGTCTTCATTCAACCGCACCAACCCAGGCCGTCCCACCTCATTCACCGATCCGAACGCACCTCCAACCAACACTTGGTTCTCCCCGGTCAACACGGCTGACCACACTTCAGCGTCGAAGCTTGGCCGATGGAAGCTCGGGTCTGGCGACCCGTCGGCGAAGAGCCCGACCAGGCCGAAGGTCCCTCCAGCCAATACCCGGCCGTTCGGTTGCAGCGCGATTGCCCTAACGCTGTCCACGGCTCCCGCCGGGTCAAATGTGAGATCAAGGCCAAGGCCGATCGGCACTTCGTCGTCCACAATCCGCACGACCGCCGTCGCGGGGTCCCCCAGGCCCGGTCCGCCAACGACATTGGTCAGTGTAAGTTCGACCGTCTCGTCACCTTCGGCCAACCCGTCGTTGACGATCCATAGATCAATGGTCTTCGATGATTCGCCGGGAGCAAACGTGATCATCCACCCTCCGGGGGAGTAGTCCAATCCAGTCGTCGCCGTCCCGCCGACCGCTCGGCACTCCACGCTCACCGTCTCGTTCGCGTCACTTCCGCGCAGCACTTCTACTCGTGCAAGTCCCGCCGCTTCTCCCACCGAGTACTCGCTGCTGCCAAACCTCACGCCCGGATCGTTATCCTGGATTACGACTACCGCGTTAGCCTGAGCACCCAAGCCTGTCCCGCCGGTCGGGTTGCTCAACCGCAGGGTGAAGCTCTCTTCGCTCTCTCGGATCCCGTCGTTCAGGATCGGCACCCGGATCTGTTGGCTGGGACCACCCGCCGCAAACGTCAGCGTTCCCGAGACCGCCGTGTAATCGTCGCCCGCCTTGGCAGACGCATCCACAGTGCGGTAGTCCACCGTCGCCACACCCGGCCAGTCGTCCTGTCTCTGAACCGTGAATACCACTTCCCCAACCGACTCGTTTGCGGCCACGGAGGCTGGCTCCGCGTTGAAGCCGAGGTCGTAGTCCAAAATGCTGATCCCGACGACGGTCGGTGAATCGACCGAAAGCACTGAGCCTGGTGGTGAATCGGAAAGTTCCACCTCGAACAATTCGGTCGGCTCAGGGCGTCCGTCGTTAAGCAAGAGTACCGAGAAGGTCCCGTTCGTCTGGCCAGCCTCGAATGCCAACTCGCCTTGCTTGGCCAGATAGTCCTGCCCGGCGACCGCCGATCGGTCCACGGTGTGGTAGCTCAAAGTCCCCGCGGCAGCGACGTCGCCGGTGCGCGGCACCGTGATCGTGACCTGGCTCTCCGCCTCAGAAACTGAACGCCCGGTCAGATATGCGGGTTCAAAGATCCGCAGAGCGTTCGAGTCTGCCGCGACATAGATGCAATGCCCCGACACCACCATGTCGCTGGCATACCCGACCGCGGTGGACCCGCCGGCACGCCGGGGATTGGTTGGATTGGAAATGTCGATCACATGCAGGTTAGTCGCTGAATCCGTCACGTAGGCGAAGTTCCCTGACACCGCTACGCAGTGGGCCATTCCGCTGGTGGCAAAACCGCCCACCCGTTGCGGGTCAAGCGGGTTGGAGACGTCGATCACCTGCAAGCCTTCCTCCGAATCCGTGACGTAGGCGTAATGCCCCGACACCGCCACGCCCCAGGCCCATCCGGGGGTCTTCAACCCACTCACGCGCTGCGGATCGGCCGGGTTGGCTACGTCGATCACCTGCAAGCCTGCCTCATCCGTCACGTACGCATAATGCCCCGACACCACCACGTCCCTGGGATAACCAGTCGTACACCCACCCACCCGTTGCGGATTGGCCGGGTTGGAAATGTCGATCACGTGCAACCCCACGTTGGTTATGCAAGCGACATAGGCGTAGTTGCCCGACACCGCCACGCCTTGGGTCCAGGCGTTGGTGTCCCAGACACCGACCCGCTGGGGATTCACCGGGTCGCTGATGTCAATCACCTGCAGGCCTGCCCCATAGGTGGCCACATAAGCGTAGCTGCCGGAAACCGCCACCTCGAACCCTTGGGCCACCCCGCCCACCCCCCCGCTCAAGTCGCAACCGCCCAACCGCAGCGGATGCGCAGGGTCACTGACATCGATCACATGGAGCCGATCTCCCGTCACGCAGGCACGGTTTCCGGACACGGCCACGGCCAACACCGTCTGCGCTGCTGGGGCCGTCCATTCTCCTCCCTTCAGAGTAAGTTCAGTCTGGTTCGTCTGCTGGGCGACTATGCTGACGCCCCAAGAGAACAGGACGGTGGCTGCCCACCGAACAAGCTGGGTTGGTATCCAGTGTCTCCCGGTTGCGGTACTACCTGCCAAGGAGAAACGGCGACGACGTGACAGAGAACCTGCAAGAATCTGCGGTTCGAGACCCGAAACCTCAACCTCCCGGCCACAGAAGGCCGTCGAGTTCACTGTGTGGCTGAGGTCAGTTTCGGAGACTACACCTTCTCCATTGGACGAAAAGACCCGTTTTCTGAGAGTTTTCATAGATGCACACGTTTTTCCACCCGGGTACTAGCGGTATTGCGGGTGGGGAGATTCGGACTATTTCGCGGCGGTTTGCGTCTGGCTCCCTTGAGGTGTCCTGCCGGGCAGTTCTGCCCAGGCAGAGGATGCCCGGGACGCGACCGTCAAGAACTCGCGCCGGGGTTCGCGCAGCGTGTGGAGTGCGGTTCCCCGAGGGACCGCTTTGCAGGTGGACGGAGCGGCTGCACGACCATTCGCCCCGAGGTTGTCGTGTTCACTGCGCCCGACAGACAGCGCCGGCTCGGGCCGGCGCAGTCCATACGCGTGGCGGCCGACGGGGGCTGGTGACGAGTCGAGCAAACCCCACATCGCATTCGCCCAGCGTGTGGAGTGCGGTGCCCCGGAGGGACCGCTTTCACCCGCCCAGGTTAAGCTTGCCAACGGCCCGCGTGCTTGCTACCCCATCTTCTCATGCCGGCAGACCATGACGGTTTCCTGACGCCGCAACCACCCACCACCCTTTCATTGCCACCGCCGCTGGCTGACTTGAGCCAGCACAGGCCACCCAAGGGTTGGCCACATGCCCCCGTCCACCGACTCACCGGCCACGGTGTTTTCATCGTGACGGCCGGCACGTTGTACAAGCACTTCCTATTCGATACCCCTGCCAAACGCGACCTGCTCGAGGGTTTGCTGCTCAGCTACGCAGAGCATTTTGGCTGGCAGCTCGAAGCCTGGGCCGTGTTGGCCAACCATTACCATTTTGTGGGCCGGGACACGCGCGGGGCCGCCGACCTGCGCACGTACCTCACCAAGTTCCATAGCGAATCGGCGCGACAGCTCAACCGCCTCGACGGCGTCGAGGGCCGGCCCGTGTGGTACCAGTTCAGGGACACGCGCTTGACTTACCAACATGCCTATCTCGCGCGGCTGAATTACGTGCACCAGAACCCGGTAAAACATGGCTTGGTGCGGGTGGCGAATGAGTATCCGTGGGGCTCGGCGGCGTGGTTTGAGCGGACCGCCTCGCCCGCGCAGGTGAAGACGGTCTATCGGATGAAGATCGATCGGGTGAGGGTCGTGGATGATTTCTGAGGGACAGCGCCGGCTCGGGCCGGCGCAGTCCATACGCTTCGCGGCCGACGGGAGCCCGGGAGAGGTCGCACCGCCGGGACCGGAGTCGCGTAGCGTGTGGAGTGCGGTTCCCCGAGGGACCGCTTTGGGGTGGACGAAGCCGTCCCGAGCCAACCCACCCACGCCTTGCCACCCCGTCCCGCCCGACAGCGCCGGCTCGGGCCGGCGCACTCCAAAACCTGGCGGAAGGTCGGGCGCCGCGAGAGTGCGGACTACCCGCCGTGCCAACGGCCATGCTCGCTACTTCGGCGGCGACATGTCGCGCGCCGCTTCTTCCTGTTCCGCGGCGGCGATCTCCTCCCACGACGGCACGTGCCAGACGTAGAGCCAGAACTCCTCACCAGAAACGGTGCTGATTCCGGCCAGGGCGTTGCCATCGGGAGAGAAAGCCAGGAGCTGAATGCAGCCGGTCGGGGCCGGCAAGGTCGCCAGTTCCGCGCCGGTTTCCACGTTCCAGAGTTTGATGGCGTCCTGGGGATACATGCCCCCGGTGGCCAGTCGGCGTCCATCCGGTGAGAAGGCCACCGCATAAACGCCCAATAGATGGCCCCGCAGAGGTTTTCCGATCACTTCCCGCGTCCGCGTGTCCCACAGAACGACTCGACTATCCCACGCGGCCGTAGCCAGGAGACGACTGTCTGGGGAAAAGGCGCCGCGGAACGCTGCCATGCGATGAGCCCCGTGCAAGACCGCGAGCGGTTGTCCCGTGGCGGCGTCCCACCACGCCAGGTCTCCGTTCCAGTCCCCCAGCGCAGCCAACCGATCATCCGGCGACCAGACGAGGCAGAAATCGTTCGTGAACTTCAAGGAGTAGGGGCGCGCCTCCTGCCAAGTGCGGGTGTCCCAGAGCCTGACGGCGTGAGCACCGCCGGCTGATTCTTGTTCCAGGCGCAGGATCCGCCCTTGCTCGCCAAACGACACGGACCGGACTTCGCCCGTGTGAACCGTCGTGTTGGTGAGGATGCGCCGCTGCAGACGGTCCCATACATTGAGCCGGTTGGCCGGGCCACCCACGACGATCAGCCGGCCATCCGGGGAAATGGCCAGACCAGTGCGATTGGTGCCGAGCGCGGTGATCCGCTCCTCTTCCCGGCCGGTGATCGTGTTTCGCACGACCACCGATCCGTCGGGATCGAGGGCCGCAAACGAGCGGCTGTCCGGCAGGAACGCAAAGAGCGCGTCCGCCGTCTGCTCATTGACGGGTACCGCCACTGGGCCTGGATCGGGTGGCGGGTCGTTCAAGTCCCAGATGCGGACGGTCCCGTCGTCGTCCCCGCTGGCCAAGCCCTTTCCGTCGGGCAGGACCGCGAATGCCCACACCGCCTCGGTGTGTCCCAGGAGCGTGCGCACCAGCCGACCGCTCTCCACGTCCCAGAGCCGGACGGTCTGGTCCTCGGCAGCGGAGGCCAGGGTCTTCCCATCGGGCATGAAGGCGACGCTGCCGACCCAGGTGTTGTGGCCTTTGAGTTGGTGGATGAGTTGAGCAGACTGGACATCCCAAAGACGGATCGTCGTATCGCGGTAGCCGTAACCAGCGGCGAGCCGGCGTCCATCGGGTGAGAACGCCAGGGCCGTCACGCCAGCGCCCTCGTGCGGAGGGAGAAAGGTTCTCTCGCCGGTCTGCAAGTCGAGCACGGAGGTCAGACCCTTGGTGTTGAGCGTGTCGCCGAATGCCAGCCGTTCACTCCCGGGGCTGAAGACCAGATAGCCGTTCCGCCGGGTTGGATCGAGGTCACCCGTGTCGTAGTTCGTGATTTCCTGGCGGCGCTCGAGATTCCAGAGGCGCAGCTTAAGGTCGTCGCCGTGCGTGGCGAGCCAGCGGCCATCCGGGGACATGGCCAGGCAGATGAGGCCCTTGGAGTGCACCAGTTGGCCGGTCTTCTTGAGTGTGTTCAGGTCCCAGAGCCTCACCACGCCCTGGTTCATTCCGCGTTCATTGCCCCCCGCCGCCAGCAGGTCCCCCCGGGCAGTTATGGCGAGCGCTCGATGCCAACCCTGCCCAGGCAATTCACCGACCTGGCGCCGCACCGTCATGTCCCAGAGCGTGATCCGGCCACTCCGCTCTCGAATGGCCAGCCGTCTGCCGTCCGAGGACATGGCCATCGCCCAGACCATGCTCGAGCAGTTCGTGAGGACCCGCGATGGGTCGCCGCGCGTCTGTTTCCAGAGGTAACGCCATTCCCAGCCACGCGGATCGAACGCGGAACGCGGAGTGCGGAACGCGGAATTCGTCGAGGGGCGATGGCGGTCGAGCAATTCGCGGGCGCGGCCCAGGTTGAGCTCGGCCAGGGCCCGTTGGGCGAGGTTGATGTCCGAGTCGTAGGCGCGCTGGGCGGCGAGCCGTTCACCGGTTTCGGCCCGCCGTCGCTGCGCTTCGGACTGGCGCCATTGCCAGAGCACGCCCACCGAACCTAGAAGGAAGACGATCGTCAAGGCGCCGAGCAACGCCGCTTGCGCCGGCCGCCGCCGACACCATTTGGCCGTCTTGCCGACGAACCCGACCGGTCGAGCCAGGGTCGGTTCGCCGCGCAGGAATCGGCCCAACTCGTCGGCGAGCTCGCGTGCGCTGGCATAACGGCGGTGCGGGTCTTTCTCGAGGCACTTCAGGCAGATCGTCTCGAGATCGCGCGGGATGCCCGAGCTCAGCACGCGCGGCGCGACCGGTTCCTTGTTGAGCACTTCGTCCAGCGTCTCCGTGATCGTGGCGGCCTGGAACGGCGCCCGCCCGGTCAGCAGATGATACAGGGTTGCCCCCAAGCCATAGACATCGCTGCGGCGGGAGACCTTGCCGTGCCGGGCGGCCGCCTGTTCCGGGGGCATGTAGCTCGGCGAACCCAGGAGTTGGCCGCTCAGGGTCAACGAGGTGTCGCCGGCGATTCGCTTGGCCAGGCCGAAATCCGTCAGCCGCGGCTGACCGGAGGCGTCGATCAGGATGTTCGAGGGCTTGAGGTCGCGATGGAGGATGCCGTGGTCGTGCGCGAACTGGACGGCCTCGGCGACGGTCGTCACCCATTGCGCCGCCTGATGGGGACTTGAGATCTGAGATTTGAGATTTGAAATCCACTGGGCCAGGCTCCGGCCCTCGACAAAGTCCATCACCAGGAAAGGCCGGCCCTCGTGAACACCGACTTCGTGGATGGCGACGATGTTCGGATGCTGGAGACCGGCGGCGGCGGACGCCTCGGTCCGGAACCGGTTCAGGTAATCCGGATGCGACGCCGCGCCCGGCAGGAGCATCTTGACCGCGACGGTCCGGTCCAAGCTCTTCTGGCGGGCCTTGAAGACGACGCCCATGCCGCCGTGGCCGATCTCTTCCAGGAGTTCGTAGTCGCCGAAGGGGCCCGGAGTGGCGAGTGACGAGTGATGAGTGACGAGTGACGAGGGGAGAACATCGGGCGCCGGGGGAGGGTTCGCGAGGAGGGCGCGGAGATGGCAGACCGGACAGAACCCCTCCGGCGTATCCGCCGGGAGCGGCGTGTGACATTCCGGGCATTGCGGTGGATTTGACATCAGAACGATTCCCCCTCGTCCGTTCCGCTGTAGCGGGACACCCTCCCCTACCGGATGGGGAGAGGGCCAGGGTGAGGATGTGTGGGTTACAGAAGATCGGAGTCATGGTCTCGTCTGGTTACGAGGGGAAACCAGCGGCAAGAGGTTCACCCAAAACTGCGCTATCGATCGGAATCGCCCACTTCGGTAGGGACGCGTTCCACCCGCGTCCGCATTCTCTTTCAGGGACGGAGTGGGATCCGTCCCTACCAAGCAACGGCAATCCGCCTGTGCCAGGGGATGAGGTGGGGCGAACCGTCCCCGGTGAGCCGTTGCAGGAGTTGCCTGGATGCGGCTCGGCCGGGACGCCCACCCTCACGCCGTAGGGTAGGGCGCGTGTGTCCCCACCGCGCCGTCCGGGAATTGTCAGAACGGCGGACTGAGGACAGGTCCGCCCTACCTTGGTTCGGCTGCGGTTTTGCCACTTCATGACGCAGGGAGGCTGCCGGCTCAAGACCTCGAGCAGATGCCGGACTTCGTCCTCCAGCTCCGACGGGTCAGCGACGGTCTGCGCGACGACCTCGCGCACGAGTTCCTGGTAGCGATGGCGCATGCGATGCACCGCCGACTTCAAGGCCGTCTCGGTCATCCCGACCTCTTGACTGGCCGCGGCGAACGAACGCTCGCCCTGTTCGCCAAAGGGGAACTGCTTGAGCCGTTCATAGAGGTCGGCCCGGCCGGAGACGGCGTATTCCGTCTGCAACCGGGACCGCGCCTGGTCCAGGAGAGTGAGCGCCCATTCGCGTTCGTAGAGCCGGTCCGGGGTCCAATCATCCCGCGGCTCCAGGCGATAGCGCCCTTCCGCCACAGTCTCATCCAAGGAGACGACCGGCTTGCCGCCGCCGCGTTTCTGGGCCCGCGCCCGCTCGTCCTGGCTGGACCAGAAATGCTTGAGCGAACTCAAGAGGTACGAGCGGAACCGGCCCTTGGCGGGGTCGGCGAGGCGGAGCGCGTTTCGCGACAGCAGGTAGGCGAAGAAGCCTTGCACGAGATCCTTCGCGTCCTCGGAGTTTTGGCCGCAGCGGCGGGCGTGGGCGTAGAGGAGGTACCAGTAAGTGCGGCAGAGCGTTTCGAGCGCCTCGCGGGCGCTGGGCGACGATTCGTGCCCCGCGGCGAGCACGACGCTCCAATGCGTCGTCGCGAACCCACTCCCGCCTGGCGGCGGCAAATCGTCCCGAAGAGGCGCTCCGCTCATAACGGATGACCCGACTCGACGGTGAGGATAAACCTTCTGGCCCGCCTGCCAACAGCTTTTCGGTCCCACCAAGGTGGTGGAGTCAGAAGGGGATGCTCGAGGCCCGGAAACCTATTTGTACTTGAGGGCGACGCCGACCACGATCCGGCCTGCGATCGTGCTGACTGACGGCGACCACCACGGCCCCCAGGCGTAGTAGCCCACGGGATGGATGCCGTCGTGAACGATGAACACGGCGTCCGCACCGAGCGCGGCCGCCTGCTGCTTGAGCACGGCCTCGATCTTCTCCATCGGCGGCGAGGGATCGACCGAGGCGTCCACGGTCACCTCGCCGAGCCGGTCATGCTCGCGGGTCGGCGGCGCGCGGAGGAGTTCAACCTTGGCCGGGTCCGCCGGAGCCAATCGCGGCGCGCCGACGTAGGGCATCGTGCGGGTTTCGAGCGACGTGCAGCCGGCCAACGCCGCGAACGTCAGCGCGGCGACCAGGGCCTGAATCAATCTGAAGGCAAGCATCTTCACTGTGCGAGAAGCATAGTCCTCTGCGAGCGTTGTGCAACCCGGCAGCAACCCCAGTCCGCGCCATGACGGGTCGGGGCCGCCTTCCCGAAGCTGCCAACGCCCAGCTTTGGCCATGGTGCGTGGGAGCTCCCGCGGCGTCCGGATACCGGGTCAAGGGAGTCGCAGCCGGTAGAAGCGTTCTGCCGGTGGCCCCAAGTCGATCACCGTGACGTAGGTCGTGACCGTCGGCGCGGGCACATTCGTCAACTCAAGCCAAGGGGTCCCGGCTGTGAAGCGGTCGCGGGATTCCACCACGTAAACCTGTCCGGCGCGGGCGGTGAATTGCAGGACCAGGCTCGATCCCACTACCAATGCGTGTTCGATACGGGGCGGCGGGTCGAACTCGATCCGGAGCAGGGGAGCCCGACCGGCATCTTCTCGGGAAGCGAAGCGGAACAACCCTCGGTTCCGGGTGAAGGTCTGGGTGGTGCCGGCGTTGACGAACGGCATGCCGCCCAGGTTGTTGGTGGGGGCCGCTTCCACCAGCGTGGTGTCGGCGACGGGAGTCAACACCACAACTTCGGCACGAGCCGCCAGGAGAAAGCTGGCCGCCAGGGGTGCCGCGAGTCCCCAAGACATCGCCCCGCAGCCTGGCCGGCTCATGCGCCTGAGATTGCTGGCGCCCGCCGTGGCTGGCCAGACGTCCCGCGCATCACAGGAGACCCGGTTCGCCCAGAATGGGGGTGCTGTCCTTCGCGGAGATGCCGCCCGCGAGCAGGTTCTCGCCGGGCTCGGCGTAACCCGGGATGATGCGGTCGAGCTGGCCTGGGGTGGCCCCGAGGTGATCCCGGATCAACTTGCCGAGCACGGACCGGTAGTCCACACACCGCTTGAGGTAGCGATTGCTGACGCCGAACATCGAACCGTCCGCGTTCCCGCCCTGGTCGGGCGGACCCACGACCCAGGGCAACGGATCGCCTGGGCTGCCGCCGATCATCCCGCCCCGGATGCCGCCGCCAGCCACGAACATGACCCCCGCCTCCGCGTGGTCGGTTCCGTTGTTGGAGTTCTCCACGGTCGTGCGGCCGAACTCGGACAGGGTGACGACGACCAGGTTGTCCCAGGTGCATTTGTCGCCGTAGTTCTGGAGATACTTGCGCAACGCATAGATCGCCCAGCCGATGCGGCGGTGGAGGTTGGCGTGCGAACCGGCGGCCCCGCCCTGGTTGCTGTGAGTGTCAAAGCCCCCCAGCTCCGTTCCGGCGATGACGGCGTCGGTCGCGTTCAGGATCAGCGCGGCCGCCTTGAGATTCTTGAAGAAGGAGTAGGCGCCGGTATCGACCACGTACTTGGCCGGATCGTTGTTGTGGAGGGCATAGCCGCCGTTCTTGGCGTTGGCCGTGGGAAAGAGAAAATACGGCCCGGAATCACCGTCCGTGTTGGCATTGTCCACGAACTGGTTGCCCGTCTCGCTGAAATCGAGCGCGTCAAAGATGGCCAGGGTGTCGGATAGGTTCGCGAACTGCAGCGCGAGCAGGTCGCGATTTCGCTTTTCCGCAAACGGGAAGGCGCCGGCGGACGAAACGAAGTCCGTCGTCTTGTCGGCGTTCGACCCCGTGTTGGGAATGCCCAGCAAGCTGTAACGGGTCGGGTCGCTGAGATTCGTCATGGCCGCCTGGGAACCCCGCAGGAGCAGCGGCAGACCGGATTGGATCGAGACGCCCATCAAGGCGTTCGTGCGGGCGAGTCCCGACTCGAGGATCGTGCGGTAGAAGAGGCCGTCCTTCGAGAGCTTGTCGCCCGGGTTGCCGTTCTCCCAGTAGTTCTGCGAGTCGAAATGGGAACGGGATTGCTTCGGATAGCCGACCCGGTGGACGAGCGCCAGCTCGCCCGCGTTATAGACCGGCGCCAGGAACTTCAACGACGGATGAACCGCCGCGAAGCCGTTGCCCAGCGGGATTGCCGAAGGGAAGGCGTAGGTCGCATCACTGGCCGATCGTGCGGTGCCGGCCAGATCAACCTGCCGGGTCAGATCCGCGCACGGACCCGTCGCGTCGTAAAGCGGCAGGTGATTCGGGTCGCGGAGGATGCCGATCTGCGGCCGCGTCGCCTTGGGCGAGGCTACCGTGCCCCAGTCATAGTAGGCCGGGTCGCCGACCGGGATGACTGAATTGAGGCTATCATTGGCGCCGCGGAGGAAGATGAACAGGAGCTTCTTCCCGTTGAGGCCGATGTTGCCTTCGGCCAGCACCCGCTTCATCACGAACGGGATGTCCACCAGCGTCGAGAGGGCGACGCCCAAGCCGACCTTGAAACTGCGGTCGAAGAAACGGCGGCGGGTGAGGATCTGGGGGGATTTCATCGGTTCATTGCTCCTGGAATCGCGGCGAGCTCAGCAGCAGGGCCACCAGGCCACGCACGCGGATGTCGTACGGTGAGGGATTGCCGATCGTCGAGAGACGGTTGAACGGCGAAGGGGCCGTGCCGTTGTCCGATGTGTTCAGATAGTCCATCGCCGCGGTCCGATACACATCGAGATTAGCCCGGCCCTCGGCAGGGAAGAGGATCCCGAGAAAATAGTCCGCCACGGCGCCGGCGTCGGTCCAGGCGGCGCTCGGCAGCTTGAGCCGCAGCAAGGCCACCGGATTGACGACGCAATTGCCCGCGTCGGTATGCCCGCTCTGGTTCGTGGCGATGCAGAGCGCCTGGACGAAGCGGAGGCG
>Ga0315288_10003599_pt1 | contig 19820 bp, 19 predicted proteins | sample YL17G11_20_MG_FD_203454 | JGI IMG/M metagenome (GOLD analysis project Ga0315288, IMG submission 203454) | Sediment microbial communities from Yellowstone Lake, YNP, Wyoming, USA - YL17G11_20 | ecosystem: Environmental > Aquatic > Freshwater > Lake > Sediment | place: USA: Wyoming | collected... | reverse complement strand
GTACCTTGCCAGGTCTTCGTCGCTCATTCAATAGGCCTTCCGAGAACCTGAGCGGGGCTGGGAATGGTCGAAGGGGACGTTCTGTCAGGACGAACCAGGGATGAGGTCCTTGCCCTTCATTTACAGCCACCTGCTCGGTGCATCAAGATTAGGGCGAACATGTTAATATCTTTTTCGCAGGCCGCCGGGGCGTGGGCTACCGTCGTGGGAATGGTCTATGGAGGAGGGCATCTGCCCGATAGTTACTTATCCCTCCTTCGTAATGGGTCCCTCGATGTCGACTATAGCCATCAAGATGGGAGGGTCGGTACTGGCCAAGGGCGAGATTGACCTTGACCAGATGAGGAAGGTCGCGAAGCTCCTCATCAAGATCGCTAAGCAGCACAAGTTGTACATCGTCGTGGGCGGGGGGAAGCTGTCCAGAGACCTCATAATCAGCTGCAGGAAGCTCGGGGCCGACGAGAGCTTTTGCGACGAGGTCGGTATCGATGTTTCCAGGATCAACGCCCGTGTCCTCATAAGCGCCCTGGGGCCCGCGGCCTACCCCCAGCCGGCCAAGGACTTCCAGGAGGCCATCATGGCCGGCTCGAGCTACAGGATCGTGGTCATGGGCGGCACCCACCCGGGCCATTCCACAGACGCGGTCTGCGCCATGCTGGCCGAGAAGGCCAGGGCCAACAGGATCGTAAGGGTGACCAATGTCGACGGGGTCTACACGGACGACCCCAAGCTCAACCCCAAGGCCGAGCTCCTCAAGAAGATGACGGCTCAGGAGCTCGTCAAGATCTGCTCCAGGTCCATAGGCAAGGCCGGTTCCTCCGGGGCCTTCGACCACCTGGCCGCCAAGGTCATCGCCAGGACAGGCATCCCGACATATGTGGTGAACGGGAACGACCTGGCGAACATCGAGGCCGCCATACTGGGCAAGAAGTCCAAGGGGACGGAGATAATCCCGGTCAAGGACGGGAAGGCCAAGGACCTGCGGGCCTTTGGCGATAAAAGGTGAGCGCCCCGGGGGCGCCTGTGAACGGAGCGTGTGGACCTGGCAAAGAGCATCGTGCAGCACAAGCATTGCGGCGTGTGCAGGAAGGTGTGCCCGGTCGACAAGGAAACCTGCTCGAAGGAATGCGATGAGGAGCACAAGAAGAGCCTCAGGAAGCGGAGGACTTACTACTACCTCCTCTGGGCCATGATGGCCGTCTTCGTCGCGATAATGCTGATACAGATAAAGTTCGGATGATGGGATGAACGGGCATCGTGAGTAGGAGTTGGAGCTATTGACGCGCGTTGTCGTGGGCGGGACCTTTGATTTCTTCCACAAGGGCCACAGGATGCTCCTGCTGAAGGCCATCGAGAGCGGGGACGACATCATGGTCGGCATAACCTCCGACGAGATGGCCGAGAAGCAGAGGGGCTACAAGGTCAATTCCTTCGAGGAAAGGAAGGAGGACGTCGAGATGTTCCTCAAGGCCCACAACGTGAAGTACGAGATCGTCATGATCAAGGACCCATGCGGCAGGAACGACAAGTTCGGGAGCGCGGCCGACGAGAAATACGACGTTATAGTGGTCTCCCCCGAGACCAAGGCCATGGCCGAGAAGATCAACGAGGCCCGCGTCAAGAAGGGCAACACGCCCATGCAGGTCGTCCAGATACCGTGCTATCTTGCCGAGGACCAGAAGCCCATCAGCTCCAAGCGCGTGAGAAGGGGGGTCATCGACGAGGAAGGCCATGTCAAGGGCGAGAAGAAGCCCGCTTAGGGTCCGGGTCGGCTCGACCAACCCCGCGAAGGTCAGGGCTGTGAAGGAGGTCTTCTCGGACATCTTCTCCAAGGATTTTTCCGTGGACGTGAAGGGCGTCGAGGTCGACAGCGGTGTCGCCGGCGAGCCGTGGGGCGAGGATGTCCTGAAGGGGGCCAGGAACAGGGCCCTCGCGGCCATCGGCGATGCGGACTATGGTGTGGGCATCGAGGCCGGGCTGTTCGATTGCTACGGGGAGACGCTTGGTGTCCAGTACTGCGTCGTCGTCGACAAGAAAGGCGCGACCACGGTCGGGCACGGGCCTGGGTTCAGGTTCCCGCCAAGGGTCCTCAAGGATATCGCAAAAGGGAAGAACGTCAGCGAGGCCATGGAGGCCATAACCGGGATAAAGAACATGGGCCGGAAGGGCGGGGCCGTGGACTATCTGACAGGGGGCATCCTCGACAGGACGGAGCTTACGAGGATGGCTGTCCTGATGGCGATGATACCGAGAATCAGGAAGGACATCTATTGAAACGGTCTATGCCTTCTTCTTTTTCGGGTGTGATGGCTCTTCTTTCTTACGGGTCCGTTTGAAGTATCTCACAACCAAGAAACATATCACAACGAATATGGCCAGGATGGCTATGATGACCGTCCCGAAGAGCGGGAAGAGACTGGTCGAGCGCGCGTCGCGCACGTCGCACCTGAGGATTTGGCCGATCGATTTCTGTTTGTCGACCCCACCGAACACGTAGGCGTTCAAGCCGTCCCATATGGCCGAGGTGCCGTACCGGCCGCTAGGCAAGGTGGCGTTCATGACCTGGCATTCATCTGCGGCCGGGTCGAACCGCAGTATATCCTCGGTTGCGAGGCGGCCGTCGTAGCCGCCAAAGATGTAGGCATCCTTGCCGTCCCACACGGCAGAGGTCACATCTCGCCCGCTCGTCAGCCGTGCGCCCATGACCTTTACCGAATCCGTCGCTGGCGTGTAGCGGACGATCTCGTCTACAAAGGTCAGGCCCTTCCTTCCGCCGAATACGTAGGCGTTCGAGCCGTCCCATATGGCGGATGTAGCGTAGCGCCCGCTCGGGAACTTGGCGTTCATCACGGTCACGGTATCCGTCGCGGGGTCGTACCGCACGATCTGGTCGAGATATTCCTTCCCGTTGAGCCCGGCGAAAATGTAGGCGTACTTGCCGTCCCATACGGCAGAGGTGGCCTCACGGCCGTCGGGCAGGGTGGCGTTCATGATGGTGATGTTATCCTTCGCCGGGTCGTAGCGTAGGACCTGGTCGAAGAAGTCCTTGTTCTGCCGGCCGCCGAACAGAAACATGTATGTCCCGTTCCAGACGACCGACACGTATGTCCGCGGGGTCGGCAGCTTCGCGTTTTGTATTGTGAGAGTATCCACGGAGGTGTTGTAGCGGAGTATCTGGTCGAAGTAGGTCGACCCTGATCGTCCTCCGAAGAGGTAGGCGGCCTTGCCGTCCCAGACGGCGTTGGCGCCGTCCCTTTCGCTCGGGAGGGTAGCCTTGGCCACCGGGACGTCCTTCGCGTCCATGTTCAGGTTACTGGGCACCCTGAAGATGACGACTATGAGGGTGCCAGTCATGCTGAGGACGAGCATCGCCGCGACGATTGCAACCAGGACCTTTCGCCGCATTGTTTTACCTCCCTTGACAGTCCCCTTGCATGGAGGGTTTTCAGTACTTGATCAATATCTGCAGGAACCTCTCCAGGTGCGCCGCCAGTATCGCGTTGTCGGTATAGCCGCAGGCCTCGAGGTCGGGGGCCGCCAACAGAGCCCGCTCGTTGTCAGAGATGACATCGGTTGCGATGAGGCTTTTCTTCCTGATGACCTGGACATTCTTGGCCCTGAACTGTTCCGGGACCTTCTGGAGCGGGGCCGTGACGATGGTTATCTGGATGTTACGCTTGATGGCGTTCTGCATCTTCTTCATGAGACGTTCCTTCAGCTCGAGGAATCTCGGTGTGGAGATGATGAAGGTCTGGGTGGATTTGTCCAGCAGTTCGCCGATCTTATCGATGACCTTTTCCTTCTCGGTGATGGTGTAAACCAGCTGCGGCTCGCCCCGTTCACGTACGATCTCGTGAAGGAACTCGAGCTTCTCGAACATGACCTGGAGCTCGTTGAGCGTCTTGTCGCGTATCTTCTCGGGGGACTCGGGCTTGTAGATGATGGGCCGCCCAGTCGTGGCGATGGCGAAGCCCTTGGCCTTGAGCGATTCTAGTATCTTGTACGAGGATGTCCTTGGGATGTTCGCCGTCTTCGCAATCGTGTTCGCGTCGCCGAGGCCGTGGGCCACCAAGGCCACGTAAGCCTTGGCCTCGTACGGGGAAAGGCCGAGCAGCTGGAGCTTGGCGGATATCTCGGCGAACTCGCGTGTGATGTCTATGTCCGGGATGGCGGTGGGAATCTTCTTTTCTTGCATTGTTGTTGTAGTTAGCACTACAAATTAATAAATGTTTGGGTCGCGAACGGCCCTAACAGGCAAAGGAACGGGGCTACGGGCTCAGCGGCGCCCCGCAGGTCTTCCCGACCCGCTCCTCCCGCATCTTCTCCTTGAGCTTCTGCAGGAGCACCGACGGCTCGACTATGGGCCGCCCCTCGTGCTGCCTCTTCCATTCCTCGGCCGGGACCGAGAAGGTCGACTCTATCTCTGTCCTGTAGGTCGGGCCCGAGTTGTAGGCGCAGAACGGGATAATCCTCATGTCCGGCGTCACGTAATGGATGACGCACCGCATGACCCTCTGGACGTCGTAGTTGTAGGCGTCCTGGAAGTGCATTCCGCCGATCATCAAGGCGTTCCAGGTGAACTTGGCCAGCGAGGCCTTGTCCCCTTCCGAGAGCAGCGGGGCCAGCAGGCCCTCGATATCCACGAAGTCCGGGACCTTGTTCTTGATGATGTAGCTCTTGAGCTTGTTCACGGCCACGCGCTTCCCGAGCCTGGTCTTGCCGGCCGACTTCATTATCTTGTAGCTCAGCGAGCCCGCCTTCTGCTTTATCTCGGTCTTCTTGGCCAGCTCCCCCATGTCCTTGAGCAGGTCCGCGACCCTCACGAAATGCGTGATGGGGACGAGCTCCTTCTTGGGCCCGACGAACACGAAGGTCCCGACGCCACAGTGCGGGTGGGACGAGAAGGTTATCTTCGGCTCCTCGTTGAGGACCCCGATGATCTCCGACAGGGAGGTCATGGACGGGACCGGGTAGAAGTCCTTCTTCGTCAGGATCGGATAGGCATCGATGATGCGGTCCAGCAGGTCCGGTATGGTGAACCTGTTCCTCTCGAGCTCCTTCTTGTTGATGCGGCCTGAAAATGCCACTGGCTGGAAGTTGATGGCATGGACGATGTCGTAGTTGTTGACGGCGAAGTCGATGATGGGCCCGACCTGGTCGTCGTTTATGTTATTGACTATGGTCGGGACAAGGCACACGGACATGTGGCCTCCCTTGGTGGCCCTCATATGCTCGATGGCCTTCTTCTTTATCGCGACCATGGGATAGCCCCGGACCTTCTTGTACTGGTTGTCGTCGAAGCCGTCGAACTGCAGGTAGACCGTGTTCAGGCCCGCGTCATGGCATCGCTGGACGAACTTGGCGTCCTCGGCGAACCTTATGCCGTTCGTGGCCACCTGGACCTGTGAGAAGCCCAGCTCGTGGGCCTTCTTGATGACCTCGGTGAACTTCGGGTAGATGGTCGGCTCGCCGCCTGCGAACTGGATGGCATGGCAGGCTACTGGCTGCTCGCGCCGGAGCTCCTCCATCATCTTCACGACGGTGTCGAAGTCCGGTTCGTAGACGAAGCCCGAGGTGTTCGCGTTGGCGAAGCAGACGGGGCAGGTCAGGTTGCAGCGGTTCGTGAGGTCGAGGTTGGCCAGGACCGTATGGGACTTGTGGATCTTACAGAGGCCGCAGTCGGCAGGACAATCGGGGTTCTTCTTTGCGATCTTCGGGTTGGAGATACCGATGCCGTCGACGGCAAAGGTCTCGGCCCAGAGGTAGTACTCGGCGTCGGACCAGATGGTGTCCTTGAAGGTACCGTGCTCATCGCACTTCTTCTTCATGACTACCTTGCCCTTCTCTTCATAGATCTTCGCCTCAATGACCTTCTTGCACTCGGGGCATAATGACTCGGTCGTCTTGGGAAGGCCTGTCTTTAGTTCGGAATCCTTTATCATCATGTCATTCACCATCCGGTCGCATGGGCCCTTATGTATGTCGGGAACCGCGGGTTCGAATATAAGGATTTTGTAGTTTATACTACTACAGAACACCGGTATCGAGAGGCGTTGAAGAATGAAGTCGTTCAGAGGGACCAGTTATTTGCTTGTGGTCAATATCTCGGCCCCGTTAGCTGTGACATAGACGGTATGCTCGGCCTGGGCCACCATGCCCTCGTCGATCTCCTTCAGTATCGGGTAGTAGGCGATGGCCCCGGCCCTGGTGAGGACCCCGAGCGCCCCTTCGGGTGCCTTGGTGGCCTGGTAGCACCAGCGCTCGGCGAAGGGCAGCAGCTCGTGCTTCTCCATGATGTACCTTTGAAGGCCGGCCGCATCCCTCGAGGTGAAGAAGGTCTTCTTCTTGACGAAATGGTAGATGTTGCTGTTCTTCTTGCCGTCCACCTCGCCGACGCCAGTGGTGGAGAACGGCTCCAGTGCCACGAAGGTCCCCTCTTTGATGACGTCCTTGCTCCGGTCCTTTACATTTGGCACGCTCGGGCTCCCGTGGAGCTTGAACTTGCGCAGGCCGTGGCCCGTGAGGTTCCTGATGGGCTTGAGGCCGTAGCCCTTGATGGTCTGCTCGACGGCGGCGCCTATCCTGCTGACGTCCACGCCCGGCCGCACCATTTCGATGGCCACCTCGAGGGCCTCCTTCGCGGCCCGGATGAGGTCCGTCTGGACGGTCGTGCTGACCTCCACGGTCAGGGCCGTGTCGCCGATGTAACCCTCCACATGGGCCCCGACGTCGAGCTTTACCAGATCGCCCCGCTGGAAGACCAGGTCCCCGTCGTCGTGGCGCGGGGTGAAGTGGGCGGCGATGTCGTTGATGGCTATGTTCACTGGAAAGGCCGGCTTGGCCCCCTTCTCGACGATGAAGGCCTCGACCTTGTTGGCCACGTCGAGCAGGCTGGCCTTCTCCTTGATGAACGTGGCGCCGTAATCCCTGGCCATGCCCGCGATCCGCCCGGCCCTGCGGTAGCATTCGAGGCGGTGCTTCCTCATCGCCTCGGTTTCCGCCTCGTCCAGCCCTGCGTCGTCATCGTTGTCGTCCATCGTCAGCATCACTTCTTTTCCTTGACCTTCTTCGCCTTGGGCTTTGCCATCAGCTTGGCCTTAAGGACGTCCCCGCTCACGGAGCCCTCGCGTATTATCCTTATGTCCTTGACCTTGGCCTTCTTGCCATCGAAGGTGACCTCGGCCACCGTAGATGGTATGCCGATGGGGGTCTTGCCGCAGTCGAGATAAAGGTCCACGGCCTCGCCCAGGGACTCCATGGCGTCCTCGACCTTCCGGGCCGAGCGCTTGCCGTGGACGTTGGCGCTGGTGGCCGTGATGGGCCCGACGCGGTCCACGATGGCGGCGGCGCAGCCCTTGCTCAGGATCCTCACGCCGACGGTCCTGCCCCCGGCCAGCAGCCGCTCTGGAAGTTCGCCAAGGGCCGGGAGGACCCAGGTGATGGGCTCCCCGCTGAGCTTTCCGAGGAGGTCGGCCTGCTCGGGCATTATATCCGTCAGTTCGAGGAGCCCGGCATGGCTCGAGACCGTGACCGTGATGGGAGAGTCGGCGGGCCGCCCCTTGACCCGGTAGACCTTGTCTACGGAAATCGGGTACAGGGCCAGGCCGGCCAGGCCGTAGACCGTGTCGGTCGGATACACGACGAGGCCCATGGTGTCGAGGACCTTGCAGGCCTCGGCTATGCCTGGGCACGAGGCACAGTCCTTGTCGAGCGATGCGGGCTTGCCGGACACCGGGCACTTGATGACCTTCACTTGGATACCTCCGAGATTATCTTCCTGGCGGTCCCGGCGGGGTCCTTGGCCGCGTAGATGGACCTTCCGACTATAACGTAGTCGGCCCCGGCATCCACGGCGTCCCGGGCCGAGCCCCCCTGGGTCCCTATGCCCGGGGCGAAGATGAGCTTGTCCCCGACGAGCTCTCGTATGTGGGCGATGCGCGCGGGCCTCGTCCCTGGGGCCACGAAGCCGCCCACGCCGGCCTTGAGGGCCGTCGTGACCAGGTCGTCGGTCCTCGGTTGTATGTGTTCCACGGCGCCCGGGTGGCTCATCTCGACGACCGCGATTATGAACCCGTCGAAGCGCTTCGCGACATCGACGCAGGCCCCGAGGGAGTCGCTGCCCACGAAGGCGTGGGCTATAAGGGCCTTGGCCCCGGCCTCGAAGGCCGCCTCGGCGATGAGCCGGTTCGTGTTGTCTATATCGGCCACCTTGAAGTCACAGATGACCGTGTTGAGCTTGGAGAGCTTCCTGACGCTCTCGAGGCCGTGCCTGAGGACAAGCGGGTAGTTTATCTTGAGCGCGTCCGCCTCGGGCAGGAGCTCCGCAAGCTCCAGGGCCCGCTCCAGCGTGACATCGTCCAGGGCCACTACGAGCCTTGATTTCGGCCTCATCGGGCGGAAGAGGAGTTGATAGGATTATATAGATTTTGGCCGTCCGTCATACGCTGGGCAGGCCCATCTCCACGGGATAGCCAAGCTCCTTCAGAATGAGCGGCAAATTATGTCCGCCGAGGTCCAGCATCTCGGCCATGAAGATCATCTTCCTGCCGTCCCGTAAATGGAACTCCATGTCCGCGACCTTCTTCCTGCTACGAAAGGTCAGGCCGATGACCTCTATCTCGGTCCGCTTTAGGACGACCTTCTGCACCTTGCTGGGATTGTATGACGGCTGGTGGAAGACGACCTTGTTCCTCGAGATGAAGAACGTCCGGCCGGCCTCGGGTATCAGCCTTCGCGAATATTCCTTCAGGATGTCCAGCGCATAGAGGACCACGGCGGCATAGACCGGAATGCCGATGAGGATTATGATGACGGCCGTGATATTTAGCCTGAAGTGGATGGCGAGTATGATGATGAAAAACAGCAGGAAGATCGCGATGTAGTATCCCAGGTTGGCTTGGGAGGTTGCGATGCCGAGGAGGGGCTCGACCTTCTCCTTGTCGTACGGGATCCGATAGACCTTCGAGCTTGCCATGGGCCGCACTGGGGCCAGGAACGACCTAGGCGCTTAAAATGGTTCGGGGTGATCAGTTGCCGTCGGGGCCGTAGGTGTAGCGGGAGGCCCGGAGGATCTTCTTCGTGTCCTCGTCGATCTTGTCCCAGTACCACTCGACCTCCTGCTTGGTGAACCAGCCGGCCGTCTTGAACCTGGGGCCAAGCTCGGTTATGTCCCCGGACGAGTGGGCCCTAAAGCACATCTTGACCCTGTGGCGGACGAGCTTCCCGTTCTCGCGCAAGATGGCATCGAAGGGCTCCAATGACTCGATCCTCTCGACCTCCATCTGGGTGTTGTTCTTGACGAAGTCCCTGATGGCCCGGTCGATGTTCTCGCCTTTGGGCAGGTCGGTCTGCATGCAGACCCATTTGTCCCGTATCTTGCCGCCCTCGTCGGTCATGCGAATAAGGAGAACCTCGTTGAAACTGTTCGTAACAAGGATGAGCAGGTCGACATCCTGCTCCTTGTGGCTCTCACAACCGCAGGCTGACATTCAGGGCCTCGGATGACCTGGGGGCCTCTCACGCCCTGGGGCCTACCACCACTTCTCCGCCGGGGCCTCTTTGGGTGCAAGTGCCTCGGCGAGGGCCACGAAGGCCTTCTCGACGTTCATACCGTTCTTCGCACTCGTGAAGAAGTAGGGGGCGTTGAACTTGGCGCTCAGCTCCTCCATCTCCTTCTCGCCGACCTGTCTCTCGTTGACCAGGTCGCCTTTGTTTCCAAGGAAAACAATCGGGACGTACTGTGTCATGACCACCAGGGTGTTGACCCAGTAGTCCAATTCCTGGTAGGTCTCACGGCGGGTCGCGTCGCAGACCACCATGACGCCCTCGACGCCGACGTAGTAAGAGGATGGGACGCGCTTGGGGGACTTATGGCCCAATATATCCCATATCATGAGGACCATGTTGATGTCCTCCCCAGTGCTCGGGTCCTTGATCGGGACCTCCTTCTTGGTTATCTTCGTGCCTATGGTCTCGATGTACTGGTCGTCGAAGACGTCGAAGACGAACCTCTTGATAAGGCTGGTCTTTCCGACGCCCGAGTCCCCGAGCATGCAGATCTTCTTCACGATCTTCCGTTGCATAACGAATCCCGCCCTCACACGGAGGCACATATCGTGCCGTTTAAGTCCTAGTTGGAATAGCGATTCCCCTTATAATATTTTAGGTATTCTGTGGTTTATGTCGGGGAGGCCCCCGAGAGGGCCACCAGCGTAACCGTTAATATCGATAAAGTGGATGGGTCGAACGGGGCCCGGGGCCATGGCCAAGTTCATCAGCTTCGAAGGCATCGACGGGACCGGCAAGTCCAGCGTCTGCGAGGCCGTGCACAAAGAGCTTCTGGACAAGGGCTACAAGATCGTGCACACCATGGAGCCCAGCGACGGCTGGCTTGGCCAGCTCGTGAGGGAGTCCTACAAGAGGGCCATCTCGCCGTTCTCCGAGGCACTGCTGTTTTGCGCGGACCGGGCCGAGCACACGAGGGAGATCTGTACCTGGCTGGCCAAAGGATATCACGTGCTATGCGACCGGTACGTGGATTCCACCGTTGCGTACCAGGGGGCCATCCTGAGGCCCTATTTCAAGGCAAAGAAGGGCCAGGACCTGCTCACCTGGCTCAAGGAGCTGAACAGGCCCTACATACAATGCCCGGACCTCACGGTCGTGCTGCTGTGCCCGCCCGAGCTGTGCCTTGAGAGGATAGGCGAGCGCGGTGCCACGAGCAAGTTCGAGAGGCTCGACCTGCTTCGGGCCATAGAGGCCAACTACCTCGAGCTTTGCAAGGGCTCTTCGAGATTCGTCAAGGTGGATGCCAGGAGGTCACTCGAAGAGGTCTGCGCCAAGGCCATCAAGATCGTGAAGGCGGTCATCGGAAAGGAGCTCAGGCCGAAACCTGTCAAGCCCAAGGAAGAGGATGGGGAGGACGGGGACGAGACCACGGATGAAGAGGAACCCGTGGATGAAGAAGACCCTTGCGACAAGCCCTGCGAGGAATGAGCGGCCCCCGACGGAAGGCCATCGGTCAAATGTTCGAATCGGGATTTTGATTTTCCATAAGTTTTAATTAGAGGTACCAGTATCTCGAATACTGCATGGTGGACGACCAGATCGACTATGACAGGTTGGCCTCCAGGGCCTTGCTGCTTTTGAAGGGTCAGCACTACGAGGAGGCCATAGCGGTCTACGACGATGTCCTGGCCAAGAGGCCCGACTACATAGACGGCTGGTACAACAAGGGCATCGCACTCGCCGAGCACCTTGGCCGGTACGAGGACGCCATCAAGTGCTACGACGAGGGGCTGCGCCGGGCCCCCAACGACATCGACATGTGGCACAACCGGGGCAAGGCGCTCTATTGCCTGGGCCGTTACCAGGAGGCCATCGAGTCCTTTAACCGGGTCCTCCAGCTGAAACCCAACTACAGGATATCGATAGAGGGCAAGGCCGCGGCCCTGAACAACATGGGGCTCTACGAGGACGCCATGAACACCTGCGACATAGTCCTCAACATCTACCCGCCGGGCCACCCGAAGACATGGAAGTGCCTGTCGCTCAAGGCCATGGCCCTGAACAACCTGGGGCGGTACAAGCAGGCCATCGCGGTCGTCAACAAGGCCATCGAGGTCAACCCCAAGGACGACGGGGTCTGGGAGACCAAGGGGGCCGCGCTGGCGGCCCTGGGGAAGTACCGCGAGGCGCTCATGTGCTTCGAGGAGTCGCTGCGGCTCAACCCCAACAACGCGTCGGCGAAGACTGCCAAGGACCAGGTCGTCGATTACGTGCAGGACTTCTGGGGCTAGATCTTTGAATGAAATATATCTAGATGAACGCCTTCTGTCTTAAATTCTTGCTTAGTTTGATATTCTTATTCAATGCTAGAAGAGGTGAGATGAAGGCCCTCGTCTCCATCCTTGGAAAAAAAATTAATATATTCCATCTGGTGTGCGGCGATGAAATATGGGCTCAATCGGTCGATGCCTTCTTTAAAAGGTACGGATAGATCTCCCCGTCGTAGACAACGACCTTGATCTCCTTCTGCCCCTTCTTGTAGGCCGTGGGCATCTTCATTTCCACCGTCGAGTAGGTGTCCGGGTGCATGATTTGCAGCTCGTTGCCGTGGTCTGACACAACGACCGCGTCCCGGATGGCCCCCTCCCGTTCTATGGTGGGCAGTTCCTCGAGCTCGTCCACGGGCATGGACATCCGCGTCCCGGTGGTTATGTCCTCGATGTTGACCCTGCTCTTGGCGAAGCTCCGGACCTCCCAGACCGTCCCGTCGAGGAAGACCAGGTCGCCCCTCTTGAACGGGGGCATACGGACGAGCAGGGTCCACCGGTAGAGGTCGATGCCGTCCTTCCTTCCGGCCAGGGTCCGGGTCTCGGCGGTGCTGGCCCCGTTATGCGCGGCCAGCGATGTGGACAGGGCCTTGCCGTCGCGCATCTTCCCCATGTATATGTCCACCCCGCCCTTGACCGACTCGACCTTGGACACGAAGGAGCCGCTCCCGGCGGCCATTTTCTTGGCGGCGGCCACGGCCAGGTCGACCTCGTCGTCCGTGAGCTTCCTGTGCCTGGCCCTGAGCTGGACGATGGCCTCATAATAGAAGCCCCGCTCGCGGCTGCACTCGAGGCATGTGCCATTCTTCATCCGGACGCGGGTCTCCTTGGTGTCGATGAACTCGATGTCCTTTTCCCGGATATGGATGTGGAGGCCGATGGAGACCCGGAAGTTCCGCTCGTCCTCGTCCACTCGGTGGAGCTCGGGGCTCATCTCGATCCCCTTGCTGACCTTTATGGCGCCCACCACGGCCCTGGTGACCGGGTCGTCCTCGCGCTCCCAGTGGTTGCCGATGAGCATAGCCCCGCAGTGGACGCATAGGACGATGTCGACGTTGTCCGGGACGTCCACGAACTTGCTCCGCTTGATGAAGCATTCCTTGCAGAGGCCGTCGTAGGTCTCCCCCTCGGCACCGCACACGACGCAGAACATGGCCCGACCAACCGTTCCCTCCCATCATCCCCGATGGTGCTATTAAGGAATTCGGATGAGGGACTGTTCTTGTAGGTACTAGTATAAACTGTACCATACATTCCAGATAATTATTTATAGAGTAGTGATTATGATTATGACCTAACCGTGCTATGCCCTTGCACGGACCCGTGGAGGGGTCATCGTGTTTCATAGGTGGGCGATACTTATTCTCGTGTGCCTCTTTTTCGTCCCGACCTTGCCGAGCTTCGCCTCGACGCCGGTTGCCGGCCCACATCAGCGGGACCTCCTTGCGGATCCCTCGTCCTACAGGGGCGCAATGATGGACGATTTCGATCCGTCGTCGATACAGTACGTCAAGACGGGCGAGCTGGTACCGGAAAGGTCCGAGGTCAGCCTCAACTTTGTCACCTTCGACCCGCTCACAGAGAGGCCGGTCATCCCGGAGGAACTCATGAGGACGGGCGATATCTACATCGTCCAGTTCGACGGCAAGGTCTACAAGGACATGAAGGCCGATGTTACCTCCGTCGGTGGGGAGCTGCTGCAGTACATCCCCCAGAACGCCTTCGCGGTCCGCATGACGGCGTCCGAGGCCAAGGACGTCGCCCGCCTGAACTGTATCAGGTCGGTAACTCCTTTTTACCTTTACTTCAAATTGGACCCCGAGCTAGTGGGCCTCCAGGGCGGCTACGCCGCCGTGGACTTCTCGGCCTGGGTCGGGCAGCCCACGCAGCCCATCGTCGACCATCTCAAGACGGTCGGAGCGCAGATCGAGTCCGTAGATCCGATAATGGTCAGGGCCTGGGTGGACCGGAGCCAGTTCCTCGACGTGGCCTCGGACACCATGGTCTGGTACGCCAATCCCCACATGGTTGTCGAGTTCCACAACAACGTCGATGCGGACATAATCGACGACAGGCACTACCCGGATGGGGCCTACAATAACCCGGCCGACGGGCTTTGGACCTACAATGCGGGCACCTTCCAGGGTAAGGCAACGGGACTGGGCACCATCGTGGCCGACGTGGACACTGGCCTCGATGGCTCGCATCCGAACTTCGGGGACGCTACCAACTACCCCACCAAGAAGGTCTGGTTCAAGAGTTACACGAGCGGCAACACCTGGTTCGACAACAACGGCCACGGAACGCACACATCAGGGACGGCCACCGGCATAGGGAAGCACAGGAGCGGCGTCTTCGACGGGCTCTACGCGGGCATGGCCCCTGAGGCCGGCATCATAGAGATTCGCATGGACGGGAATAACCTCTACAGTTACATGAACGACCCGGTGGTCCACGGGGCCAATATAAGTACAAACAGCTGGGGCAGCGGCGGCGGGTTCGACACCTACGACGACACGGCCGCGGCTTACGACCAGCTGGTCCGTGACTCGAACCTCGGCAAGGCTGGGGACCAGGGCCTCATAACATTCTTCTCGGCTGGGAACTCTGGTGGCCAGGGCGTGGCCATCCCGGGCACGGCCAAGAACGTCATCACCGTGGGCGCCAGCGGCGGCAGCTGGGGCTCCGAGAATGCCATCGCGGGTTTCAGTAGCACGGGGCCGACCAATGATAACAGGATCAAGCCGGACATCGTGGCCCCAGGCACGAGCATCACTTCCTCCTGGAGTGGAGGCACGGACTTCACCGACGCGGACGGGACCAGCATGGCCTGCCCCACGGCGGCGGGCGCCGGGGCCATAGTCGTCGACTACTACAACCGGACCTGGCACGTTACCCCGACGCCGGCCCTCGTCAAGGCCGTCCTCATCAACGGCGCGACGCCTCTGGCCGGTTACACCTATCCTGGCGGGGTCCAGGGCTGGGGCAGGATCAATGTCGCGCGCTCGCTGCTCGAAACCGGCTCGAGGAAGATATTCCACGCCGACGTCGACGCGAGCCTGGCGCTGGACACCGGGACCTACGTCTCCTATCCGATGACCGTCAACACGGCCGGGGAGCTCAGGGTGACCCTGGCCTGGCTCGACCAGCCCGGCCAGGCCAACGCGAACGTCGAGCTCGTGAACGACCTGGATGTCAGGCTCATAGACCCCACCGGGAACACCTACATGGGGAACAACTTCCAGGGAGGCTTCTCGCAGAAGGGCAACATTGCCGACACCAGGAACAACGTCGAGGGCATAAGGATCTCGGCCCCGGCGACGGGCCAGTGGAAGCTCGAGGTCGTGGGCACCAACGTGCCCCAGGGCCCCGAGGACTGGGCCCTGGTGGCATCGGGCGACATCACCATGGGTGTCCCGAAGTACTACTTCCAGGACCTGGCGGCCGTGAACCTGACCGTGTCCAACAGCACGCTGATAGAGGGCGTCCCCGTCCAGATCGGGGCGACCATCAAGAACGTCGGCAGCCTGCCGATGTCCAACATAGATTACAGGATATCGATAGACGACAACCCCGTGATGTCCGACACCATCACGACGCTCGCGGCCGACCAGGAGCAGCAGGTCTCCACGGGCTGGGTCCCGGCCAGGGGCATACACACGATCAACGTCACGGTCGACCCCATAAGGAAGCTGCTCGAGGTCACGAAGCACAACAACACGGTCCTGCAGGACGTCATGGTCTACAACTTCGGCCTGCGCACGCGCATGTTGCCGGCATCGCAGGAGATGCAACCCGGCGACAACGCTAGCTTCAAGCTCGATGTGGAGAACATGGGGAACCAGCCCGACACCTACAATATCACGCTCGGCACCGTACCCGCCGGCTACAAGGCCACCCTAAGCATGGACCATGCGGACCTGGCCATGAGCAAAAAGGCCACCGTGGAGCTCAAGGTCACGGCCCCGGACCATGCGGCCGCAGGCACCAAGGCCGTCTTCAAGGTCAAGGTGACATCCAAGAGCAATGGGACCTATGCGGCGACCGTCCCGGCCAACGTCACCATCAAGAAGGTCACGGGCTTCGACATCGTGGCATTGGGGAACACGACCGCGACCGTGGACCCGATGGGCTCCATCTCCTTCGAGATGAACGTCACGAACCTGGGCAACGGCCAGGAGCCCACGAACATCAATATCATGACCACCAACCCGAGCTGGTCGGCCCTGACGAACTTCACCACCGAGGTCCTCCAGCCCTACGAGAACATGGTCCTGAGGCTGGACGTGGCACCGCCGCTGCAGGCCGCCGGCGGGGACCTGGTCATGCTGACGGTCCTGGGCACCACGGACTCGGGCCAGTCGGATTCCGAGACATTCACGATCAAGGCCGCGGAGGTCCACAACACCACGGTCACATTCACGCAGGACAACAAGGAGGCCGGCCCCGGAGGCCAGCTGAAGTTCGAGCTCACCTTGACCAACTTCGGGAATGTCGAGGAGGGCGTGCAACTGTGGACGGACATGCCGGAAGGCTGGGACGTCACCTACGACGAGCCATCGCCGCTGGTGGCCGCCTACGGCGGCATGCAGGACTATCTGACCATCACGGTCCCGAAGACCGCACTCGCGGGCACCTACAACATCACCATCGGGGCCCTTGGGGCCAACGTCAATGCGAGCAAGACCTACAAGGCCGTGGTGACCCAGACCTACGACCTCGGCATCCTGGTCTCTCCCACGAGGAGCATTGTGAAGCAAAAGGCCACGACGACCTATGTCATGACGGTGACCAACCATGGCAACGGCCTGGACACCTTCGATCTGAACGTGGTGGGCGGGCCCCAGACCATGGTCGCGTCCTACGATAAAGTAAAGGTCAGCGTGAGGCCGGGTTCATCGACCAAGGTGAACCTCGCCGTGGCCGCGGGCGACACCACACCGGGCGTCTACACCCTGAACTGCGATGTGGTCTCCGAGGGAAGTTCGGCCGTGTCGCAGCGCCTGTCCCTCGAGGTCCAGGTCCAGGAGGTAAAGACGGGCGGCGGGGGTGGCGGAGGGGGAGGGGGCGGTGGTGGCGGGGGCGGAGGCGACGACACCCCGCCGCCGACCTTCCTACAGAAGTACGGCAGGTACCTGCTCGTCGGGCTCCTGCTGCTGATAGCCCTGATCATCATCATAGCGGTGGTGGCCTCGCGGAAGCGAAAGAAGGCCCGCGACATGCTGCCGCCGCCGGCCCCGGCCCAGGCGGGCACGAGGTCCATGTCATCCTTTGACGAGTTCGATGCGGGTGTGCCCCCGACGGCATCCAAGGCCTATCCGGAGGCCCCGAAAAAAACCCCGGCGCCACCGATTAGCCCCACCGTGCCGTCAGCGGCCCCGAAGGCCGAGCCGCCGAAGGCGGCCCCTGTGGTCGAGGCCGCGCCCAGTCCGCCGCCGGTCGCGCCAGTGCAGGCGAGGCCCGAGCCGGTGCCGGTCAAGGAGCCCGCGCCGGCCCCCCAGCCTGCCCCCGAGCCGAAGATGCCGGAGCCTCCGGCCCAGGAACAGCCACCCAAGGAGCCCCAGAAGGACGAGATCGATTCGATGATCTCAGATTTGCTCAAGAACACCTAGGCCGGCCTGCCGGGGGACTGGACGACGTCCATGCCACCCGGCGGAAGCACGGCCTCGACCTCCTCGACGGGAACATCCAGATCCCTAGCGATGGCCTTGGAGACATCGGTCTTTTTGGCCTTCGAAGGCACCAGGAGGAAAAAGCGGTCCGTCCTGGCCTGTACGCTGTCGACGGGGGCGCACATGACCACGTCGGCCCCTTCGATCTTGACCAGGCCCACGGCCAGCCGCATGTCGAGGTTACGGATGGTGTTCCTCTTGCCGCGGATCATGAACCCGCCCCTGGGCACGAATTCGCCGCTCTGGGCCGTGGTGCTCACCTGCTCCGGCTTGACCCAGTAGGCCTCGCCGCTCCCGAGCATGCTGGACCAGGCCTTGGAGAAGCATACCGCGAAATGGCAGGCCTCCTGAAGGGTCCCCTCGGAGATGTCCAGCGGTTTGCCTGATGGGTCCGCGGCCTTGACGACGATGCTCGGGGCGCCGTGGACGTCGGCATGGATGTAGCGGTCGCCCTCGGTCAGGTGTCTCTTGACGAGCCTCCGGTTGCTGTTCGCGTCCTTGCCGCCGAGAACGATGTTGCCGTCCCTGGATATGAACCACCGATAGGACTCGAACCAGAACCTCTTCTTGCGGGCCTTCTTCTTTTGGGTGCGGGCGGCCCCCTCGGTCTCTGCCCTGGTCATGTCCCTGACCAGCCGCGCAATCTCGGACCGGGTCCTGACCAATGCCGCCTCGGCGCCCTTGAACTTGTCGCGGACGACCTTTATGCTCTCGTAATATTCCCGGGCGTTGTCGTTGACGTCCTTGCGGAGGTCTAGGCCGACCTTGAGCTTCTTGCCGTCGGGGGCTGGGAGCTCCAGCTGTATCGTCGATGTGGCTGGGTCCACCTCTAGCTCGGGGAAGGCCTTGGCGGCCACCGTCCAGCCGGTCCCGTCGCGGGCGGCCCGGACCTTTTCGAGGGCCTCCTCGACGGCCTTGTAATTTATGTAGATGGCCTCGCTCTTGGCCGAGGCCTCGTCCATCTCGCCCTGGAACCTGATCAAGGCCGCCTCCTGCTGGCGCTCTTGGTGCTTGAGCCGCTCGATGCGGGCCTCGAGCGCCTGGGTGCGGCCCGTGCCCGCCTTCCGGGCCGATGCCTCCCGCACCTCGTCGAGCGGATAGCAGGCCCTGATGGCGTGGCTCAGGTCCGGGAAGGGCTCGACCTTGCCGTCACCGAACTTCTTGAGCTTGATGGCAGAGGCCACCGCGCGCTGGTCGTCCACGGAATGGATGAAACCGCCGGTCCCGTCGGAGACCTCGGTGGTGATAGACGCCATGGCCGCCTGCACGGCATTCACCTGGTCGACATCCAGGTCCCTGGCCTTGAGGGCCCTCTCGAGGCCTGCCCTGTAGCAGACCTCCTCGGCGTAGGTCCCACCGATGTTTGCCGCCGTGGCAAGGGTCCTGACCAGATCCGCCGTGGAGGCCTTCAGCAGCACGGCCATTTCCGCCATTTTGAGGGCCCTGGGGTCCTGCCTGAGCGGCGGGGGCCTGTAATCCTTCCCGCCCATGATGACCCGGGAGCGCCAGGATTCCGTCCTGTACGCGCCGACGATGATGTCCTCGCGTCGGAGGATCACGTTGCCCGCGCCAAACATCTCGAAGACCAGGAAGAATGGGAACTCCTTACGGAACTCGAGCTGGACGATCCTGTCGAAGGCCAGCTGCGAGACGCCGGTCAGGAAAGCGTTGGGGACATGGTCCCGCAGGATCCTGACGAGGGGCGTCACTTCGGCGCCGTCCTCGTCTGCGGCCTGCCCCAGGTCAAGCCCGAGCTCGGCCTCGTCCACCACGTAGAGCCACTCACCGATCTTGTGGACGAGGACCTTCTTGCCGGCCTTGGTGTTGAACCTGAGGACGAGAAGACCATTCCACGGGGAGTAGGCCTTCTGCATGAAGGACCCCTCCAGGGCCTTGAGCTCCTTGACGAGCCGCATGACCTCGAAGCCTGACAGCTGGGCAATCATCGGAACGGGCATGGGGCTTTTCGGATAAAGAGATTTTCACCGGGCCCGGCCCGCTGGCCGCTCCAGTTTCCAGATGGCTCCCTCGAGGACATCCTGCTCGCCCTCGGCGCCCTGCCTGAGCTCCCCGTTGTCCCCGACGGGGTCTGGGATGTAATTCTTGGTGGTAAGGACCCCGGTCGCCACGACGGCCTTCCCGAAGGCCTCCTGGGGCCAGCTGTCGAGCCCCTCGATGTAGACGGGGCCAGAACCATCGACCATGATGACCGCCCCGGCCTTGGCGTCCAAGGCCTTCCCGCGAATGGTGACCTTCTTGGCCATATTCTCACCCGGTGTACGTGATGGCATGGTCGGATAATGTTGTTTTCGGA
>Ga0315288_10003596_pt1 | contig 19828 bp, 17 predicted proteins | sample YL17G11_20_MG_FD_203454 | JGI IMG/M metagenome (GOLD analysis project Ga0315288, IMG submission 203454) | Sediment microbial communities from Yellowstone Lake, YNP, Wyoming, USA - YL17G11_20 | ecosystem: Environmental > Aquatic > Freshwater > Lake > Sediment | place: USA: Wyoming | collected... | reverse complement strand
CGCCGAGAATGCGATAGCGGCCAAAGTCTACGATACCATAAGCAACATAACGACCGTTGTGACGCTGCGCATGGAGAAGTTCTCTTCCCTGAGCATCGCAAGAAAAATAGCCGCGCCGTACGGCCTTTACCGCAGGACCAACTGGATCAACGAGCTGAAATGGTGCATCATCTCCCTCATCGGCATCGCCATGCTGGTGACGGTGCTGGCTTCATACATCCTCGAAAACTTTGCCGCCGGAACGCCTATCCTCATCGGTACTCTTTACGCACTTTACGGCTACGTCGAGAACATACGCCATCAATTGTTCGAATTTGCCTGGTTCTACAGCGACATCGTACGCTGGAAGACGTCTATCGGGAATGCGCAGAAGATAAGCGGCGAGTTCCGCGGGCATGCGGCCGCCAAAACGGTCGACCTTAACAAGCCGTGGGCGAAGCTGAACGTTGATAAGTTGTCGTTCAATTATCACGATGCGGATGAGGAGCTCCACCTCAATGACGTTTCGCTGGAGATAAGGCGCGGGGAGAAAATAGCGCTCGTAGGCGAGAGCGGCAGCGGAAAGACGACGTTCCTGAAGCTTCTTCGAGCATTGTACTCGCCTAAACGTGCCGCCGTCTCGGTCGACGGCCGAGCATTAGCAGGATTCGAGTCGATCTCGCCGAATATAACGCTTGTGCCGCAGGACCCCGAGCTTTTCGATGCAACGGTCAGGGAGAACATCACAGCGGGCCGTTCGTATACGATGCCGAAGATACGAAAATATACTGATATGGCGCGGTTTACGGCCGTAGCGCAACGATTGCCGCGCAAGTTCAATTCGCACATCAAGGAGCGCGGCGTCAACCTAAGCACAGGCGAAAAGCAGCGTTTAGCTCTGAGCCGCGGACTGTTGGCCGCCGATAATACGCCGATACTGCTTCTGGACGAACCGACGAGCAGCGTCGATTCAGCGAATGAACGGGCGATCTACGAAAACGTATTCCGAGCATTTGGGAAGAAAACGATCATATCATCCGTGCATCGATTGCATCTGCTGCCGATGTTCGACATGATCTATGTTTTCAAGAGCGGCAAGATCGTCGCCCGCGGTACGCTGGGGCGACTGCTGAAGAACCGCGAATTCAGCAGGATGTGGAAGAAGTACGGCCAGACACAGCCGGTGGATATGTAATTTCCGCGTTGCACAAGCATGGTACTATTGTGCCATGCTGTGCATGGCAAACATACGTTTGCCAGCACGCGCAAAGTTTGACTTTGCGCTGTGCAGCAGAACTCCGAGAGTTCTGCTTGCAAAACGATGGCGGGATTTGGCGCGGAATTGCCATCAGGTTTCGAGCAGCTTGTCAAGGCGCAATCGCCTGTCAAGTTCCACTTGTTCATGCGGAGTGCGAATCCGACGACCGGATGCAACGATGACTGTGCGGATTGGTCCGCGTGTCTTAAGACCGTAAGTCAACATAAGTGTGGAGAGGCTGGCACCGGTATCATAAGCCTTGTAAATCGCCTTCTCCTCTTTGAGTGTGAAAATCCGCTGATTGGGTTTCAACGGTATTTCATAATCGTGCTCGCGCAGGACATTGGAAACAATGTGTCTAGAGTACTTTGTTTCCCTGGCTACTTGGGAAACACTACAAACGACCTCGAACCGTCTGCAAATCTTTTTGATGAGCCCTTTGGGAAGTTCATAGCGCTCATAATCTAAACGAACTTTGTAGCCCGCTGCTTTTAATTTTCTAGAAAGTGTCCGCCTGTCGATGCCGACCTCTTTGGCCAATTTATATATGGGTTCGCCCTTCGTGTGACTCCTAGCGAGACTTGCGAGAGGAACCTGCAGGGTTTTATACGGTGAGCGAGTCTTACGGTCATGGGCTAGAAGGAGCAGCCTTAGGGGAGTCTTTCCGACATGGTAATCTTTTGATAGTGCGTAGACACTCTTGCCATCGTCAAATTCACGAAGGATGTTCGCTGTAACATCATCGCTCAAGTTCGATCTGTACTCTATCTCGCCGGCTGCTATAAGTCGTGCGCTAAGCGCGTACTGGTGACAACCAAGCTTCTTCGCCGCCTGGTGAATATTTCCACAAGAACGGTACGCCTGCACCGCTCGCTTGATAGTTATGTCGGTGCGATCGCTTCTTTGCGGCTTCGCGCCGCCGTCTAAGATCAAACGATTTGCAGATTCGTAACAGATGCCTAGCTTTTCGGCAACGCTAGAAATAGAACCGTATTTACGATACATCGCAGCGGCCTCCTCTGGAGGGACCGGGTTCCTTCTTTTATTTCGGCGTGGATGCGAAGTGACTCTTTTTCGTCTCTCGACTCCCTCATCGTCCAGTCTTTTGTAGATTGTGGCCTGCGATGTGCCGAGCTCTTTAGCTATCGCTACTCCCGTTGCGCCCTGACGATACATCTTGGCCACAAGTTCTTGCGTCACATCATGCCGATAGTTGTTGCGAAGTGTTGCGCCCGCCTGGTACAATATTTCGCGCACGGCAGCCGCGGAACAGCCGTAAAGGTCAGCTAAGTCTTTTACGCCTGAACCGCCGTCATAAAGCGCGCGAGCCTCCTGACGCGGGATGTAAGAATATATAGAATGCCCCAGATAGCGAAGTCGTTGGCGTTCGTTACGGAATGCAGACAATGCCTCATCGGCGCGAGCTAGAAATTTATTTTTCACTACCCATCACGTCCTTGGAGGCTTTGACCAGCTTAGCTGCGGACATGACGTAGTCCCGCTGTAGGTTTGGCATGGCATTACGATAGACCTCTTTGTCACGACCCCATTCAAGTTTTCCAGTCAGGTTGTTCATTTCATCGATCGTGCTTTGCAAAATTCTATCGTAGTTCAACTCAGACTTCTCTGGAGCCGTATACTGCGGTAAACGCTTTGGTTCACTAGATGGCGGCAAACGCTTTGATTCGCTATGTCCCGCTTCGCACTTGACTTTTTCCGCTTCCACTTCACGCTTGACCTTTTCAGTTCTTTCATGAAGCGCTTTTTCAATCAGCTTGTCGGTCCATATTATAGGCTGGTCATAGTCGCGCCGTTTCAGATATGTGTAATCCTGCAGTATAATCGTAGTTGCAATGCTCGCTTTCTTATCGCCCGGAAGGGGGGAGTGATAGATCTTATGGACCGCTTGCACAACGCTATCCATCAGTTCCGCAGGGAGATCGCCATCGGCAATACGCTGATCAAGCGTGCACAGAACTTCTCGGCTTGTATCGACCATGCGTGCAAGAGTAATTAGATCTTTTGCAGTGTAGCTTAGCCTCTCAGCTTTATCCCTAATCTCTTTTGGCAGCTTGAGTATGCGAACGTAACCGTTCACTGTCGTTGTACTCTTTCCTATGCTGTCCGCGAAAGCATCAGTACTCAGGCCAGTAACCTTCAAGGCCCGCGCATACGCTTCGGCTTGTTCAAAGGCGTTAAGGTCCTTTCTGTGCGTGTTCTCGATAAGCGACAGCTGAGCCATATCGGCATTACTCAACTTCTTGATCTGAACCGGCACCTTTTCGAGGCCTGCAGCGCGAGCAGCCTTTAGCCTTCTCCAGCCATATGCTATTTCTATCTCGCCTTCCTCGCGTCGGGCGAGAAAAGGCTCCCACAACCCGTACTTCCTTATGCTTTTTACCAAGTCGTTAATATCCCCGACGTCCTTGCGTGTATTGTATGGATTTGGGGAGAGCTTATCAGGGCTTACTTTCATGTGTATCCTTGAATGCCTGTAGAAGCCAAAAATTATTTAAGGAGTTTATTACCGATGCGAAGTGTCACATCTATCCCTTCGCCCGCTTGAAATAATCTACATCTCCAACAATTCCCTCAGCTTCTGGATTATCCAAATCATGCCTTCCGTGTCAAGACCGCAGTAGGCTTCGAGGTCGTGGAATATCTTTTTGATTTCTGTTTCGGAAGGCTTCAATCCGTATGCGCGGCCGTGCGCCGCATAGAAGTATAACACTGAAGCGATGCCCCCATCCTTTATTGCAAGATGTCCGTAATCCTTTCCCGTTACGGCTGGCAGCACGGCTTTGAGTGATGCGCTGCCGCGCTGCTTAGGACTGTAATAGTAGAAGTTCCTGAACGGCTCGTATAGGTCGGCTATCCTTTTGATGACTTGTGCGACCCATTTCGCATCTTTAGGCAGGAATTCCGCCAGCTCGTTCAGAATGCTTTGCTCGAATGATTTGTAATAGATTATTATGGTGCCTGTTTTGCCGATCGAAGCTTTCAGCTTTTTCATGAACGCTTTTCTCGGATCGTCGGAGCCGCGAGCGATGAACGAGACATGTTTTGTCCGTCCGCTCTTGCCGACGATGTGCAGCGAGAACTGGAACGGTACATTTTCATAAGGCCGCAGGCCGTCGTATAGCGGTATCGCTGTCTGATAAGTCTCGAAATCGAGGAGGTGGATCGGATATTTCAGCGCGCCGATGAATTCCTTCAATTTCTTCTTGTCTATGTACGGCTTTTCAGTCTTTGCGCAGTGGCGCTGTATCTGCTGTTTCTCGTGCAGATCGTAGTCTTCAGGTATATCTTTCAGTGAGACTATGCCCTGCTCGAAGAGCTCGAACGCTTTCTTCTTTGACCAGTATAAGTTCAGAACGCTGTCTTCAGGGACGCTCGCCCAGCATTTCTTCATCAGCGGACATTCGTAAGGATTTTCGCAGAATTGTCCTATCTTCACTTTCGGCGGTGTCTTTTCGTCGATTATTTTCAGCATCTCGGTTATGCGGCTTCCGATGCCCTGCATCTCCGTAGCAACGTCGGAAGTTATTTCTTCCTTGACGAATATCTGCTTCGGGTCGATCTCGCCTTTCCTAACGTATTCGCCGTTCAAGTGAAGTATGAAGCATTTGTGGATTTTCAATCCGGCCAGCTCATAGCAGTGCCTCTGGAATGCAACGTCCTGTATATGAGTGTCTTTGACTTTCGTCGAGCTCTTGACTTCGACGATGTCCCACCCGTCTTTGCCGGCAGGAACTAGAATATCCGCACGTGAATACAACCTATCGGCTGAAAACGCGGCTTCGAAAAGTGGCCGTTTTTTCTTCAGCAGTCCAGTAGACTCTTTTAGATTTTTAGAGAAGTCTTCGCTGGCTATGTCGATACCATTCTGGAACAGCTTCTTGGCCAATTCACCGACTTTGCGGCCTTCGTCGAACCTGTATTGCGTTGCTTCGTCGGGCTCGGGCAGCGCTTTGGGATTGTGCACTTGCGTCCACAAGTAAAGCGGGCATTGCAGGCCGTTGAGGTATTTTGATTTGGTGAGCAAGGCGTCGCGCATAATATTGATTGGGCATGATGTAAAATAAAGGCGCTTAGAAGCATCTCGGGCATGCGCGGAACGCATTCGGTGAGGAAGGGGAAAGTTTTAGCGGTTTTGAATCAGGCATATACCCTTATTAGTTTTTCGGTAAATAAAGCAGTTGAGATATTTGATATGGTTCCGAAAATTACGCGAGCAGCCGAGACGATTGTGACGTGCTATAACATCGGGCATTCTTTTGACGTCTACGCGCAGCGCCTGGAACGCATCCGAAAGAATATGGGCGAAGAGGCGTATGCACTGCTGAAAAAGCATGAGACCGTTTCTGATAGCTCGCCCGTATTCTGCAACCTGCACTGGGAGGATACAAAAGCTGCCCGAAGCCTGCGGCTCAGCGTGGACGAGTTTGAGAAGAACCACCCCGAGCATGCGCAAGAACTCGAGGAAACGATAGCATACCAGCGTGAGGTCAAGCGAAACTACTTACAATTCGGGGTCAAGACGGACGAAGAGATATCCGAAAAGCTGTACCTTGAGATACTGGAAGAAATAGGGATACCTTCCAACATCGCGAAATCGACGCTAAATACGGCGCTAAAGCTTTCAGAGTACCTCAAGAAAAAGAAGAAATCCGACAAGCCTCTAAGTATGCTGATGGACTGAGCTGATTTCTTTCTATTTTACGCGAACACTTGGGCGGTTTCTATGGCACGGTTGACGTTCTGCGCGAAACGCGTTTCGCGCCTTTCATGCGCGAGCCTGTCGATTGATTGCTTGATTATGACATGTCCGGGCTGGTGATTGATGCCCTTAAGCAGATAGTATTCATTGCCAATACGCTCGCATTCTTTCGCGGCAAGCGGCTCTAAGCGCTTCAGAAGGTGTTCGATGCAGATTGTCGGCATTTTTGCGTCCTCGGAAAGACCTGCAACGAGCTTTTTTTCAGCCTCAAGCGCATTGTCGTCGGCTTGCGCTTGTTTGTATGCGCTGATTTTCATAATGCGCGTTATCGGCTTCGGCTCTGCTACTGACGTTTCGCGTCGCTGGTCAAAGCTGCCGATGTATGCGCCTATGAGTGACGGATGCGAATTTTTCTTCTGCATATTGACGACTTCGTATATCATCTTTTTCTTTACGTCCGTCTGCAAAGCCAGGCGTTCTATCGCATGCAGATAGCCTTTTCCTATCTTGGTATTATGCATGTTGCGCGCACGCACATACATCTTCTCCATTATTTTGCTATAATGCTCCTGTATTTCGGGCTCGTCGCCGAAAACCGGCTTATGCTGCTCACGGATTATCTTTTTTTCATGATGCTTCAGTTTTTCCCTTTCTTTGTCGGCCAGTTCGTTCAGGCGTTCTAAATCCTTCGCATCGAGCACAAATTTCATGCTCAGATCGTTCAGTATTCCGTCGTTTCTCTTCCTATGCACAAATAATGCGTCTGAATAGTCCGTCAAATCCGAGATCCCGCCGTAAAACGGAGTAGCGCGGCAGATGTCGGCGACGTGCTCGAACTCTTCTTTGGTCGGATACAGCCCGGCCCATTTAAAAAAATCTGATGCAGCGATGAGTTTTCGCTCTTCCTGCGCGTCATATTCTTCCCATCCCATCGCCTCATCCCTGCGGCAATCCATGTACAGGCATTTCAACGTAGCAATGTCTGCGGGCCTTTTTGACGCAAGCACCTTACGGAGGTTTTCTTCGCTTTTAGGGCTGTCGTACTTGCCGGGCCATTTTTTCCGTACATCGGCAATGAAAACATGAAAGTTATCGCGGTAGAACGGGATTGCGTCCTTTTCATCAACCGACTTTGCGTTTTCGTAATCCTTCGCGATTTCCGCTATAACGTCGTCTTGAGTCGGCGCAGGTTCGGCGATGTTGTATTTCTTCTGCAGCTGCTCGTAACGGGCGACTGCAGCCGTTATGACGGCTTCGCTAACTCGGCCGGGGTATCTTAAGAGCGTCTGGCGTATCTCACCCGAGGTTTTGATAACCTTGACTATAGGCATCACTCCACTCGGATAGAAAAATTTATATGCCTTCTTCTGCGCATCCACGCGGGCAGGAAATGAAGCTTAATAGCATCTTGCCGAATTATTTGTATGTCACAAATCCGCGCGTTCATCTTCGACCTGGACAACACGCTGCTGAACTTCTTTGCGTTCAAGCGGGCTGCGAGCCGAGCAGCCGTAGCAGCGATGATAAAGCAGGGCCTTGCGGTCGACAGGGCGAAAGCGGAGAAAATATTCTGGGGCTTATATTATCAGTACGGATTCGAGTACCGAGGCATATTCCAGGAATTTCTGAAAAGCGTCGGGCATAATCCGAACGACTTGCGGCTCGTTGCCGCTGCGGCTGTGGCTTATCGGGAAGCGCGCGCTCATGCGCTAAAAACGTATCCGGCCGTTTTCCCGACGTTACGAGCGTTGCGAAAGCGCGGCTATAAGCTGTGGATCGTCACAGACGCTCCGGGCTTGAAGGCATGGCTGCGGCTGGCGAGCGTCGGACTGCTCAACAAGTTCGACCGCGTTATCACGTTTGACGACACGCACGAGCCCAAGAAATCAGGAAAACCGCTCGAGTTTGCGCTCGAGCAAATGGGGCTAAAGCCAGAGCAAGTCATGGTCGTCGGCGACTCGGGTTCGAAAGACGTCGCGCCTGCACGAACGCTTGGCATTCAGACAGCGATGGCGATGTACGGCCGAGAGAAGCCGCCATCTGTCCGAGCAGATTATGAACTGAAGAGCATACGAGACTTGCTGAAGATCTGCAGATAGGGCGATGGTGTGGAATACGAAGAGATAATCAAGGCGCTGAAATCGCATTCTAATCCAAAAAACGTGGCCGGCATGGCGCGGTTCGGGATAAACTCGAAAAACACGTTGGGCGTTTCTATTCCGCTCCTGAGGAAAATAGCGAAGGAAAGCGGAAAAAATCATACGCTTGCAGGCGAGCTTTGGGCTTCTGGAATACACGAAGCGCGCATACTTGCAAGCTACGTGGAAGAACCGGCGAGCGTGTCGGAAAAGCAGATGGACAGCTGGGTCAAGGATTTCGATTCGTGGGACGTATGTGACCAGGTCTGCAGCAGCCTTTTTGATAAAACGCCTTTTGCGCATAGAAAAGCCGCCGAATGGAGCAGGCGAAAGGAAGAATTTGTTAAGAGAGCAGGTTTTGCCATGATGGCAGCTCTTGCAGTCCATGACAAACAAGCGGATGATGCCGCATTTTTGAAGTTCTTGCCCATCATCAAACGAGAAGCCGCTGACGAAAGAAATTTCGTCAGGAAAGCGGTCAACTGGGCGCTGCGCCAGATAGGCAAGAGAAACAAACGGTTGAACACGGCTGCGATCAAAGCAGCAAAAGAGATAGAAAAATTAGACTCGAAAGCCGCGAAATGGATCGCGAAAGACGCTCTGAGGGAATTAAGGAGCTCGGCCGTGCAGAAGCGGATTAAGAGCTGATAAGCACGCGACTTGCTGAAACGTTTATCAGTCACGGATTCTACTAATACAAAATGGAACGACAGCTGAACGTCAGAGCGCACCACCTTCTTTGCATCCCCAGATTTTACAGCGGCGGTTACGACAAAGAATTCGCAACGAATATGAAAAAGGTGTGTTTAGCTATCAGGAAAAATCCGCGAGCTAAAGTTAAGCTCTTAGTCGGAAAACTAGATTGTCTGTGTAAAAAATGTCCCTATGGTCACAACGGCAAATGTACCCAGCCTAGAGGGATGGGCAAATGGGTAGTACTGCAAGACAAAAAGGTCGCAAAATACCTGAAGTTAAAGCCGAACTCAATCCATGCGGCGAGAGACGTTTTTAATTTGTCGATTGGCAAAGCGACCGATAAAACGATAAAGTCCGTTTGCAAAGGCTGTGTTTTGTTAGATGACTGTACTTATGTGGGAATAAACAATTCGTTCAGGAACGACCTGAATAGAAATTCTAATTTAGCAGTTTATACGTGAGATTGCCGACTTTGGCTCTGCAGGTACGGATGTTGTTGTCGAATCCGTCAATGCGTAATCCCGTTACGCTTGAGCCATCGAGTGTCATTTCCTCATTGTAAAGAACCAATTGGTGATCCGTATCTCTAATCTCGTGAGCGCATTCTCCACCTCTCAATACTTTTCCTGCCCCTATCATTTTCCTTGGAAATAATCGTTCCGTAGTTACCTCAGTACCGACCAATTCAGTCAGGTGTTTCAGATACGGTTCTACCAGCGAAAGAATTTCCTCTCTCAGATCGGAATATGCGATATAGTATTCGTGGCTCTTTTCCCAAAGTGTGCCATTTAACACAAATTTATTAGCGTCTTGATTATTCCTGAAAAAATCCAGAATATTTTCGGGAGGATGTCCGTATTTATCTGAATTGCACTCATAACACTTGGGATTTCCTGGGAACATCACATCAGATGAAATATCTATTCGTTCAAAACGAGATACAAACATGCGGGTATCGTTTGTCATATCCCTAATAAAATGACCGCAAATCTTAAACAGTTGATTCCAGTGTATCTTTATTAATTCTCGTGCCGAATTTTCGTTATGCCTACCATAATCATATCCGGCCAGCCCGGCGCCGGCTCTTCTACAACGGCGAAACTTCTTGCTCGTGCGCTCGGCCTAAAGCACTGGAGCGCAGGCGAATATACGAAACAGTTTGGAAAATCCGTTAAAGAGACAGAACGCGCGGTCGAGGCGTGGAAAGACGCGGCTGCAACGAAAGAATTTCATGTTGCGCTCGATGAAAAAGTCGTCGAGATCGCGAAAGCTGGCAACGTCGTGATCGACGGTAAATTGGCGATACATTTCGCCAAGAAATACGCCGATTTCACAATATGGGTGAAGTGTCCGACCGCTGTCCGGGCAGCGCGTGTCGCACAGCGCGATAAAGTCTCAATCACGGAAGCGGGAAAAGTTTTGATTGAAAAAGAATCGCTCGAGCGCTCAAAATTCAAAGAGTTCTACGGATTCGATCCGTTCGACCAGGCAGGCCGAGCGGATCTGGTAATAGATACAAGTATTGCGCCGCCGGAAAAGATAGTCGAGAAGATCCTGGATACATTGAAGAAAAATAAAATCGTGAAGCGATGATATCATGCCTGGATGTGCGGCCATGGTATGTGCAGTTCAAGTGCCGCTTGTTCTAAATCGTCCGACCTTGCCGAAATCTTGAGACCGTTCATGACTTTCAGGACGTTGCGCTGAGATATCAGGTATGCAGTTGCGCATTGTCTTGTCTTCTTGATTCCCAGATCCTTATACGATACAAGTAATTTGTGTTTCTTCGCGTAGTCTGTAACCTTGTAAACGGATACCGATAACTCGTCCGGCACAAGCTCATTTATCAATGCGCTGACAGCACGCGCCGTATAACCGAATTCGCCTTTCTTCTGGCGAAATGCCTTAAACATCCGTTTTGGATCCCGGTTTTGATCGTAGACATATTTCATTTTGGCGCGCCTGCATATTCTTTTGCGGTTAAGCTTTTATCATCGAAAGAAACCTCGCGGTGAACTGCGAGTTTGAATGCTAGGTTTTCTTTCAGGATACTATCCTTCAGAAAACTGCGGACTTTAGTCCGCAGTTCATATAGGAAGGATAGTATGCAGAAATGAAGGAAAAGGAAATAGTAAAATAACAGACGAAAACAGAACTTACATTATCAGCTTCGCGGGGACTGCTCCTTGCCCGCGGTACCAGGGATGGGTGTGACCGCGATGCGCTTTGTATTTGCGGTGTGTTGACCGCACCGCTACAAGCAATGCTGCGGCAATGGCTGCTATGAAAAGCAGTTCTATGATCAGCGCTCTTGGAAGAATTATAGGCGTAGCAGCTGGCGGAACTGTCGGCGCTGTTATGTTCGTCGGAAGCACTGCCGGTGCTGTTATGTTTACTTCGGGCGTAATCACAGCGCCTGTCGGCGGCGCTGCAGGCGGTGCAGCAGGCGGCGGTGTTGGCGGCGCTACTGCCGGGACCGGTTCGGATATTTTTTCGAATTGTATCGTTGCTTTCGTGCCTGTCATATTCTTGAGCGTCATCGCGAGGTCGTATATGCTGTCGTTATTAGCGTCGACCTTCTGTATGGCATTTGCGGAAAGATTTACGTCGAACGAGTCCGACGATATGCGCATCGTCACGTAGCTGCTGTAGACGTGCAAAAGAAGGGCAGAATGATTCTGCGAACCGGCCGCGAATCGCACGGTATCGCCGCTGAACATCTGGAACGTCGATGTGTTTGCCAGCTGGTAGACGGAACCTCCGCCTCCGCCAGACGGAGCAAGTGCCGCAATCAGTGCTGAGCCGAATGCCCCGAACATGCTGAAGTGCGTGACGTTCGCCCAGACGTAGTTGTTTATCGTGTCGACGCCCTGGTTCGGCTCGAGCTGCCACGCTGTAGCGGTCGTGTTGTAATAGTATATCTTAAGCGTGCTCTCGGTTATGTTTGCGGCTGTCAACTCGCTTTCGTTATAGAATATTTTTATCAGAGCCCATGTAAGGTTTCCCCTTGTCGCGTTGTCGACGGTTATTTCTATTCCCTTTAATGCGGTAAGGCTTGCGGTCGTTCCGGATGCGTTCGGCGTAACCGGCAATACTATGACTGTTACGGTTACATTTTCTGCCAGGTTGAGCGTAATACTTGCATTTGATGCTGTGAAGTTCAGCTCGCCCGACGTCGTATTTGCTTCGACTTCTGCTTGCGTCTGGTCCAGTGATGTGATGTTTCCATTAATGTTAATCTCGACTCCGTTGAGGAACAGTGTGCAGTTGTCGAGCTCGAGCTTTCCGCCGTCGAACGTTATGCTTCCATTAATTTTGGCATCATTGTTTCTGCACAGCGTATTGCCGTTTATCGTCCAGTAAACATGATCGTTCAGAACAATGTCATATATCCCGTATTCGCCGTTGTCGATGAGCCTTCCATTAGTCACGTATGCTGTCGAACCGCCGCTTACGTGGATCCCGCTGCCCGGCCCTCCTTCACCACCAGGATTGTTGGTGAAGTTCGTGTTTGAGATGTTTGCATAACTCCCCATTGTGAGATAAACTCCGTGGCTATTGTCGTAAATCCTTGAATTTGCAATCAAAGGCGGTGTTGAATTAGTTCCAGAGTCCCAAAAATAAGAACCATGGGTGTTGTTATGGTAATCCTCATCACTGGCTTCAAAATAATCTACATACCATGCGCCTAATCCCTCTTGGCAGTTAGATATTTCATTCCCTGAAAGAACATTGTTTTCGGCATTAGTATCTGAGCCGTATATAAAAATACCCCTATTAGAATAATCTGAATTTATGCTTGTGCAATCAATTGTATTGTTATAGATTTCATTATTATCATCCTCTATTCTTATTCCGGACTTGGACAAAGGCGCTACATCGGTTACTGACAAAGAGATCGTATTTCCCTGCACGAGGTTGTGTGAAAGCGGCCCTGTGCTTGCTTCTACAAAGATTCCGTTTATGAGCGCGTTGCTGATGTAGTTGTCTGTCACGTTGCTGTAGCCGGTGTTGTAAAGATAAATCCCGTTACTATTCGGGCTGATGATCGTGTTGTTGTGTATGACGTTATCGTGCGAATCTGCCGAGGATATGCTTACATTGTTTGTTTCAAGCGTATTATCTCTTATCGTGTTGCCCGACGAAGTAGCGACCATGTCTATGCCGTGGCCTATCGGCCCGGTGGTATTAGTCACGGTATTGCCGTATACGTCGCTGCCCGAAGATGCGGAAATCCTTATTCCTACGCCGGAATAACTTACGTTGTTTTCAGCGATTGTATAGCTGGTTGCTAGTCTAATCCCGATTCCATACTGACTATTGTCATGTACTGTATTATTGATAATGTGATTACTGTTTCCATTGCTGCTAAGTATCCCCTGAGCAAATCCAGAAACTTCACAATTTTCTATCGTAACTCCTGAATGTCCGCTGGATTTTACACCGATTCCGCTACCAGGACCTGTTATCGAATGGCCGGCGCAGTCGAAGGTTATATTCTCCGCGCCGATGGTCAGACCGGTGCCGCTGCAGCTTAGGTCTGCTGGCAGCGTATAATCCGCTGTGACCGTTTCGCCGCAGCAGAAGGATGCGTTTTGCAGCGCTGTCATCGCCTCGTCCATGTAATATGGAGCAAGGTCGTTGGTGCTTGTTATTCCGGATGTCTTTGCGTTGCACAATAAGCCGCCCCAGTAGTTAAGCGTGAAGTTGTTGTTGCTGCAGCCGCCTCCCTGGAAAGCATCATAGTTCGTGTTGTTGTAGATTTGATTAAGTCTGATGTTGTTGCTGGAGCTACTCCAGAGTCCGATGCCAGCATTGCTGCTGTAACTGACTTTATTGTTCTCGATAATATTATCATTGGAATCAGTATCAAGTGAAATACCATTTTGGCTGCTGTTGCTGATATTATTGTATGTGATAGTGTTGTAGCTGCAGCCAGAAGTAGAACCTAAGTATATTCCTGTTGTAGAATTTATAGCAATGTTGTTTGTAATTGTGTTATTATTAGAGCCAATCAAGAGAATACCTTGATATACATTGTCATTAGCAATGTTGTCAGTGATGTTATTGCCTGAGCTGGAGTTAAGGAAGATGCCTTCAAGGTTCGAGTTGGCTGTGTTATTGATAATTGAGCCGTTATTGGCTTCATTATAATAATGGATGCCTGCATTATAATTTGAGCTGCTAACATTATTAAATCCGGAGATGATACAATTTTTGACAGTGACATTGTCATAGCCTGCGTTGTTTATGCCGTCGCCGGGTGAGCCGTCGCCGGTGATGCTGTGGCCGGCGCAGTCGAGAGTTATATTCTCCGCGCCGATGGTCAGACCGGTTCCGGGGCAATCCGCCAAATTCTCGGTCAAGTTTGTTGAACTGGAGATGGTGTCGTTGCAAGCTATCTGAGCGCTTGCGCTTGCCGCAAACAGCAAAACTGCTATCACGACAGCCAGCGGTAGAATCGAGAACGGCAGTTTCGTAACCTGACACCTACATCTAGTAAATATTCATGCCAATATAAGCGTTTGCGGTTCCAGACACGCGCTCACAAATGCGCTGTCCAGCCGCCGTCAACGACCAGCACTGCGCCGGTGATGTAATCCGCGTCGCTTGAGACCAAGAATGCTACGGCGTTGGCGATGTCCTCGGGCTTTCCGATGCGGCCCCACGGTATTCCCGCAAGCATCTGCTGGTAGACGTGCTTGTCCTCGACGATGTCTTTTGTCATCGCCGTTTCTATCGCGCCGGGTGCGACCGCGTTGACGTTTATTTTAGCCTGCGCTAACTCGAGCGCCATGCTTTGCGTCAGAGAAATAATGCCGGCTTTCGATGCGTTGTACGATGCACAACCGGGATATGCGCGTATGCCAGCTACCGAGGTCGTGTTCACGATTTTTCCGCCTGATTTCTGCTTGATCATCTGCGCTGCGGCTGCTTTGCCGCAAAGGAAGTATCCCTTGAGATTTATGTCAAGCGTGCGGTCCCAGTCCTCTTCGGTCATCTGGGCGCAGGCTTTCATGTCGAGTATGCCTGCGTTGTTCACGAAAATATCGAGGCGTTTGAATGCCCGAACGGTCTCGGCGACGAGCTTCTGAACGTCCGCTGCGACAGAAACGTCGGCTCTGATTCCAACGGCCGTTCCTTTCGCTTTCTTGATTTCTTTGACGACTGCTGCTATGTCAGCTTCGTTGCGGCCGTTCACGACAACGGAAGCGCCGTCCTTTGCAAGACGGAGTGCAATCGCGCGACCGATACCTTTCGACGAGCCAGTTATAACAGCGACTTTTCCTTTCAATGGCATATGTACACCTCTTTAGAATTGGCTGACGTGTGATTTAAGCGTTTGGTATTGTAATTTCAGATAAGGGCTGATAGATCAATTGGAAGATCGCTTGCATGGCATGCAAGAGGCTCCGGGTTCGAGTCCCGGTCAGTCCACTGCAAAGACTCGAACCCTTGGGTTCGTGTGTGGAGAACTTTCGAAAAAGTTCTCCGACAGCCCGAAGACCTCTTGGTCTTCGAGGCAGTCCCGGTCAGTCCATTAAGCCCTTTTGCTACAAGGCGAACTTTCGAATTCGCCTGTACAGGAGAAGTTCAGCTTCTCCTTGTAGCGCAAAAGCGCTTGCGGAAAAAGAGCTATCAGCTTCTACGAAAAAGCGCTGGCGGAAAGAAATTATTCGTACCTCAGTGCTTCGACTGGCTGCAGTCTTGCGGCTCGTCTTGCGGGAAATAGACCGGATACTATCCCTATCAGCACGGAAAATCCTACGGCAAAGAAAACTAGTTCAGGCGTGATGACTGTTATGCCGTTTTCAATACCGCGAACGCCAGTTCCAATCATCCTGATTCCCAGTTCGGAAATCGCACCGGAAGCGATGAATCCCAGGAAAACGCCTATCAATCCGCCTATAAAACCTATCATCGCGGATTCGAGCAAAAATAATTTCATGACCTCAGAGTTCGTAGCCCCCAAGGCCTTCAGTATCCCGATCTGCCTTGTTCTTTCCATCACAGACATGAACATCGTGTTCGCTATGCCTATGGCGCCCACCAGCAAGGAGATGGCGGCTATGCCTGCGAGAAACAGGTCCATCGTTCCCATCACGCTTGAAATCGTCTGTTGCGCCGATTGAGCGGATGTTATAGTGAAATCTTTCGTGTCCGCCGTAACGTGCCGTGAAAGCAGCAGTTTTTGTTCGGTGTCATTTATGATTTCGCCTATAGAATCCGCATCCGCCACTTTGACTTGTATGGATGAAAACTGGTCCGCAGCCACATCTTCAACGATTTCTCGTGCCGCATCTACGGGCATGATGATACTATTATCGTTCCCGCCGAAACCGCTGAATCCGCCGGACGCCTTCAATATTCCGATGACCCCGAACGATTTTCCTCCTATTGTTATTTGCGTGTTTAGCAGCATCTGCTGTTTGAACATATTGTCTGCAATCCTGTTTCCGACTACAACGACGTTTCCGTCACCGGGCGCCAGATATCTTCCCGATTCTAATTCAGAAGTCGTCATTGCTTTCCAAGCCAATGGGTCGACCCCTTGTACCGATACGGCGGCAGTTTCTGCCAGATAGGTAGCATCAACCCTGCCTGAGACTATGCCGTCAACGAATTGGACTCCGAGAACAGATTTTATAGTTTGAACATCCCTGTCGGTTAAATTCTGGCTTTTAGTTGCGATTCCTGCAGTTTCGGATATTCTTGCAGTCTCAGGTATCCTGGTTCCAAACCCTACCCCGGCGGCCCTGCTATATCCCGGAGAAACGGTAAATATATCTGCGCCCAGGCCGCTCAACTGGCTTGAGATGACCTGCTGCATGCCCGCGCCTATCGAGAGTATGGCGACAACCGCCGCCACACCGACGACTATTCCTAGAATAGTCAGCCAACTTCTCAGCCCTCTATGCGAGAAGTTATTCATAGAGAGCTTTGCAGTATCTTTGAATTTCATTTCTTTGCCCTGTTCCTGAATTTGAAGAACACTATTACTGCAATTATGCCGACTACGCCGATTACGATATACAGGAGGCCGTTACTTAGGAGCGATTGGCCCGTCTGCGTTGTCCGTGCCTGCCCGAAAGATGTCCCGTTTACTCCGAAGCCTGCGTCTAGCCTGACTTCTTTCTCGATCGTCCTCCGTATTCCAAGCGTATCCGTATAGGAGATTTCAACGCTAAGGTTTCTTCCTGCGACACCGCTCATAGTGGCGTTCATACTTCCCCTAAATGCGGTGGCGTTTTCCCTACCCATGGTGGCGTTGGTGGCGCCTCCAACGGGCGTTATCTGAAAACTTGCCAGCGTGTATTCTCCCGTATCCAGATTTCCCATTATGTTGGCAGAAGTTCCAGTTACTCTGAAAGCCTCTTGCTCAGGGATTTTCACGATCGCAGAATATGCTATATTTGCTCCTATGTTGGCTATCGCTAACGTTGTAGACGCTGATGTCGAGTCCTGGACAATGACATCGAAATCTGTCCGCGGATCCGATACCGATACGTTGAATTTGTCCGTAGCGTAAAAATTGCCGAATCCCCCGATTCCGTAAGTGTATCTTACAGTTATCTCATTGTCGCCTTTCACTGCATCCTTGTCGACCTTTACTTTGTATTTTACCAAATAAGCGTCTTCATTCGTCGTCGTTATCGTGCCCAGTTCCTTGGTGGCATTCGATCCCGGGTCCAAAGAGAACGGATATTCCGGCAATAATTCGAAAACTACGTTTCCTGCTGGTTTGGTTCCCTGATTTTCAATTTTGAACAACAAGTTTACATACCCACCCGGTTCAGCTGAGTACGGATCTTGATTCACGAATGTGGTTTTTAAAGCAACTGCACTTGGAGCGGCGATATATTCACTTTTTGCGACGCTCGCTAGCAACAGTCCCGCAACGACTAGTAGGACTAATATTTGTTTCATTTTCTCATCCTCCTTCCGAAATTTTCCCATCTTTCATATAGATCATTCTCTTTGAATGAACCGCAATGTGTTTCTCGTGCGTCACCATAACGATAGTTTTGCCTTCCTTGTTAAGATCCACGAGCAGATGCATTATTTCCATGCTTGTCTTGGAGTCGAGATTCCCGGTCGGCTCGTCTGCAAGTATCATGCTGGGATCATTTGCCAATGCCCTTGCAATCGCGACTCTTTGCCTCTCGCCGCCGGAAAGCTGGGAAGGGTAATGCGTGCTTCTTTCGTGCAGTCCGACTTTATTTAGCAATCGCATTGCCGTGTCCTCGCGTTTTTTCTTATCGGTTTCGACGATTGTCATGGGCAGCTCTACATTTTCTCTTGCTGTCAATGTGGGGTACAGGTAGAAAAACTGGAAAACAAATCCTATACTTTTTCCCCTTAACCTGGCAAGTTCCGCATCGCTAAGCTTTGCCGTATCGCTTCCGTCAAAATAGATATTTCCCTTAGTCGGCCTGTCCAGAAGCCCGATCAAATGAAGCAACGTGGATTTTCCCGAGCCGGAAGCGCCCATTATGGAAACGAATTCTTTTTCCTTGATTTCCAGATCTATTCCGCGCAGCGCCTCCACCTTTACGCTGTCCATGTCGTATATCTTTTTTACGTCCTTGAATGTTATGACAGACTTCATCAGGCGGCACCAAACAATATTTAATTTTAACATCTTACGTTTGCTTTTTAAAGCCTGAAACGGCATATAAGCGCATCGTGAAACGACTTGAAACCTGAAACTAGATGAAACGAGTGTTTATTTGTGAAGAACGAATACAGAAAATACAGCGCCGTAATGGTCTTATGCTTTCTATTCGGAGGGTTCGTTCTGATCATGTACTCGGCCCAGATGTATTCCGTACTCCTTGCGCCGGTATCCACGAACATGTCAGGAGAGTTCAACAATTCCATCGATTTCAATCGCTCACCCAGGGAAGGCCGTTTTAATTTCGACAATCCTGCAATACGCCTGGAATCGCCGTTTGCAGTGATACCGATACTCGGCGGCATAGTCCTGCTGCTCGGCGGGATCTCTATATGGAAGCTCACAAGAGAGAAAGAGATAACAAGTGTGAAAGAAAAGCTCACCTCACTGCTGCTGCTTCCCGAAGAAAGGATAGTCATAAACGAATTGAAGAAATCTAAAGGCGCCATTACGCAATCACAGCTGGTAAGAAACACCGGAATATCCAAAGTAAAGATGCACCGGGTCGTCGGTAAATTAGCGGCTAAAGGCATTGTCAAAAAGTATCCTTACGGATTGACCAATAAGATTGTTTTGGAAAAAGAAATATGAGTTGTGCGTCGATTGCAGAAGCTTTATAAATCTATTTTCCACGAGTTGTAATCATGCAAGGTAAAGTCTCAGCTTTACCTGCACAGTGCAAAGCAAACGCTTTGCACGTGCCGGAAGAGCTCTGCTCTTCCTTGCATCACAAAAACGGAGTTTTTGTTCATGGCAAAGAAAACCAAGAACGGCAAAAATGTCAAGCATCTTTCAATACTGATTTCGGCCAAGCAGAACAAGGCGGGCGTACGCGCCGCCAAGAAGCTTGCGAAAGAACTTGTGCAGTTTGCGGACGTCCATTTTGATAAATCAACGGCGCAGAAGCGCATACAGTGGCGCATGCGCGGCATTGCCGTAAGCAAGTTCAAAGGAGACTTGATTATAACGCTTGGCGGTGACGGAACTTTTCTATGGACGGCTTACCAGGCGACTACGCCTATTCTGCCTGTGCGAATCGAAGGCCACGGCTTTCTTTGCACGATCGACTACAAAGACCTGCTCAAAAACCTCAAACTCATCCAGCATCGCAAGTGGACTATTATGAAACGCATGCGATTGCAGGCGACAAAACTGAAGCCCGGCTTTATCGAGAAGATCCTGCACCATACGACGTTCCCGCTGGCTGTTAACGAAGTCGCATTTGCGCGAAAGCGGCCGTCGAAGGTATTGAAAGCCGAGTTCACCATCGATGGCGTTACATTCAGTTTCTGGGGCGACGGCGTGATGTTTGCAACGCCCGCCGGTTCGACCGCGTATGCGGCGTCAGCGGGCGGTCCGCT
>Ga0315288_10003594_pt1 | contig 19833 bp, 16 predicted proteins | sample YL17G11_20_MG_FD_203454 | JGI IMG/M metagenome (GOLD analysis project Ga0315288, IMG submission 203454) | Sediment microbial communities from Yellowstone Lake, YNP, Wyoming, USA - YL17G11_20 | ecosystem: Environmental > Aquatic > Freshwater > Lake > Sediment | place: USA: Wyoming | collected... | reverse complement strand
GCCGGAGGGGCCTCTTGGAGCATCGCGAGACCGAGATCAAGCTCAAGCCCGATGCACCCCTCGCCCGGGTCGCGGCCCGGCTCCGATCCCTCGGGGCGACCCTCCATCGGGCGCGCCACTTCGAAGACAACTACATCCTCGACGACCCGCGCGGAAGGCTCCGCCGCAGCGGATCCCTCCTGCGGGTGCGGCTCACCTCGGCCAGCGCAACGCTGACATTCAAGGGACCCCGCCGGATTGTCCGGGGCATAAAGACGAGAGACGAGTTCGAGGCGGAGATTTCCGACGGTGCCCTGCTTCTGAAGATCCTGAAGCGGATCGGGATGCGATGCAGCTTCCGATACCAGAAGTACCGGGTGATCTATCGCCACGCCTCGATCCTCATCACCCTGGACGAGACACCCATAGGTGACTATCTCGAGATAGAGGGGTCCCCCGGCGGGATCGCCCGCTTCGCGAAGAGGATCGGTTATGGGAGTGACGATTTTATTACCGCGACCTATCATGAACTCTTCGTCTCATACAAAAGAACTCATTGCGTCAGGTCTAAAGATATGGTTTTTGGTATCAAATCATCTAGGTAGGCCTGCATGACCATGGGCATTTTCAAGGGTGGAGAGGCCCGGGTGCAGAGGCGGAAGGGATTCTACGCGATGTCGCCCCGCCGACCATTTCCGCATTCGCTTATTCCGGAGGAGATATGAAAGCCATGGTCTTGGCCGCCGGACTGGGCGAAAGAATGAAGCCCCTCACCTGGAAATTCGCCAAGCCGGCCCTTCCGCTTCTCAACCATCCCTCCATGCTCCACATCCTGGAGCACCTGGCCCGCAGCGGCGTCACCCAGGTCGCCATCAACCTCCACTACCATCCCGAGACCATACGTGCGCTGGAGCCGGAGATCCGGGCGCTCGGACTGAGGGTCTTCTTCTCCGAGGAGCCGGCGATTCTCGGAACCGGCGGCGGCCTCAAACAGGCCGAGAGGTTCCTGACAGACGGCACCCTCATCATGGTGAACTCCGATTTCGTCACCGACTGCCCGCTTCTCCTCGCCATGAACTTCCATCATGAGAGCCGTGCACTGGCCACCCTTGTCCTCACCCCCTTCGTCGAGGGGACGGAGTACGGCACCGTCGAGATGAGCGAGGCGGGGAGAATCCTCCGAATCGCGGGGCGTCCCGGCCCCCACACGGGAAAGCCCCGCTACCACTTCACCGGGATCCACATCCTCGACCCGGCCATCTTCCGGGAGATTCCCGCCGGAGTGAAGAGCGAGATCAACCGGGAGGTCTACCCGAGGCTGATCGAGGGAGGGGCCCGGATCTACGGGTATGTCCATACCGGCTTCTGGCGCGAGCTCGGAACGCCTCAGCGCTATCTCCAGGGTTCTCTGGATCTTCTGAAGATGGGCGATGCCAGCTATCTTCAGAAGATCCGCCTCCGTGAGGGGGTGTACAGCGCCACCCCGATCTCGTCGCTGAGGGGTACGACGGAGTCGGTCTTTCTCGCCGGCCAGGGCGTGAAGATGGAGCGCGACTCCTTCGCCGCGGGAGCGGTGGTGGGAGACCGGGCCATTCTCGGGCGCCGATCCAGTCTCGTGCGCTCGATCCTCTGGGACGACGTGGAGGTGGGCGAGGGGTCTTCTCTGGACGAGTGCCTGGTGACCTCAGGTGTCCGGATTCCCCCGAAGAGCCGCTTCAGCCGGAAGATCCTCGTGGATGAGGCGACTTACGGCGGCGACCGGAAGGGGCTGGAGCGTGAAGGAGGTCTTCTTCTTGCCCCCTTCTGAGACGGCCGCCGACCCGGCGCTGGGGGAATTTCTCAGGGAGCAATTCCCCGAGGGGACCGGGCTTGTCCGCCTCAAGGGGGACGCATCCACCCGCAGGTTCTATCGAGTCTCGCCGCCGGGCCGGCCGGCCCTGGTCCTGATGCTCTACCCGGAGGCCTTCGACTGGGAGACCTCCCCCCTCCGGGGAAACCACGAGCACCTGGAATCGGTGGGGGTCCCAGTCCCGAGAATCAGCCGCGTCGTGCCGGAGCGGGGGATCGTCCTCCTGGAGGATCTGGGGGACACGACACTTCAGGCCGTCCTCCTGGCCGACCCTTCCCGGGACCGCCGGGCCCTCTACCGCGAAGCCATCGACATCATCCTCCTGCTCCAGGAGAAGGGGACCCGGGAGCTGCCCCCCCATGCCGTGGCCCGGAGCTGGGCCCTGGACGAGGCGAAGTTTCTCTGGGAGCTGGATCATTTCTACACCCACTTCGTCCTGGAGTACCGGGGCGCCCGGCCCGACGCCGACGAGGAAGCCCTCTTCCGGAACTTCTTCGGCTGGCTGTCGGCCTCGCTGGACCGGGTGGAGCGGGTCCTCTGCCACCGAGACTTCCAGTCCCGCAATCTGATGCGTACCTCCCGGGGACTGCGGGTCATCGACTACCAGGACGCCCGTATGGGCCCCGCATCGTACGACCTAGCATCGCTGTTGCGGGACTCGTCGCTGGACATCGGGGAGGAGTTCCGGGAGGAGGGGATCGCTTACTTCCTGTCGGGGCGGCGGGGCCTGGGGCCCGAGGAATTCCGGGAGGAGTTCGAGAGGATGGCGCTCCAGCGGAACATCAAGGACCTGGGAACGTTCGGCTACCAGGTCCACCACGCGGGAAACGAAGAGTACGGGCAGTACATCCCGCGCACTCTCGCCATGGTCCGCGCCGCCCTCCTGCGCAGCCAGCGGTACCACGGGATCTTTCCGCTCTTCGAGAGATACGTCTTCAGCGGCGGCGGATGAGAAGGTCCGGCGATCCAACCGCCACCCCCTGACGCAGGGAGAAACGCAGCCGGCCGGAGACCTCCAGGATTCCTTCCAGCAGCTCCTCCGGCTCCGCCCGGAAGATGAGCCTCCGGCAGGGGCCCACGCAGTTCCCGTCCCGGATCTCCCAGCCCATCCCCCGCCAGCGGGTGCCCGGGGACCCGGATCGCCCCTCCCGGACGTCTCCCTCCAGCGCCGCCAGGAGGAATCCCCTCTCGAGGTCCCGCAGCATCTCCTCCAGGGGCCGCGCCCCGGGCACCACAAAGAGATTGGTGCCCCCCGGACCGGGAAGGTCGCGGTAGGAGGCCCGCACCGCGCTCCCCGGCCGTCCCTTCTCGCCGGGACGCGGAGAGCGGAGCCGCCCGATCCGGACCCCCGCCTTCACCAGCGTCACCCGACCGGTGGGATTTCCCTCTCCGTCGAACGGGGCGCTGGACACACCCCCGGGCAGAAGTCCGTCATCCACCACCGTCACCGCCTCCGAGGCGAGCCGCCGGAACTCGATCTCCCCGGGGTCCGTGCCGGCGGCCCGATCGTCCGCCAGCTCCGGAAGCAGGTGTCGCACGATGCTCACAGCCGGCGGCGACTCGAGCAGGAGCTCCTGCCAGTCAACCTCATCGTCGCCGCCCACCGGCTGGAGCCTCGCCAGGCCCGTCGCGGTTTCCATCAACCCCTCGGGATCGGGACCCGGAGAGACCCTCTCCGCATGAAGGGTCGGCCCTCCGTTTCCGGCGCGGGTGAGGGTGGCGAGGGAGAGGGTGCGGACGTAGCCGGCCCGCAGCCCGCGGCTGTTCACCAGCGCGATCCGTGAGATTCCGTCGCGGTAGGTGGCGCTGGTCCCCTTCGGGTGGCCCCAGGACGCTTCCCGGAGCGCGGCTTCCAGCATCCCCCGCTTCACCTCGGCGGACCACAGCGTCACTCTCGGGTCGACCATCCCTTCGATCCGGGCGGGTTCCTCCTCTGGGCGGGACGCCGGGAAGGCGCGACCCGCCCGCCCTTCCCCGGCTTCCTTCAGGGCTCCCACGGCCGCGCGCATCATCTCCCGGCATCGTCCGTCGTCCGTCCCCGACGAGAAGGCGTGGCCGAAGTTGCCCCTCCCGTCGAAGACCCTCAGCGCGATCCCCCTCTCCGATCCTCCGGTGAGTGTGGTGAAACCCTGGCTCAGAAAGATGCCTGTGGTGGCGCTGGTCTTGACATACACCTCGGCCTCGGCGGCGCCGGCGAGGAGCGCCTCCTCCACCAGCCCTTCCGCCCAGTCCAGGTCTTTCGGGATTTCCTCCCCGAACGACATGGCCCGGCTCTCGTCCTCCCGCAGACCCATGACCGTCCCGCTCCCGCGCCGCTCCGGCGGCTTCGAGGCCCGGGGGAGGATAACATGCTCCCCCGCGGGGCCGGAGCGGGAATCCGGTCGCGCAGGATTCGGCAAATCGGTCTCCGGCACGCTGGCTTCCCCGGCCTCGCCGCATTAAATTGCCTCCTGTGAATGCCATCAGACTGGGAACTCTGATTGGAGAAACCCCCTCCAGCAAGCCCGAGCACCGGACGACACCCCTCGCCTGGGACCGCGCCCGGCACCTGCAGGCCCTGGGGGAGCGGATCTTCGACCTCGTCGTCGTGGGAGGCGGGGCCACCGGCTGCTCCGTGGCCCGGGACGCGGCGCTGCGGGGGCTGGACGTCTGCCTGCTGGAGCGGGGGGACGTGGCCTCCGGCGCCTCCTCCCGATCCACCCGGTTCATCCACGGCGGCCTGCGCTATCTGAAGACCTACGAGTTCGGCTTCGTCCGGGAGGGGCTCCAGGAGCGCTCCATCCTGATGACGGCGGCCCCCCACCTGGTCCGGCCAGCGCAATTCCTCTACCCGGCCTACCGCCGGGGCGGCACTCCCCGGTGGATCCTCCGCCTGGGAGTCGGCCTCTACGATCTCCTGGCCGGGCGCAAGCGCCTTCCCGGATCGCGCCTGCTGGGGGCGCCCGAGACCCTCGCCCTGGAGCCCGGCCTCCGCCCGGAGGGACTGTCCGGTGCCGTGCTCTACACCGACGCCGGGACCGACGACGCGCGCCTCGTGGTGGAAACGGCGGTATCGGCGGTGGAGGCCGGCGCGATCGTGGCGCTCCACGTGGAAGTGGAGCGCGTCATCCCCTCCGACACCGGACCGGCGGTGCTGGTCCTCAAGGACCGCCTGGGCGACACGCCCCTGGGGGTCCGGGGCGCCGTCGTGGTGAATGCCGCGGGCGCCTGGGTTGGCGGCATTCTCAACGGTCCGTCCCCGCCAGACCGCCCTTCCCGGGGCGCGACCCTCCTCCGGCCCAGCCGGGGATCGCACCTCGTGGTGGCGCGGGAGACTCTGCCCGTCTCTCACGTGGTGGTGATGACCTCCCGCCGGGACGGAAGGATCCTCTTCGCCGTGCCCGCGGGGGAGTTCACCTACCTCGGGACCACCGAGGTGGACCACCCCGGCGCCCTGGACGAGGTGCGCGCCGACTCGACCGAGGTGGACTACATCCTGTCGGTGGCGGGGGAGGTCTTCCGGGAGGGCCCGATTCCCCGGCACCGGATTCTCTCCACCTGGGCGGGGATTCGTCCTCTCCTGGATCGCGTCGGCCAGCCCACCGGCCGGCTGTCCCGGGACTTCCGGATCCTGCAGGAAGCGCCCGGGGTGGTCACGGTGGCCGGGGGGAAGCTCACCTCGTGCCGGCGGATGGCGGAGGCTTCGGTGGACCTGGCCGTCTCGATCCTGGCGGGCCGCTTCGGCCGGAAGGCCGACGCCTGCATCACCGGCTGGAAGCTCTTCCCCGGCGCCGAGGGGCCCCCTCCCGGCGGGGAAGATGAGATTCCTCCGGGCCTGGATCCGGCCGTGGTACGGCACCTGGTCTCCACCTACGGATTCCGCGCCACGCGGATCTTCAGGAGAATCGCCGGGAACCCACCGACCGGAGTCCCCTTTGCTTCCGGCTGCGCCGCCACCCCCGCGGAGGTCGTGCACGCGGTGGGAAGCGAGGGGGCCGTCCGCCTGGCGGATCTTCTCTTCCGGAGGCTACATCCCCACTGCCTGGAAGCCCGGATGGCCGGGGCCGGAGGGAAAACGGTGATGGAGGGGGCGGCCCGGGTGATGGCGGCCTGCCTGGGATGGAGCGAAGCGCAGCGGGCGCAGGAAGTGGTGGCCACACTCGCCGAGTGGAAGCGGGACTTCTCCGTCCCCCTGGAGGGGTGACCCGGAAGAGCGGCGCCGTCCCTTCAGCCGGACCGGACGACGAGAGAGCGGAGGCGGATGGTGGGCTGGCCCACCGCCACCGGGACCTTCTGCCCTTCCTTCCCGCAGGACCCAGCGCCACTCCCGAAGAAGAGATCCCCGCCCACTCTCTCGATCCCGCGGAGGGCCGCCAGCCCGTTGCCGGCGATGGAGAAGGGGCGCAGGGGAGCCGTGAGCCGCCCTTCCTCGATCAGGTTTCCCGAATCGGCGCGGAAGAGGAATTCTCCGGTGGCGGTGTCCACCCTTCCCCCCTCCAGGCGTCGGACGAAGATCCCCCGGGGAGTCTCCCGGAGTATGGATTCCGGATCGTCCCGTCCCGGCATGAGGAAGGTGTTCGACATCCGCGGCAGCGGGAGGTCCCGGAACGATTCCCTCCTCCCGTTGCCGGTGGTCCCGCGTCCGAGGCGGTCTCCGGTAATCCGGTCTGCGAGGAAGGCCTTCAGCCTCCCCTTCGCGATGAGGACGGTCCCGCGGCAAGGGGATCCCTCGTCGTCGCACGCGTAGCTTCCCTCCAGCCCCGGCCGGCCGGAGTCGTCCATGGCCCCCACGAACTCCGGCGCAACCGTCTCGCCGAGCAGGTCCCGGAAGACCGAGACCTCGCGCAGGACCAGGTCCCCTTCCAGGGCGTGGCCGCACGCCTCATGGAAGAAGACGCCCCCCGTCCCCGGAGCGAGTACCACTGCCGACTCCCCCTCGGGAGCGTCGCGGGCGTCCCCATCCTGCTCCAGGCGTTGAAGCGCTTCCCGGGCCAGAATCTCGGCGGGACGAGCGTCCATCAGGCGATCGAGGTCCGCTGCGCCGGCGCCCAGCGCGATCTCCCCCCCGGCCGATTCCAGGCGACAGATGACGACCGCCCGGGAGGCGGCGTCGGATTGCGGCCGACACCCCGAAGCGGCCACGCGGATCCATCGACGCCTCCACTCCAGGGCGACGGAGAAGACCGCCCCTCCCGGCAGCGCCCGGGCCAGATCGCCGGAGAGCGCCTGAGTGATCGCGGCGACGCGCTTCCGCTCTTCCTCGCCGGCGGAGGAAGGGTCCCCGGCCTCGGGCGCGGCGGAAAGCTCCGCGGAGGGGGGCGCCTGCGGCTCCCGGCAGGCGGAGAGGATCCTCCCGGCATGGAGCCCCTCCACCGAGAGGTGCCTCTGTCCCGAGGAGCCGACCCGCCGCAACGCGAAACCCTCCCGAATCCCCGGCAGGATCCGGAGCCCCGATCGCAGATCCCACTCGCACCGCACGGTCTCGCTGCGCTCCAGGAACAGCTCGGCCCATCCGCCGTTGCTATCCGCCGGGACGGCGGAGAGCGCCTGCGCCAGGAACTCATCGGGGTAGAGAGACGAGAGAGGATCGCTCATGAGTAGCCGATTCTAGGGATCCATCCTCCGAAAGGTCAAGGCGGGCGCCGTTGCCCGCTCTCATTCCGTCTGCTAACATTTCGCAGGGTCGCATCCTCGCGCCGAAGCGGCGAGGCACTCACGAAGAGGAGACACCGAATGAAATCCTGCCGGCGCCCCGCCATCGCCCTGGCGTTCTCCGCTCTCCTGCTCTTCCTGGCTCCCTCCCTTCTCTCCGCCGCCAACGAGTACCAGATCGATCTCACCGCGGATCCGGTGAAGGGGACCCTTCACGGCCTCGAGAAAATCGTCTACAAGAACGAGACCGAGGCACCCCTGGACACCCTGACCGTCGAGGCGCCGGGCCTTCCCGGAAACCCGTCCCTCTCCGGCAACGAGCGCTGGCGGATCCTCGCCCTGCTGGACGCGAAAGGGAACAACCTCCCGCTCACCTGGAAGCCGGAGGAGGAGGCCTACACCTTCACGCTGACCCCCCCGCTGGACGCGGGCTTCAAGACCAGCTTCACCGTGGAGTACGAGCGTCCCATCGCCCCCGCCGAGAATGCCCCGGGATACCTGAGCCTGGACGACCGGGACGCGGGAGCCTGGTACCTGAAACTCCGGGCCTATCGCGCGGGGAGCTTCGGGTCGGATGACTTCAAGGACATCACGGTGAGCGCGGCGCTTCCCGCGGGATGGATCGCCGCCTCCACCGGAGCGCCGCCTCCCAAAGCCCCCCCGGGATCCGCCGGCAGGATTGTCCTGGCGGCCAAGGGGGTGAGGAACTTCGCCCTCGCCTTCAGCGACAAGTTCAGGACGGCCAAGGGGACCGCGGGGGCCGTTCCAATCACCGTCTACTTCCTGGACGGGCAGGACACCTGGGGGAAAGACACGCTCTCCGGCACCATCGAGGCGGTGAGCTACTACAGCGCCTTCCTGGGGGCGTACACTCCCGCGCAGGTGACCATCGTCCCCGCCGCGCCGCGAGTGAACGGCGGCACCTCCTCCTCGAACATGATCTACGTTCCGGTCACCGGAAGCGCGGACCTCCTCCACGAGGCCATCTCCCTGCAGGCGGCGCGCCTGGTCTGGGGCTGGAGCGTGGGGGATTCCTCCGACGTCACTCCCTTCGTGGCCAACGGCCTCGCCGCCTGGTGCCAGCAGAACTACCTCGCGAAGAGGAACGGCACCGACTTCCACTCCCAGTTTCTGAAGTCCGGAATCAACGACACCTTCCTGGTGGGCGTCCTGCGCGGCTACGACACGACCCTCCTTCGCAGCCGCTCCGAGAGGGCGAAGATCGACTGGGACTTCGACCGGATCGTGGCCCGGGCCAAGTCGGCGGCGGTGATCCACATGCTCGGGAGCATCCTGGGGGACGAGAAGCTCCAGGAAGTCCTGCGCGCGATTCTCAAGGCGGGCACGCCGCGCATCATCACCGATCGTGACTTCCAGACATTCGCCCAGACCGCGACCACGGCGAAGCTGGACGGGTTCTTTGAGCAGTGGCTGCGGACCAAGAACTCGCTGGACTACTACCTCAGCCACGTCCGGGTGGCGAAGACCGACACCGGGTTCGAGGTCCACGCCGACGTCTACCAGACCGGGACCGGCGCCATGCCGGTGGAAGTCTCGGTGGAGGACGTGACCGGTGCCAGGGTCCGCTCCGTCTTCCCCGCGAGCCAGGCCTCCGGGGAGATGGTCATTCCCATCAAGGCCCCCATGGCCTCCATCACCCTCGACCCGCGCCATTTTCTTCCCTTGATCTCCCGAGTGGGCGCAACGGGCAGGCTCGAGCTGGCCGAGAGCCTCATCGCGGAGGGAAAGCTGCTCCGGGCCGGCGAGCAGGTCAACCAGGCCCTCACCGATTCGCCCGAGGATCCCCGGGGGTCCTTCCTGAAGGGAAAGGTCGCGAAGGAGCGGGGCGACTGGGCCGGGGCCCTGGCGCTCTGGACGAAGGCGATTTCCCTCGCCTCCGACCCCTCCGATCCCGAGCGGATCTGGGCCCAGATCTGGACGGCCCGGATCTACGACCTGCAGGGAAAGCGGGCCGAGGCCAGCGACCTCTACGCCGCCGTCGCGGCCCTGCCCGATGCCCGCGGCTCCCGTGCCGCCGCGGCCGCCGGGATGGAGAAGCCCTTCGAGGACGCCTGGCCTCCCCTCGTTCCCTGACAGTTCCGCCCGATCACCTGGACCCTGCTCTCAGGATTTCTGACCCGTTTCCGGCATTCACAGGAGCGCCGCCATGCCTCATATCGTCGTCGACGGGCCCGCCAGCGCAGATAAGTTCTTTCAACAGTTTCAATCGATCCTGGATCGCAGCGATGCCCGCATTCTGAAGGCGCGCGACGTGTTCATCAATCAGAGCCGCAAGAGTGCCCTGGTGGAAAGCACCGTCGTCGAGAGCGGCCGCACCCAGCGGTTCTTCGTGCACGTCTCGCAGGGCGAGGGTGCGGTCACCGTGCGCCTGCTTCCCGCCACCGATCCGGAGAAGACCGACGGCGTCAAGCGACTCCTCGCCATCATCGCCAGACAGGTTCTGGACCAGGATCCGTCCTGCAGGTACGGCAAGACCAACCTGCAGCCCTTTCTCATTCCTTGAGGGATTCCGGCCGCAGCAGAATCCGTTCGATGGCTGTTCGGCGGTACTCGAAGATTCTCTCAAGCTCCCGGCCCACCAGAGGCCGTACCAGCCTGCCGAGAGCGCCGAAAGGCAGGCGGTATTCCACCCGATCCTCGATGAGCGTCCGGCCGGCCTTGGCGCGGAACCGGTGCGTGTGCACCCAGCGGGCGTAGGGGCCGCAAACCTGGGTGTCCACGAATTCCTCCGGCGGCGACCAGCGGGAGACCTCCGTCCGCCAGCGCATGGGCAGTCCGCGCAGACGGATGGTGTAGTCGATGAGCGTCCCCTGGCGCATGAGAATCGGCTCCGGCGTCAGGATGCGGAAGTGCATCTCCGGAGGAGTAATCCTGCCCAGGTTCCCGGCCTGCGCGAAGAACGCGAACACATCCTCGCGGGGCAGCGGCAGCGCCATGGACTTGATGAGGAGGTGGTCCCTCCGGCCCGGACGCGCGCGGAAGATCATCTCCGGCGTGCCCCTGTGGAGGCGCGGAACAGGGTGGCGATCGTCTTGGCGTCGGTGATGTCGCCGCGCGCCGCGCGCTCGATGGCGTCGCGGAAGGTCATGCGCTCGGGGGAGATCACCTCATCAGGGTCGAGCGAGGCGCGCCCGGGGGTGAGGTCGTGGCCGGCGAAGAGGAAGATCTTCTCGGTCGTGAAACCGGGGGTGGTCCAGATCCAGCCGAGCGGCTCGAGCCGGCCGGCGCGGTAGCCGGTCTCCTCCTCGATCTCCCGGAGCGCGCAGGCCTCGGGCGATTCTCCGGGCTGCAGCGTGCCGGCCGGGACCTCCAGAATGCTGCCGCCCGCGCAGTGGCGGTGCTGGCGGATCAGCACAACCTCGTCTGCGTTGATGAACGGCAGGACCGTGGAGGCGCCCGGATGCTCGATCACCTCCAGATCCGTCTGCCTGCCGTTCGGCAGAAGGACCCGCTCCAGCCACAGCTTGACCACGCGACCGTCGTGAATGGATCGGCGGCTCAAGACCTCGCCCATGAGATGGTCCTCCTCATCATTCGGCGCGTAGTGCCCAGACCGGCTCGAACGAGGCGGCACGGCGGGCGGGACGCTGGCCGCGAGGGCCGACCCCGAACGACAGGATCATCGCCCCCACCGCTACCCCGGGGGCGTGTGCACCGGCAGATCGGGCACGGCGGCTTGGAGCAACCCCGCCGCCGCTGCCTCACTGGACGACAATGCTTGAAACCGTCGCTCCCCGCTCCCCGAAGGATGACACAATAAACCATATCGGGCATCAAGACCCGGCTCACTTCCTCTCCGTCAGCCGAAGACAGCCCGCCTGCCGCTCCCCCCTCGTCCGTTGCCAGGGGGTTCCCTGGTCAGCGGCGAAGATGCCGGGGCGGTGAGTCGATCCCGCACCGGTCGGGGGCGCGAGAGATTCTGAGACAACGAAAAACTCTCGTCTGAAAGAAAGCTCCGGGATGATCCCCAACGGCCCTGGCGCCTCGATGGGTTCTTGCGAGGCCATTCCTCCCCATATCGCTCCTGAGACAGTGCCAGTAATCTTGGGAGGAACACTTTCCTTGAAAATCTAGCGGGCTTCGCTCGATTTTCAATTATAATACGCCCATGATCCCTCGGGAACGTCACCTCGGGAAGGTACAGAGGCTCCTGGATCGGAACCCTGTCGTCGTTATTCTCGGAGCCAGGCAGGTGGGCAAGACGACCCTTTCGCGTGCTCTGGTCGAGCGCCGCGCGGGGGCTGCCACACGGTTCGACCTTGAAGACCCAGACGACCTCTCCCGTCTCGCCGAGCCCAAGCTTGCCCTCGGAGCGCTCGACGGACTTGTGGTCATCGACGAGGTTCAGCGTCGGCCCGATCTGTTTCCCGTGCTTCGCGTGCTCGTGGATCGTCCGCAGTCCAGAGCTCGCTTTCTAATCTTGGGAAGTGCTTCTCCTGATCTCCTTCGTCAGGGCTCGGAAACCCTTGCCGGGCGCATCACCTTTCATGAGCTCGATGGCTTCGCCCTCGACGAGGTGGGCGCAGAGCAATCCGATGCGGTCTGGCTGCGCGGAGGCTTCCCGCGCTCATTCCTCGCACCGACCGACGAAGACAGCGCGGCGTGGCGTCGCGAGTTCGTCCGCACCTTTCTCGAGCGCGACCTTCCGCAACTTGGAATCCAGGTACCTTCGGTAACCCTCCACCGGTTCTGGAGCATGCTCGCTCACCATCACGGGCAGGTTTGGAACGCGGCCGAGCTGGCCCGGGCGTTGGGCGTGGCCGGCTCGACGGTCCGGCGATACCTGGATCTGATGACGGGCGCGCTGGTCATTCGCGTGCTGCAACCCTGGCACGAGAACCTTGGCAAGCGCCAGGTGAAGTCCCCGAAGGTGTTCGTCGCAGACACAGGACTCCTCCACGCTCTCCTCGGGATCACCTTCCGCGACGACCTCGAGCGCCACCCGAAGGTCGGCGCTTCCTGGGAAGGGTTCGTTCTGCGCGAGGTCATGCGCCAGATTGGAGTCCGGCCGGAGGAGTGTTTCTTCTGGGCCACTCACGCGGGCGCCGAACTTGACCTCCTCGTGATCCGGGGCAAGCGGCGACTCGGGTTCGAGATCAAGCGGACCACCTCGCCCTCGGTCACGCGTTCCATGCACGCCGCACTGGAAGCACTTGGCCTGGACCGGTTGGAAGTCATCCATGCCGGAGAACACACCTTCCCCCTGCGCGACCGGATCCGCGCCGTATCATTCGGACGGCTGAGTAAGGACCTGGAGCCCCTGGCCGGATTTGAGCCCCGTGGCGATCGGGCCGGGAGATGTTCGAATGGGACCCGATGGTGAAGGCGGCGGGAGTCGGACCCGATCCCTCTCAAAACGCCGGATGGTTGACGGCGCGCGACTTTCGTCGGAACTCGCCGGAGATTCTTTGCCTTGTGGTCGATTCGCTGTGCTTTGGAGTGCTCTGGCGTGCTCCGAAGTGCTCCCCAGTTTTGTCGGAGTAGGAATGCCCCTTGCGGGGCACCCCCTCCACAGATCCGGACATGCGGGACTACCGCATCCGCGGTCGGTCCCCCGACCATGTTCGGCGGCTTCTCCGGTACTACGGGGCCATCCGACTTCCCACGACCGTTCATCACCGGCGTGCATCCTTGGGCTTCCCGGTGCGGCCTGCGGCCCCTCGGGCCCCAGGCGGTCGTGGGATCTCCCGGTTCCCGTGCAAGGTGTTTCCGGACGTGCTCGGGTTCTCAGACCGCGCGGGCTCCGTTCGCGTCTCGCGATGGCGACGCGCTCCGTGTAGCCTTCCGCCTATCTCCACGGCGTCGGCACCCCGGAGTTGTCCACAAATTTCGCGGCTCGATACCCGGCCCGCCCGTTCCCCTGTCAACGCTTCACCTCCGGTCTCACGGCCGACGGCGCATGGCTCGGGGCCGGTGTGGGTCGCTACCCCTTCACCGTACGAAACTTCCATTCGCGACACCTCGCCGGTTTTGACCGGCGCACCGAGACATTGTGGAGACGCGTCTTCCCCAGGCAGGAATCGCCACGCGCCCGGGTGCGTGCAACCGGTAGGATAAGAGCTTTTAATGGAACTGAGGAGCTGTCGCCAGGGGAATCACCTAAATTGAACTTCGCTAGAGATCTCCGGACAGATCGACTACCACGCTGGACGCCGGCATCTCCCCATCCTCACGCTCAAGGCCGCCGCGTAGCGACTCTCGTCCAGCCGACCTTTCCCTGGCGAGTGAGGCGGTCGTCTACTCGCTCCTGCCACAGAGGGGTTGGGAACGGCAACGAGCAGCGTCTTGTGCCGTCCCTGAAAGCCTTCTCCGTTCGTTTCCCTGCTCCGATCCCTCAGAACGCAGTCCCGGCTCCGGCCGAAAGGCGCCCTTGAATTTCGGTGGACCAGTTCAGCAGGGCCGGCCACGGCCCGGGACGAAGGCCGATGTATACTGCGCTCTCCCGCCAAGGTGATCGAGTCGGGCCCTGGCGACAGGCAACGGCCGGATGGTAGTTTACCGTCGTCGTCTCTGACTCCGCGTGGTCATGCATGCCCCGTCCAGCGCTCCTCAGCTGTGAAGGCCTCACCAAATCGTTCGGCGGGCCACCGCTGTTCGAGGGGCTGACGTTCGCTCTCCACGAAGGAGATCGCCTCGGGCTCGTCGGCCCCAACGGAGCGGGCAAGTCGACGCTGCTGAAAATCCTCGGCGGCATCGAGAGGGCGGACACGGGGACCTGCACCCGCCGAAAGAACATTCGCATCGGCTATGTCCCGCAGACTCCGGTCTTCGAATCGGGGAGGTCTGCGGATGAAATCGTCGCGGAAGCGGTCGCGACGGATGAACGGCTCGATGACCACGAGCGACACCGGTGCGTCAGGCTGGCCCTGGGCAAGGCCGGATTCACCGACCCCGGCGTGTCGACCGACCTCCTCTCGGGGGGCTGGCGCGCCCGGCTCGCCATCGCGCGTGAGCTCGCCCGCACGCCCGACCTCCTCCTGCTCGATGAGCCGACGAACCACCTGGACATCGACTCGATTCTCTGGCTCGAATCGCTTCTGCGGAGCGAGTCCAGCGCGTTCGTCGTGGTCAGTCACGATCGCTACCTTCTCGAGAGGCTTGCGCGACGGATGCTGGAGATCAATCGGCTCCATGACTCGGGCCTCTTTCACGTGACCGGAACCTACGCGGACTTCCTGGAGGCGCGCGACGAGGCGTTGAGCAACCAGGCAGCCTACCGGGAGACCCTGGCCGGGCTCGTCCGTCGGGAGGTGGCCTGGCTGCGCCGCGGCGCAAAGGCACGGACGTCCAAGTCGAAGGCGCGCATCCAGTCGGCTGAGCGCAGCATCGAAAAGCTCGAGGAGACTCGGGCGCGCAGCGCCGTCCCGACCGTGGACATCGAGTTCTCCTCGTCCGGGCGGAGGACGAAGCGGCTCTGGTCCGGCAAGGGAGTGCGGATCGCGTTCGCCGGGACGACGATCATCGACCACCTCGACCTGCTGCTCACGCCGGGCATGCGCTGCGGCGTCCTTGGCCCCAACGGGTCAGGGAAGACGTCGCTGCTGCGGACGATCGTCGGGGAGATAGCACCCGCGGCCGGGACCATCCAGCGCGCCGAGGGCCTGCGTGTCGTCTATTTCGACCAGAACCGGGACGCTCTCGATCCCGCGCTCACGCTCAAGCGGGCGCTTGCGCCCGAGGGGGACAGTGTCATCTACCGCGATCGAGCGCTCCATGTCGCATCGTGGGCGAAGCGCTTTCTCTTCCACCCCGGGCAGCTCGAAACCCCGGTGTCCCGCCTCTCGGGAGGCGAGCGCGCCAGGATCGTCCTCGCCAGGATGATGCTCCAGCCGGCCGACCTGCTCGTCCTCGATGAGCCCACGAACGACCTCGACATCCCGGCGCTCGAGGTTCTGGAGGAGGCCCTGCTCGAGTTCCCCGGCGCCCTCGTGCTCGTGAGCCACGATCGGCATCTTCTTGATCGGGTGTCAACCCAGGTCATCGCGCTCGACGGCCGCGGCGGCGCGCACCATTTTGCCGATTACGACCAGTGGGAGGCAAACCGGCCGCCTCAGCTCCCGCCCAGGAAGAACACACCACGCCCGTCCACGACGAAGGCGCCGCCGTCCGGAGCCCGGCGGCTCACTTACCTCGAGCAGCGCGAATGGGCCGGGATGGAGGCCGCGGTGCTCGACGCCGAGGCGCGGGTCGCCGAGGCGCGGGGGCGCACGGAGGATCCTTCGATCGCAACGAACGCGGGCATGCTGCAGAAGCGGCTCTCGGAGCTCGAGGATCTCCAGGCCCATGTCGACCGGCTCTACGCCCGATGGGCCGCCCTCGACGAGAAACAGAAGTAATGCACCGAATACCGCTCTGAAGAAGTGGGATGGTGGAGGCGGCGGGAGTCGAACCCGCGCCGCCCCAAAAAGTTGACTTCTTGATGGTGCGCGGCTTTTCGTCGTAACTGCCTTGAAATTCGTTGCCTTGTTGTCAATTCGTTGTGCTCTGCAGTGCTCTGGCGTGCTCCGGTGTGCTCCCCAGTTTTGGAGAAATCGTGGAGACGGACCACAGGCTCCTGCCCCGCCGGTGGCTCCCCTGTCGTTGCACACGAAGGCGGGGGCTAAGACCCTGTCCACGATGCCGCCGGGCGCGGCGAGTTCCTCGATCCCGCGCCGTACGGTAAGGATCACCACGCTGGATTGAGGGGTGGGAACCGGTCGCCGAACCACCTCAAAGACCCGCTGCGTGCAAGGCCGATCGCGCACGGCCGGCGCAGATCATCTCGCCAGGTGCATCTTCCTGAGGAATGTCGTGTAGCGCGCGTCCCCGCGGATCTTTTCGAGCAGTGGATCCCCCCTCAAGTACATGAGTCCCGCGTCCCCCTGCTCCCTCGCTCGCTCCAGCCACTGGAAAGCCCGGTCAGCCTCGCCGCGAAAGGCGTAGATTATCGCGATCTGGTAGGCAGCAGACCCAGGGAGATTCTCGACCAACTCTCCCAGCGCCTTGTCCGATTTCGCCTTCCGGCCGAGCGCATGGTAGGCGGCCGCGGAAAGCGTCAGACGGGCATAGGGGATCGTCACCCACTCGGCCTCCAAGAGAGCCTCCTCGGGACGCCCGCGGACCAGGAGGAAGATCCCGAGGTTCAAATGGGGCATCGGGAGCGTCGGTTCCAACCTGGCGACCTCGACCATCATCGATTCCGCCTCGTCCCGCCGGCCCAGCTTGAAGACTGACCAAGCGTGCCACACCCTGTAGGTGCTGTTCAACGGATCGATTTGAATCGCACGGCTGCTGAGAAAGTGGCCGCCAAAACACGCGCCTCGGGCAGGTTCCCATCGAGAGAGAGCGCGCGGTCCAGCGCTGCTCTCGCCCTCCGGAGTGTGTCGTCCGGCGGGGCCTGGGCGAAATCGCCCTGCCACCAGAAAGCGTTGGCCAGGCCGACCCACGCGAGCGCATATCCTGGATCCAGCGCTACCGCGCGCTCGAGCTCACGGACGGCCACCGGCAGATCGTCCCGGCTCAATCGTAGCGTGAGGGAGCGTCCTCGAAGGTAGGCGTTGTACGCCTCGACGTTGCTCGTGCCCGTCTTCGAATTCGAGTCCTCGTTGGCGAGCAGCTTGACCTTGAGCGCCCCGACCTACCGCGCCGGTGATCTCGTCCTGCACGGCGAAGATGTCGTCCAGCTTCCGGTCGTATGTCTCGGACCAGAGGTGAAACCCGTCGGTCGCGTTCAATAGCTGCGCGCTGATCCGCACGCGGTCCCCGGACTTGCGGACGCTCCCCTCCAGGATCGCTCCGACGTTGAGTTTCTGGCCGATCACGCGAACGTCTTCGTTCTTTCCCTTGAACTGGAACGAGAAGGTCCTGGCAATGACCCGGAGCCCGCGCACCTTCGCCAGCCCGTTCAGCAGCTCTTCCGCCAGTCCGTCGGCGAAGTACTCATTGTTCGGGTCGCCGCTCATGTTGGCGAACGGCAGGACGGCGATGGAGGCCACGTCGGCCTGGGCGAGCACGCCCTCGGCCGTCGAGGGCTTCGAAGCGCCGGAGGACGGCGGAGCGGTCGGCGCGCAGTGGCGATCCGTGAACGTCAGCCAGCCCGCCACGACCGCGACGATCAGCACGCCGGCACTTGCGCCGGCCCACACCAGGCGCCGGGGCCGACGGCGTGGCACCGGCGGTCCAGGGACTGCGTGGCTCACGGTGCCGGACTCGGTGTCCCGTTTGAGCTTCCGCAGATCGAGGACGAGATCGCGCGTGTCCTGATACCTCTCACCCGGCTCCTTCTCGAGGCACTTGCCGATGATCCGCTCCAGCTCCGCGGGCACCTCAGCGTTGACCTGGGATGGCCGCGGCGCCTCCTTTTGGAGGATCGCGCTCATCACGTCCATTGACGTCGATCCCCGGAACGGTGATGCACCCGTCACCATCTTGTAGAGGACGATTCCAAAGGAGAAGAGGTCCGATCGGGCATCCACCGGAGAACCCCGCGTCTGCTCCGGGCTCATGTACGCCGCCGTCCCCAACACCCGGCCCACCTGCGTCATCTCGTCCGAGATCGTCGCCAGCTTGCTCGCCTCTCCGGGAGCAGGCTCCTGCCGCTCCTCCAGCAGCTTCGCCAGGCCAAAGTCGAGGATCTTCACCCGGCCATCGTGCGTAACGAGAATGTTGTCCGGCTTGAGGTCCCGGTGGGTCACCCGGGCGTGGTGAGCCGCGGAGAGTCCCTCAGTGATCTCCACGCCGAGGCGCAGCGCCTCGCGCAGGGTCTTCCCTTCGATGAGCTCCATTGCGATGAAGACGATGCCGTCAGATTCGTCGATCTCGTGGATGACGGCGATGTTGGGGTGGGTGACCGCGGCGGCGGTGCGGGCCTCGCGCAGGAGCCGTAGCCGCCGCTCCTCGTCGGCGAGGCGCTCGGGAGGGAGGACCTTCAGGGCGACGGTGCGCTGGAGCTTCTCATCCTCGGCACGGTAGACAGACCCCCATGCCGCCTTCGCCGATGCGGTCGAGGATGCGGAAATGCGAGAGCTTCCGGCCGATCATCCTCGTCCTCGGGCCATCGCCGAGACGACCTCGGGCAGTTCGTGCCACGGCATCGCGGTGACGTGTGCGCTGAGCCGGACCGCCCTGGGCGTCGTGCAGATCACGAATCCCTGCTTCATCTTGTACTCTTTCAGGAATACCGTTACGTGCCGGGCGTCCCTCTCGGTGGGGCGGTTCGTCAGCTTGAGCTCGATCGGCAGGTAGGCCCCTTCGTGATCGAGGATCCAGTCCACTTCCGGCCCGTCCGGATCCCGCCAGAATCTCAGCCGCGCCCCCGGCACATGGATGCGGCATAGACGGATGAGTTCGAGGCCGACGAACTGCTCGAAGAGATCGCCCAATCGCGATGGGTGCAGCCGGCGTCCTTCGCCCGCCGCGAGGCGACGCACACCCAGATCGAACAGAAGGTAACGGCTGGCTCTCGTCAGCTTCTTGCGTGATGTGCTCTCTGTGACCGGATCCACGCGCTCCGCGACGAGGCAATCGCAGAGGATCTCGCAATACGTGCGGATGCTCACCGCGGAGACCCCGACATCCTGCGACATCTTCGTGTAATTGGGAATGCGGCCCGATTCCTGCCCCGCGAGCTCCACGAACCGGCCAAACAGACCGACGTTGCGGACCAGCGCCTCCTGCCGTACTTCTTCTTCCAATTAGATCTCCACGTAGGAGCGGAGGTCGGCCTCTCTATCCTCGCGGTCCCGCAGCCGGCGTATCGCAGGCAGGGAGCCGAAAAGGAGGGCTTCCTGGAGGCTTCCCGGGCGGTGCTCCTCGACCGTCAGCGGATCCAGCCGCAGCGCAACCAGCCGGCCGGGCAGGAGGTTGAGGTCCCGACCACGGCGGAGCTTGCGCGCCGATGAACCGGTGAAGACGAACTGGGCCTCCCCCCGGTCGATGAGATCCTGCGCCACGCCCATGAGAATCGGCACCTTCTGGACTTCATCGATGGTCACCAGGGGCCGCCTGCGGCCCGAAACCGGTGGAGGCAGAGCCCGGACCTCGCCGGCCAGAAGGGAGGGATCCTTCTCGTAGCGCTGCCGAACCGCGGGGGCGACGAGCGACAGACCCAGGTCGGGGGCCATGCCGCCAAGCAGCGTGGTCTTCCCTGTCTGGCGCGGTCCGAGGAGGAGGATGCTCTTGCCCCGGTCCAGGTGACGCTTGAGAGTCGGTTCGATGGAGCGACGATAGAGCATAATGTGCTTTGGAGGTTCTACGAAAATTTAGAGCGTGTCAACCACTCAGACTCATCTTCGACAGTTTGCCTCGTTTTTGAGGACTCCATCGTTCGGAAAGGCCCGTCACTGCTGGATCGGGCTTTCGATCGCGTCCGAAAT
>Ga0315288_10003593_pt1 | contig 19835 bp, 42 predicted proteins | sample YL17G11_20_MG_FD_203454 | JGI IMG/M metagenome (GOLD analysis project Ga0315288, IMG submission 203454) | Sediment microbial communities from Yellowstone Lake, YNP, Wyoming, USA - YL17G11_20 | ecosystem: Environmental > Aquatic > Freshwater > Lake > Sediment | place: USA: Wyoming | collected... | reverse complement strand
TACATTAAGGCGTTTATCGGACGCCACTGAGTCCGTCACGCCCTCGGCGCGAATCCGGTCAGCTTGTATGTTTCGGTCCATCTCCCGTCGCAGTCGTTGCAGAACATGTCAACGCATATCTCGTTTGCGGAGAACTCGTGCTCGTCATCCCCCTCGACTTTCTTGCTCAGGCAGAAGGGGCACTGGGGCGCCTTGAGGGCGACATATTCGGCGTTGGTCATCATGTCCGTATCTCCTTATGCGTTAAGTGTTCTCCAAGGCTCTCCTGATTCCGGCCAATGCTTCAATGGAGTTCGACATCGCATGTGCCGCTGCGGCGATCTGCTCCTCGCGGCTGGCCCTCGAGTCATAGGTGTCCGCGAGTTCGGCGGCGATGAACTTGGCGAGCGTGTCGCCGTGGTGGCCCGACGGGTGCCTGTGGTACAGTCCCACCAGCCCGTCGGGGTAGGCCCCGTCGGCGATGTCGATGACCTGCTGCAGGGTCAGGCTCGGTTTCCTTTCCTTTTTGTGTCTCATGTCACGCGCTCCTCTTGATTCGGTGTTTCTGCCACTCGTACAGTTCGCTGTCGAAATCCTCGCTGGTCCAGCCGTTGTCCCTGCATATCCCCGGCCACGTGGCCATCGTGTTGCTCGCGCCGTTGAACGGGTCCCTCGCCCATATCTCGTCGAACAGCTTGACCATCTGGTCTATCGTCGCCTTGGCTTTCCTCATAGGCCCTTTCTTATTTTCATGGCGTCCAATATAGCACATGATATCTAGGAAGTCAAGCCCAATCGCGCACGCCGTTCGGTGGGGGTCACCGCCCGTAGACGTCCCAGTTCTTCTTCGGCATGACCTTTAGGATGTCGGCGTCGCAGACGAAGCCACACTGGGTCCCCCAAACGAACGCCCAGCCGCCGCCCTTGACCATGGTGGAGGATCGGACGGCGCTCTCGAAGTACCGGAGGGCCCATTTCCCTCTCCTGGCCCACTCGAAGAACTCTCCGATTGTCGTGTCCGGCGCCTTTTTGGTTTTCCTACCAGTTGACATGTGAATCCTTTACTTCCGCGGAGCCGTCCTTGAAGACGACGATGAATGTCGCCACATGGCAGTCCGCCTCCGGTTCGGCGTCCTCGTAGTAGAACTTGCGTTCCCACTGGGGGTCTCCGGTCGCGGACAGCCAGCCCTCGCTGTCGGCCACCTCGACGTCCTCCATGTCGTCGGCCTCCTGCCAGGCGTTCTCGGCAGCCGCCGCGCGGGCCTCCTCGACGTCCGCAGGCTTATCGCTCTCGGTTTTCCTCTTCATGGCTACCCGTTCTCCGCGTCTTCCGGCACCTTGAGTTCGCCCGACACTATGGCCTCGCGTATGGCCGTCTTCACGGCGGTGTCCAGAACGCCGTCATCTTGGTACTTGTCCCACGCCTTCCTGTTCTTCGGCGTGTTGTCCTTCCCGCAGGTGAACGGCGGGTGGGCAGGCGCCTTCCACGTGGAGAGTTCGCGCACGTCGAAACTGTTCTCGGTGTCCCCTCCAAGGACGTCGAGCGTGAAGTGATAGTCATAGGGCGGATTGTTCTCGCAGTCGTCGTTCTTATAGACGCAGTACACGTTGACGCCCTTCTTGGTCAGAAGTTTCTCCGGCTTTACCCATTTGCTTGTGCAAGGCATGGTTTTTCTCCCGTTGGCTGTTTCTGTTTCGTTTCGGTCATTACTTGCTGTCCACGACCTCGTGGCCCGTGATCTCCGTGTCCTCGACCGTCGCGGAGCCGGTCGTGTCGTCGAAGCTGTAGTCCAGTTCGTCGACGACGTTGCCGACTTCCATCCCCTCGTCGACGTTCAGGATCAGCCTCACCGTCAGGTCAACATAAACCTTTCTCATGTCGCACCGTCCTTTCTTATTGTTCACGCGTCCAATGTATCACAGTTCTAAGTGAAAGTCAAGCAAAAAGAATCACGCCGTCAGAGCCATGCGGACCCTCGCGTCGTCAAGGTTGGAATCCAAGAGGGAGACGACTTCCTTCTCCAGCCCGCAGTCGCTCTTGACACCCTGCCTGACGGCGACGTCGAAGTTGAAGTCCCCGAGGCGGGCGTTGACATACCCCTCTCGTTTCCCCCAAAGCCTGGCGAAACCCCTCTTGGCCGATATGCCGTCGCCGTCGATGATCCATTGCCCGACCGAAAGGACGGCGTGGTGCTGGATGCTCCCCTCCCAAACGCCGGAGACCTTCCCGCAGCCCAACCACAGCCGGAGGGCCTTGGCCAGAACCAGACAGCCGCCGTCGGTCCATCCGCAGTCCCAATGTTCAAGGATTTTCCATCCCCTCTTGGAACGCAGGACGCGGCGCAGCTTCCTGCCGAACGCTCCGACTGCTTTGGCTTCTTGATCCATGTTCGGTCAGCCGTTCTTGAGTTGCTTGAGGACGTCCTCGGCGTTCAGGTCGGCGTTCTTCTCCAGCCATTCCAGCTGGGCCTCGGGGCCGCTGTTGTTGATGTTCGCCGCCATGCCGCTGTGGATGTCGTGAATCATCGTGTCGAGGGTCTCCTGCAATCGGGAACTCTTGGCAACCTTCTTCGCAATCTCTGTCCTTGTCATATAGCGGCCTCCTGTAAGTTTGCGGTTCCTGATTTTCAAAGTAGGATCATCATATCACATCGGAAAGTGATTTGCAAGCAAAAAGGGGCCGGACGGTAAAACATTCTCGGCACGCCGTCGGGCTTCTGGGACACCAACCCGGGCTGGTCGGTGCGTTTAGCTCGGTCCCGCAGTCCACTGGACTGGCCATCCCGCCGGACGGGCGGACGGGTTTCATTGGGGTTCCGAGGCGGCCAAACGAGTGGAACGGCTTTCCTACTTGGTCACTACTTGGTCACTGTCCCGGCCGGTTCCGCCCGAACAGGTATGACTCCGGGAACCCGATGTTCAGCGCGTGACACCCGCAGATTCCAGCCCTTATGGCCGTCGCCAAAGTATCCTTGTTCCCGACCACCCAGTCGGGCACGTCCATGAAGAACCTGCCGACGTGAGCCGCGCGGTGGCTGTCCGAGTTCTCGACCATGGCCATCCCCCACCTGACGGCCATCCGAAGGATGTCGTGACGCCGTTCCGCCGGCGTCGAGGGCGAGGCGATCTCCACCGCGTCGGGGAGCAGGTCGTAGAAGTCGAAGGAGATGTTGGGATGGCGCCTGAAGGGATGGGCGAGGATCGTAAGGGCTCCGCTGCGACCAACATACTCCCGCAGCTTGTGAAGTTCCGCCGTCGTGATCCCGCCTGAGATGTCCCATCCGTAGGGCTCGTCGGACACCACGATCAGGTGGTCGGTTATCTTGCGGCAGTTGTCCCTGACGCTGAACTCGACGGCCTTGAAGATCTTCACGGCCGGGGCGGCTTCGTGAGCCAGAGCCACATCCTCGTCCGTCGGGTGGTAGTCGTGGTCCAGCAGGGCCACGGCCCCAAGGCGCTCCTGGGCAGCCTTCTCCATCATCGAACGCAGGCGCCCCTGCCAGTCGTCCCTCTTCTTCCTGACGCCGTGGAAATGCAGGTCTATCTTCATACGGGGCATTATACAGCCATCCAGTGGGAGCCGCAAGGATTTACCGGTTCTGGGATCGACACCGGTTGACCGGTTACTCTACGGAGGATCAGCCCGCCTGAGCCAAGAAGCAAAAGGGATGGGGGATACGCAACGCATAACCCTTTTGGGCCGCGGCCAAGACATATGGGAGGTCACCCTGGAGGACACCCATGGCGTGAAGGCCGTGGTCAAGGTTCTGGCCTCCGGGGCAAACGAGGCCGTAACGCTGGCTTGCAGGCACCTGTCGGAGAAGGGGATGCCGAACGACGAGATATCCGCCTGCACGGCCACGGTGCAGCCGCACGACGGCAGCCCCATACTTTCTACCATCATGCGGGCCTACGTCGTCAAAGAATGAGCCATTCAGTGGAAGGGACGGGATTCCTGACCAAAGCCGGCTGGGCACGCCGGCGTGCCCGCCGAACACTAAAACGCCCCGTTTGGGCACCCTGCGGCATCCGACCGAACGAATTCGGCGGCCGCCGAACACCCGGGACGGCGCCGTGTTCGGCATGAAGCCACTGGAAAGAAAAGGGGCCCGGCACCGTTGCCGAGCCCCTGGTTGTGTCCCTTCCGGCGAGCCTTTCTCAGGCTCCGGGGACGAGCAGCACCTTTCCCATCTCCCTGGCCACCTTGTCTCCGTGGCACCGACCCTTGTTGCTTCGGTGCAGGGGGTTCGTGAGCACGTCCAGGTCGAACTCCACAAGCCTCTGGGGCTTGCGCATGCGCCTCGCCAGCTTCCTGACGAGCGTTTCCCTGCGGACGGGCTTCACATGCCCTTCCTTCCAGATGACGTAATAGTCCGATCCAGCCCTGAATCGCGGGGCCGGGACCGCCGTCCTCTGTGGCGCCAGGATGATCCCTGAGCCTTTCATACCCATTACCTCCTAACCGACCTGCTTTGGCGCCCTGTGGGGCCCCCTGAGCCTCACATCGGGGCTGTTACTAGACCCTGACGGCCTTGAGTTGCACCTTGGCGGTCGTGTGGCCGAACTTGTTCCTCGTTCGGCCGTTGTTCGACTTGTTCTTGGGGTCGCACAGGACGCGGACGCTGTAGACCACGCATTGTGCGGGAATCCCCGTCTTCTTGACGCATGCCTTGACCAGTTCGTCCAGTTCCCTCGGCTTCTCGCTGGCGATGCGCGAGATCTGGTCGTACTTCGTCCCGTTTCGGAACCCATACGGCCCGAACTTGGCCTGCGTTTCGGTCTTCTTCTGCTTCGCCAACACCACTGTCCTGCTCATCGTTGCCTCCTTCCGACCCATTTTTCGGGGCCTATGTTACTGTACTTGTTTCACAAAGTCAAACAAAAACCCGCATGTCGAGCGCCCATTCAGTGGCCGTCATTTGACGCTGATCACCTCGCAGTCAACGACTTCGCTTGCGACCTCGTAATGCCTCTTCCCAGGCACCGCCACCATGCAGAACAGGGCGTCGATGGCCTCCTCCTCCGTCACGGCGTCGGGCACCGTCAGCGTGACCTTCAAGACCATGTCTATCTCGAAGGTCTTCTTCGCAGGTTGGATTCCTTTCGCCATGGTCACCATCCCCTCCTCCTGAGCCTTCGGCAGTCGGCCTCCGACCAGCACCCGAGCCACTGGGAGCGGCGGCTGAACCTCGCCTTGAGCTTCTTCATGTCGTTCAGGTTGTCGGTACAGATGTTCGGCCAAATGTCCAGCCACGTGCAGTCGTACTTGGCCCCCTTGGGCGGCTGCCATGTGAAGATGTCGTCGTGGACGACCTCAAGGCGGCTGCCGAAGCGTTTCAGGTAGTGCTCAGCCACCAGCCCGATGACGTCCGCCGACTTCTCGACGACCGTGACCTTCTCCACCGTCTTCCCGTAGCGCTCCACGCCGTCCATCAGGCAGCCCTGCACCACGACCCCGAGGCCGAGTCCGGCGATCAGGACGTGCCCGTTGGCCGCATAGACGGCCGAAAGGTGGTCGGATATCTCCGACGGGGTGTCGGACATCACCACTGCGTTCTGGCAGGTCAGGCTGGTGTACGTTCCGGGGTCGATGACGCGGCATCCGCCGTGGATCGCCTCGTAGAGGTTGTGCCTGTCGGCGCCCTTTTCGTCGACCTTGAAGCGCTTGACGACCCAGTCGCCGGAGTGTCCCACCGGGACGTCCACCTTGAGCAGCTTGGTCATTTCCAGATACGGTATCATGAGCGTGATCCCCCGATGGCTGTGCGACGTCGGATCTCAGCTTCCCCGATTGCCGCGCTGAGGACGAAGATGGCCTTGTCGGCCTGTTCCTTGAGGTCGTTCCAGAACGCGAGACTGCGTTCCGGTTTGCCCGTCGAGATCAGGATGGCGTTGCCTGCGTCCTTCTCGGTCAGGAGGTCCCAGCCTCCCGCGCTGTTCTTCACCGCCTTGACTGGCTTCTTTGCCATGACATCGTTCCTCCCATATTGTTTACGCGGACCAACGTATCATATGTACAAGTGAAAGTCAACCTTATTCGCCGCTACGCCGTCACTTCCTCCCTGACGTTCTCCCTCACCGTCTCCGGCAGGGCGAACAGGGTCGTGTCGCCAGTGCCGGACAGGATGGCCTGACCGCTGACCGTGATGCTCTCGAAGCGGGCGCGTCCGTCCTCGAACGGCTTGCCTTGGAAGATGAACTGACGGTACCTGCCGGTCAGCAGCGTCCCGCGGATGACCTTCTTGATGGCCGTGGCTTGCTCGGAAGCCGAGAACTCGTAGTCGCCCTCGGCCCTGACGACCTTGCTGACCGCGAGGGCGTCTCGGATGTGGATGGCTCCGTCCGACTGGTTCTCGTACAGCCCCTTGGCCTCCTTGACGTATTCGGCCCTCGCCGGAGCCGGATTCCTCATGGCATCGAGGACCTCGCTTACCGCGGCCTTGAGCCTGTCGTCCGTCATGTCGATGGACAGCGTGACCGTCGAGGGTATCCTGCCCTTGGCCTTGCGGCTGTGGGCGATTCCGTCCGTGTCCAGCCAGACGCCGTACTTGATGTCGAGGGCCAGCGGCCTGCGGCCTTCGGCGATCTCCGTCAGCGTCGCGATGTCGCGATCCTTGATGGCCCCGTAGTTGATCCCGAACTGGAGGTAGTGGTCGGCGATCTCGCCGTGCTCGTTCTCGTAGCCCCTGATGCAGAAGAACCCGCCGGAGCGGCTGTCGTTCAGCAGTTCCTCGACTTGGGTCCTCGTCGCCTCGATCCCCATCTCCTCTGCCGTGTATGTCCTCGTTCCGTTCATGCCTGCCTCCTGTCGGTTTGGGTTTCTGATTTTCAAAACAGCACGACTGTATCACAAGGGCAAGGGGAAGTCAACAACAAAGTGACTGTAAGTTAGTGACGGCTGAACAGTCTGGAGAAGATCATCATGCCTATGCACAGCGGCAGCAGTATGATCGGCACCCATATGTCGCGCAGCAGCCATACGGCCATTGCGGCGGGGACAAAGTAGACCAGCGAGCCGAGGGCTCTGCGGGGTGCCTCCCCCACGCGACAAAGAACCGGAGACCAGAAGAACGCCAAGAACCCGAAAATGGCAATTCCTCCTAAGCGCATGAACAACCTGTCGCCGTAGGTGAACCCGTTCGGGGCGTCCCTGCGAACATCGTCCTTGCGGACGGCGGCAAGCATAGCCGCCTGTTCGGACTTCGGGTAGCAGCTTACCGCATCCTCCTGCGGGGTCGTGTATCCGGCGAGGATATGGGGGCCCAGATACCAGTCGGCGAAGCTCAGCCACACGCAAACCATAAACAACGCCTCAACCACCCTGACAGGCCAAGTATGGGCAACGCCGTCGGTTATTTCAGGCATTCTAAGATCAGGTCTGACGCCATCAGTTGTGTCATGCTGTGTCATGGTCCTTCTCCATTTTTCTGGCACCACACTATCACAGCCGGAAGTGAAAGTCAAGGCTGAAACACGCAGGAGGCCATCAGCCTCACCACGTCCCTGGCGACGGTAGGCTCGTCCACGAGGGCGTCGGCGAAAGCCGCCGGGTCAGAGAGGTCGTGGCGTCGGTCCATCGCACGGTAGGCGGAGAGGCATCCGGCGCTCTCGAAGACCCACATGATCGAGGAGCCGTCCTCGTCCAGACGGCCCTCGGGGGTCAGGCCGAAGAACGCCTCAGCCACGCGCATGATCTCCCAGACGGCCTGACCGTGGTTCATCGCGTTCCTGCCACACCAAGTAATGCATCCGATGCTGGTTTTCATGGTTCCTCCCCTATCAGTTCGGCGACGGCCTGACGGGTCAGGTGGCTCCATCGCGGGTTCGCCAAGGTGTTGTTCGGCCTTCCGTAGCTGATGCCGAATTCGACCTGATCAAATGTCTCCTGTTCGCCTGTATGCTCGTAATGCTCGACCCATGTCACCTCGCCGTGGTTCAGGGAGAACTCCCTGCACACCTTCGAGGCGATGTCCTCGGCCGCGTTGGTGACACTGGTCCCCTGGTCTCCCTCCATCTGGCTGACGATGGCCACTTTCCCCTTCGGCCCGTCATACAGGCGGAGACGGCACGTCGAGGGGTGCGTGCCATAACCCAAGTAGTGAAATATCTTGTCCTCTGCCTTCATGCGTACATCCTCGGCTCATCCAGTTCCGCGACCCCGTATACCTCCATCGGGTCATCTTCCGGCTTGGGAGGGACGTATTCCGCGCCGAGGTTCTCCTCCTCGCGCTCCTCCGGGCTGAAACGCCTCATCTCGAGGGCGTCGAAGATGTGCTCCTCGCGCTCCCTCGCCACGAGGGTCTCCCCCTCCACGCCGACCTTCCAGAGCCCATATTCGTTCAGCTTGAAGCCCATCCTCTTGGCCCTCTGGCGCATGAAGACGTTGAACGCCCGAGATCCGGTGAAGTACAGGATCACCGACCCGTAGCACTCCTTGGGCACGAACCTGATGTCCACGGCGATTCCGTGCCTGACCGCGCTGATGCGGGTCGGGCCCTCCATGGAGACCTCGTCCCACCCGAGGCCGAGGAAAACCTCTCGGCCCCTGGTTACGTCCTCCTCGCCGGCGGCGAATATGAAGTCGACGTCCTGGCAGGTCGGGCGCTTCCTTCGGAGGCTTCCGGCTGCCTCTATGATGGCCCTCGGGCATTCGGCCCGCAACGCGAATTCGATCGGCCCGGCCAGTTCGAGCATCTGCTCGCGCGGCAGTCGTCCGCCATTCCGTGCAAGAGCCAAACGGGCGTGCCTGATGAGTGTCTCGTCGGTTATCTCGCCGCTTCTGGCAAGGTCAATGACCTGCTGCACAGTGGTAACGCCATGTGCCGCATGGAGCCGGTGGGCCGAAACCGGCCCCATTCCAGGGATGCGGAGCAGGTCGGAGAAGTCAACGGCGTTGTCCAGACGGGCGAGGGAGCCTGTGGCCAATATCTCCGCGACCTTCTTGCGTATGCCTTCGCCGACGCCCTTGACACCATCAAGCTGAGACAAGTCATTCAGTGCGGGGAGCAGGGCTATCGCCTTCGCCGCCCTGATGAACGCCGCCTTCTTGAACTTGGCGTTGGGGCCGGGCTCGATGAGCTCGACCTTGGCAGCCAACTCGTTGAGCTTCTGTACGACGACGTCCCTCATTTGGTTCCCTTGGGGCCCGTATGGCCGTTCCGGCACCAGGTACCCTTTTCCCTGAGCGACTTGGCGATCCCTGAGCAGCACAGTATGTTCGTCGGGCGCCATTGCGTGCAGCCGCATTCGAGGGTCACCCAGTATCCGGCCGCAAGGGCGTCGTGGTCGCCAGCCCATCTCAGGTTGGTGACCTTGAGCCTCGGCGGCCTGTCCCTGATTTCGCTCTTTGTTCTTACCGCCATGTGGTTTCCAATCTTCAACGGCACCAATATATCACACAAAGCGTCACAAAGTCAAGCTATTTCAATACCCGTATGTTTCGGGGTTTCAATCCACGTCCTTTCGGACGACCAGTCAATATCCATACGTGTCCGGAAACTGTTCCCCCAGGAACCTGACGCCGACCAGCTCCCAGTCGCCAACCAGATCCTTCGCCAGCTCCACTGCCTTTGGGGCGGAGGACGTCCTGACGATGGCGTTGTGCCTGATGCCGTCAACCAGCCAGTATCCGGCCTTGCCGTTGTCGGGATGGCTGCCGATCTCCATGTGGAGCTTCTCGTCGTTGCAGATGCTGGTCTGGCGGAGGCTTTCCAGAACCCTGTCGTACTTCTTCTGGTCGAACCAGAGCCTGCGCCAACGCCACCTGATCCAACTGTTGAAACGGCGGTTCGAGCACAGGGCCCATATCGCCAATGCCACAGCCTGTCCAGCCACAAACGACAATGCGGTCTCCCATGTCATAATGCCATCTCCTTCAGATTCCCGATCCGACGAACACCGGAACCGGACGTTCGCCTGGGTCCTCCCTGTACCTGCCTGGATTACCCATCACCTTGCTTACGAAAACCTCCGACACGCCGTAGTGCCTGGCCAACGCGGACATGCTGAGCGTGGGGTTGATCTCGGAAAGCTCCAAAACCTTGTGCCCCAGAACAAGGTAGTCGTGCGAGCACGATCCGGCCGGCCTTCCGCGCTTCCTCATAACAAGTTCCTCAACGCCGCGGCTGAGTCCTCTATCCTTCTGACCAGCTCGTGCGTGTCTCCGCCGTAGGCCCTGCTGCCCCGCATCCTGAGCCACTGCCTCGCGAGCCTGTCCAAGTCCTTCACGCCAATCGCCGCCCCCGAGTGCAGGCGCCTCTTCAGGCTCCTTGACACGAAGCCGATGGCGACCATGGCGTCGGCGGCGTCCACGTCCAGCGTGACCCCCGACACCTTGTAGCACCCGTTGCGGGTGACGCACTTGCTGTCCTCGTCGAGCTGATCAACCGTAACCGTAACCGCCTTCATTACATTCCCTCCAGTTGGATCCTGGCCTGGCTCTCGACAAGGTTCAAAACGAGGTTCCTGACGTCGTTCCAGACCCTGTTCCTGAGCCGGCCAAGAAGGTGGCCGTACAGGCGGCCTCCAAGCTGCATCTGCACCCTGTCGCCGACTTCGCCCCTGAGCTGGCTCACGGACTGTTCAAGCTCCCGGTTCAGAGACTGGTCCCAGATCGTCTGCGGCATCATGCGAACACCCCCTGCTCCACTGACGGCCCCATGTCGACGTCCACCTTCAGAATCCTGTCGGCGTCCCTCGTCATCGAGTTGACGGTGCGCTCGATGCCCTTCTCAAACTCGCCGTACTGGCGGATCAGCCCCTTAAGCCTCTTGGCGTCGGCCTTCACCTTGGCGGCGAGAGCCTTCGCTTCGGCTATCTCCTTGGCGGCGTCGCGGTCTCCGCCGAGGCGCTTGTTGAGCTTGTCCGCCTGCTTCTTGAGGGTCGCGTTCTCCTCCTCAAGCTCGCCGATCCAGCACTCAGCCTCGCAGAGCTCCTGTTCCAGCTTGTGTGGGTCGAGGTAATAGTCGCCGTATGCGTCCATCGTCCATCCGGGACATTTCTTCGCTTTCACAGGTTCAGATCCTCCGGCATCTCGATCTCAACGGCCTGTATCTTGCCAAGGTCGTTCAGAGCCTTTTCAATGGCCTTGTCCAACCCGGCCTCCAGTTCGCCGTATTTCCTGATCATGGACTTCACCTTCTTGGCCAGCTCCTCAACCTCTGCGGTCTGCCTCTTGAACTTCTCGAAGTCGGTCGCCGCCTTCTTGAACGCGGCCCGTATGGCCTTGTTCTCGGCTGACACCCGAGCGAACTCCGCAGCGGTCTGCTCAAGCTCCCCCGAGATGCGCTCGTATGCCCGCCTCAGCCTGACGGCCTCGCTGCCGCCGGTGTCGGCCTCCGAGACGGCTATGGCCTTGCGGCTGAGCTCGCCGATCTTGTCGACGATCGATTCGCCCTTCTTGTCCCAGTTCTTGCTCTTGCTGAAGGAACCCATCGTTTCTCCTTGTGGCAATTCAATGCGGCAATCGTAGCACGCATTCCGTGCGGGGTCAACCGCCGAGAACCGCTCCTGCCTCGACGAACCACTTCCTGACCGCCTTCTCGACCTCGGCCTTCGCATCTGCCTCCGTCTCATATCTTCCGAGGGTTCCGAATCCCGGCAGGGTGCAGATCGCGACATAACGCTTCGGATCGCCTTTGCCCACCAGGCCGCTGTAGTGGACGTTTCCGACCTTCCACTTGCCGGCAATGAGGTTCATGCCGCACTCATACGGATCGGAGCTCGTCTTCCATTTCATGTTCGCACCCCCAGTCGGTTTCTGATTTTCAACGGAACCACGATAACACATCCTATCCTGCAAGTCAAGCTCAGTCGCACAGTGTGTTAATCGATGCGGCGGCCGCTGCAGTCGATGTGTGTCGATAGTGCGCCCGGAAGGGCTGATCCACTGGGCCGTCGATGCAGGCGGAGGAACCCCAATGAAACCGACGGCGCCCAAACGAGTGGAACGGGAATCCCAAAAGCCCGACCACACTGTCGGACACTGTGCCGGACACTGTCGACACACACAAGAGGGATTGGCACACCATGCGGGATTATTACCGCCCATTGGAATAACGGCCTGAAACGGGGGACAATTGCCGCCCATTGGAATAAGAAGGCCGTCTGGGCACCTGACCGGCGACAAACTGGCGGCGTGGGCGAGGAGAGCCCGGACGCAGCGTCAGCACATGTCGCCGGAAACCCCCGGGGAGGCAGGGGCGGCAGCCGCAGACGGCTTCGTTGAATCATTATACATCTTGGCGTCCCTGACGTCGTTGAACAGCGTGCTGGAACAGCCGCATCCGAACATCGGGTACAGGATGCCTTTCTCGAACTCCATGATCTCCTCGTACTTGGAGCATTTGGACTCTGGGGTCAGGAACCTGCATCGCCCCTTCGCGGCGTCCCATTCCCCGTAGTTGCACGGCCGGACGGTGCAGCACCATCCGCAGCTCACACATTGGCCATGGTCGTTGGGGACCCTCACCGGCTCATCCTCCGACGTATCCGCCGCATGATCTCACTGGTTGCCGCGCATATGAAGAACAGCCAAACCAACGGCCCGCCGAGGACGATGCATGCCGCCCCGGCGCACGTCCTGAAGAGTCTCGCGGCCCATTTGCCGCCGTCGTTCTTCACAAGGTCGCCGAGTATCACGACGAACACCAGGCCGGCGACGCTCCAGCAGAACACGCCTAGCACAAGCCAGTACCAGGACCAGAAACCCATACGGCCTCCGTCACCGAGCGACGGCAGCCGCCTCGGCCTTCTTTGCCGCCTCGGCGGTCTTGATCTCGTTCGCCTTCGACGCCGCAGCGGCCTTCTCGTGGCGCTGGATCTGTTTCTCGATGGCCTTGAGCTTGCGGACGTTGTCGTCCGTGGACTCGGCCTTGAACAGGGCCTTCTGGATGTCCTTCAGTTCGCGGAGGTTCGGTTCGCACGGATGTATCTCGACTGTCATGTCCTTGTCTCCTTCTTTTTGAATTCATCCGGATGCAGGGCCCGGCGCACCATAAGCCTGGATTCGTCGCTGTGCTTCTCGCCGCAGTCGATCATGCAGTTCAGCAGCTTTATCGTGCTGCGCAGGGCCATGCCAGCGATCACGTCGGGCCCGCCGAAGTCCTCGCGGCGCCTCTTGGCGTAGCCCTCGTCATGCCCCCTCTCACGTCCGCGGGCGTAGCATCCCGCCATCGAGGCGAGGGAAGCGACGGTCATGATGAGTATCAGCAGGGCCATGTTGCAGAACCTGATGAACTCCTCGGGGCCAAGGCCAAGCAACTCGTGCAGGTTCATTTGCGTTCCCCCATCTTCGCGTTCGAACCATTCAGTGCGGCCAACTTCTCGCGTTCCGCATCCCAGTTCCGCATCAGGCTCACGAAGGTCTTAACCGCCTCGGATGCGATCCCCATGTTGCACACAAGGGTGGCAAGGTGGTCAACCAGCACCTTGTGCGGCGTGCGCTCGTCGAACTTGTGGCCGTAGGGGACGTTCAGGTAGTGGACGGGTTCGAACCGCGTCCTGTCGGTGACGCGAAGCTGCACGGGGCAGTCGCCGTCCTGGTCAACCCCGAATTCCCTCCGGGCCGCCTCGTTCACCTTCGTGCAGAAGGCGTTGAACTTCTTCTGGTCAAGCGGGGTCATCCAGTCGTTGTGCTTGTACTTCATGACGCTCCTCATTCAGTGAGCAGGCTTGTAACATCTGCAGGTCTTCGAATTCACGAACCTCTTTATCCGCCTCAGTAGCCGCTGGGTGCAAAACCCGTCGCCGTATTGCACCGCTCCGCCATACCGTCTCCTGCCGAGCATGATCTCACGGATGACCCAACCCCAAGAATCCTTCTTGTTGGTTATGCATCCGATCTCGTCCTTTACGTCGGGCCATTTGTCCAGATCAATTTTCCTCATACCGTTCCCTATAAACTGGACAATTCTGGACATGCCAAAATCTCCTTGTTTTCTGGTTTGTAACAGGAACCGTATTTTCCTGTAGCGAATCGGCTAAGAATGTTTTTGGCAGCATTTACATCTGCATTTTCAGTATGAGCACATACTGAGCACTCAAACATTTCTTGACTACGCCTATTCGCCCTATCAACATTGCCACACGCAGAACAAGTGATACTGGTGTTATAAGGTGAGACGCTACGAAACGAAACACGGTTTCTTTCGCAGTTTTGTTCAAGTCTGCCTATCCAATATCTCTGGTTCCACTTGCCGATAGAAGAACGCATATTTTTACTCAAGCGTCCTTTGAGTTTTGTATTAGCAGAAATCCCTTTCAGGTTTTCAACTACCACCAAGTCTGTATCTAAAATCGTTTGCTTGGCTACTTCATCCATAACCTGTTTAAGTGCTCTGGATGCCCTCTTGTGCCCCTTAGAACCATAAGAGCAACGCTTTGCCCTAGCAATGTGTTCCTTGATATCTGTACCGAGTAATTCACCTGTAGATAGAGCCGCTAAAGCTGTCATTCCTGTATCTACGCCTATCATCTTCTTGACTGATTTCTTAGGTCCAGTTTCAATCTCAAAGGCAAAAACCACGGCATCTTTTGATATGATATAACTATTGAGCCGTGTTCCATTCTTCACTAATTGATTGTAATGTTTATGAAAAGTAATAGGAATATCAAGAGAAATCTTATTACCAATGGAAGCCAAGTGAAGCCATGCATCGAATCCTTTTGCTTCCTTAACTTCTTGTAATTCTGCAATAGTGCAAGACACACTCATACTTCTACCACTATGTTTAGGCATTGTAGGCTTCCATAAATTCAGACGCATTTTCTTACTCTTAAGTTCCATATGTAGTTTATTAATCTTCCTACGAATCTTTCTGGTTGTAGGACTTAACTTCTGCAAGGTAGACTCAATGGCAACAATTCTATTAGACATCATTTTCTTATTAGATTCCATAACGGCTTTGGCAGAACCAACCATGCCCAATGCCTCTCTAGCAGCTACCTTACGTAAACGAGCAGAAAGCCAAGTATTCTTTGGAATATCTACAATATCTTTGAGTAGTTCTGTATTCTTGACTGCACCATTCTTCCAAAAATGTTCAATAAAAATATTAACCACGCTACTATACTCTTGCAGTATAGCTCGTAGTTCGCCTTTCTTCTTTTTAGTAGCAAATTTAATGCTACATTTACTTGACCTTACTATTTTCATAAATTAATTATACAGATATGTTTTAGGCATATCTATCCCAAACTTATCTTTAATATCCTTTAAAATATCCTCGTCCGTCACTTCTCCCCTTGCCATTTCCTTGTAATTGTTTTCAAAAATATTATAGATAAATTGTTCCAATCCCTCATATTTCTTAAAAAATGCTTTTCTCTTGTCTGCTTCTGATTGCATTTTTTGTTTTCCGCCATTAAACTTATACCACATCGCCTTATATGCCTTTTGTTCTGTTTTATATCCCCATCCTTGGGCATCATCAATTATTTTACCGTCATCATCTGCGATAGCGTATCTTGTTTCTGCGTATTCTTTATTGCTTTCTTTATAAGATATTATTTTCATTTTATTCCCTTTGATAATTTTTGAAGTTTCCTTCTATCTGCACTTCTCTTCCCATAGAACTTACCACTGAAAGACGATATAAGTGCCATAATATCATTTGCGAATTCTTGTTCATACGGAAGATTCTTACCATCATCTACATATTCAATTTTTACATCGAATGCTCCAAAAAACTCTTCAAAAACATTGAACTGAAATCTTGTCAATCTATCCTTGTGTTCAATAATGACCTTGGATATTAATTTCTCTTTTACTAATCCAAATAATTTCAACAACTTTGGTCTACTGCCTGATAATCCCGAACCAACATCTTCAAAAACATAATCTACCTTATATCCATTCTTGGCACAATATTCAATCATCCTATTCTTTTGTCTTTCCAAGTCGCCCTTTTGCTTCTGTTCATGGCTACTAACTCTAACATAAACGCAAACTGGTCTATTTTTAATGGGTTCAGGATTGTATTGCCCTAGAAACTTTTCTACCAAATCAGAATCATACCTTCTTTTTCCTTTGGTCATATGAAGAGAAGGAAGTGTTTTGTCTTCATCCCAACGATGAAGGGTCTTATAACTCACCCCGACCAAATCAGCTACTTCTTTAATTGTCAGTATCTTTTTCATCTTCTGTATTAAAGGATTTGTTTTTGCTTTGGTATATAAGATTTTCGACAAGAATCCTTGAGTTAGCATAGATTTCGTTAAATTCCTTTAAAGTGAGTTTTTCGTCCAACTCAAAAGGAAGAGGATATATATCCCCATTATCCAACTCAAACTCCGTTTTCGTTAATCTTATAACCTTCATTTTCTTATCCTTTTTAAACCTCATTTAATCTTCTCCTAAGTATTTACTAAATTATACATCATTTTCCTCTATTTATTTTCAACTATTTTACATCTTTGTATAGGAATGTCAAGATTTATCGGCAACGGTTCTAACCCTTTTCCTCGCCGTCGCCCCGTCGGGGGACAACTCAGTATCAGCAAGCAGCCTGCGGCACATGGCCTGTATTATCCCGTATCCAACAGGGGCGATGACCATGGAATATATGGCGGCGAAGATCACCCCGCCCACCCAGAACGGCCACCGATCAACGTTGACCCATTCGACGCCGGCATACAGCATCAGGCCGGTCATCGCTGCCTGCGACACCATAAAGGCCACCAATATCAGGATGTATTTCAGGAGCCTCATCATGTCCTTTTCCTCTTGGGCTTCTCCTCCCACGTGACCCTGACGACCTCGCGGATCATCTTCTCCTCGTGCTGCATTCGGCTCATATAGAACATCGGGTTGTCGAAGCCGCGGCCGGCATCGTCCATGAACTTCACCTCCGCCTCGTACAGAACGCCCTTGCCAAGCCCCAAGTCGGGGCGCATGTCGGGCGTCTTGTGCGCGATGAGTTCCACCTTGGCCACGAACGTCTTGGTCGCCTTACGCTTCATTTCACGTCTCCCCGTTTCAAGTTTCACAAGGACTGTATCACAGCCGCCGTCATTTGGCAACAAGTTTCACAAGTCCGTCGGCTCTTACCACCTTCTCGCTCTTGCCGCCGTTGCTCCTGTGCTCCGGCTTGGCGAGGACGTTGAAGGCCATCCTGACCTGCTCGGGGCTCTGGCCGGTCTTGGCGGCGACGTTGATGAACAGCATCCCCGGCTCGATCCACTCCTGAGCGGCGTCGAACAGGGTTCCGTACTTGCCGCGGTAGGGGCTGCCGCCCTTGGCCGCAGGCTTGGGCCCGACCTTGGCCTCGGCCTTCTCCGCCTTCGGCTTCTGCAGGGCCGCGATCTTCTGCTCCGCCGCGGCCAGCTTTCCGGACGACTCCGAATTCTGGATGATCTTGTCCTTGATCTTGACGGCCTTCTTCGACAGGACGAACCCCGCCCTCTCCAAGTCCATGCTGATGCGCTTGAAGAGCGTGTCCACGCAGCAGGAGATCGCCCCCTGCGTCACGGCGTCATGGAACTTCTGATAGAACTCCGGCGAATGGACGTGGCTCCCCGCGTCGGAGCAGTCGTGGCAGTATTCGTGGAGCATCAGGGCCGCGATGTCGGTGCATTCCTTCATCCCCATGTCCATTCGAGCCCCGAGCCACTTCCTGTTGAGGGCGATGAACGTGCTTCCGTCCGTCCAGCCGTCGGCGGTGCCCGACTGCCCGAGCACCAGCTTGCGGTTTTTCCCGTAGCCGTAGGAGCCGTCAAGGGTGTTGCATATCCTCCACGACTCCGACTCCACGGCGTGAAGCACGGCGGCTTCCTTGGGCGTCCATTCGTCCTTCGGCACCATGACGTGGGACTCGTCGAACTTGTCGGCGATCTTCTCGAACGGGATGAACTTCCATTCGGAGTGGGACATGTATCTGTTGTTCCTGTCATAGACCTTCCTGATCAGGCTGAGCAGGTTCTTGCCGTTGCCGCACCCGAATATCTCCACCGTCTCGGCCGACATTACGAACGCCAGCTTCGCCTGATGCACCGCATCGCCCTTGCCCGCGCTGCCTCGGTCGCACACCGTCATCTTCTCGCCGTAGCGGTACGGGCAGTTCCCGAAAAACTGCATGATGCTCCAGTGACGGCCCGACACGTCGGTCAGGAGTTTCAGGTTTATGGCCTGCGCGTCGTCCAACTCCCCCGCGGCAACCTGTTCCGCGAGCCTCGCCCTCGAACCGTCGTTCAGGGTTTCCTTGCGGGTGTTGGCGTCGGTCGCCTTCGCGTTGACGAACTTGCGGATTCGCTTCCAGACGGGGCATTCGCTCACCATCACGTCGTTTCGGGCGAAGTTCACTTTCAGCTGCTTCTTCGAAACGACAGTCCCTCCGGAGCCGAACGTGTGGTTGGAGTAGCCCTTCACGTATACGCCAAGGTTGTAGACTTCCAGATCGCCGGTCTCGCGAAGCTTTATCCAAGCGTCGGGGGTGTCGTGGTCCCACTTCTGCTTCGAGGGGTCCACCGACACCAGTTCGCCGTTCATCGTGACCGTTATGGGAACGTACCTGATCAGCTTCTTGATCTCGTTGCGGACCTCAATGAGTTCCGACGGGAGCAGACGCTTGTAGAGTTCGACCCTGATGTGGCATCCCTTCACAGGTTCCTTGTCCGTCTCGCCGCGGAAGTAGTCCAGCCCTCGTGCCTTGATGTCAACGTCCATGGCCATTCGGCCGCTGTGCCAGACGTTGTGGCCGAACGCGAACAGCTGGCCCCTGCCCATCCGGAACGTCCCGTAGGTCTTGTGCTCCTCCTCGGCGTGGGGTTGGCCGAAGACTTCGAAGAACTTGTCGACCTCGGCGATGCCGGCGAAGCCCTTGCCGTCGTCCTTGATGGTGAGCACGTTGTTGTCGAGGGTCACGGCGCATTCCTTCGCATCGGCATCGATGCTGTTCATGACTCCCTCAAGAACCGCCTTGCCCAACGTCCCCGCCTGACGCTGGATGACGCTGTACAGAAGATCCTCATGCATCCGAAGCTTTCGTTGTTCCATTCCCATAACGTTACTCCTGATTGGGGTTTCTGATTTTCAAAACAGAACGATCATATCACATCGGCAAACGTTTTGCAAGCAAAAAGAACCCACATGACCTAGGTAGCTCGTGCGGGTAGAACTTCTGGGAGGATCCTCCCAGAAGAACTGGCCTGAACCCCGATGCTGCGTATGTGTTCGTCAGAACCAGTGGCTCGGGAATCCGAATTGTGTCAATTGCAAGAAACGACTGGGCTGGCACTTGCGACTTATGGGAAATAGGGGCCGCCCTTATTCCGCCAACAGACCAGTGGGACCGCATGGTATCTTCTGGGGATCCGCAGCCGGCGGAGGTTTAGCTACCCCTAAGCGAGCTGATCCCGAGGATATAGATTCCATACCTGCCCAATCCGTGGAATTAGCTACCGCCGACAGACCAGTGGAGCCGTCTCCCTTCCGGATGCCCGTCCGGATCCTAGGGTCACCCTTCGATGCGGACAAGGGTCGCCCCTGTGTGCGAATAGAGGTGACCTCTGTCCGTCACAGCATCTCGATCGGCAGGTTGTACCTTCCGGCCACATGGGCGAGGGCGGACTTGATGTCGCCGTCCCCCTCGGCATGCGCCGTGAATATTGCGACCGCGGCGATCGTCCTGGCGTCCAGGCTGTTCATCATCTTCGAGTTCAGGTGGAAGACCGTCTTCTCCAGCTTGAGCTGCAGGACCTTCAGCTTCTGGCGGTGCAGACCCAGAAGGCGCTCGGCGTACTCGAAGCTCGGGCCGCCGGTGAGATCCACTGCGAGGATCCTCGCCCTGGCCATCACGTCAAGATGCTCGACCCAGCAGGTCGGGACCTTCGCGAGGTAAGCCGTGGCGATGGCCATCCCC
>Ga0315288_10003592_pt1 | contig 19845 bp, 10 predicted proteins | sample YL17G11_20_MG_FD_203454 | JGI IMG/M metagenome (GOLD analysis project Ga0315288, IMG submission 203454) | Sediment microbial communities from Yellowstone Lake, YNP, Wyoming, USA - YL17G11_20 | ecosystem: Environmental > Aquatic > Freshwater > Lake > Sediment | place: USA: Wyoming | collected... | reverse complement strand
TTGGGCCCTTGGCAATCACCATGACAACTATGACTGCTGGGATTCCCGCTATCAACCGTGGAACTCGATGAATGTCGGCCCGAAGAAAGATGTCGTCGGCATCTGGGCCGCCACCGCGAGAAAATATGGACTGCCTGTAGGGGTATCTATTCATGCAACCCCGGCGCGGGTCTGGGGTGAATTTATGCCGGTGAGGTATGGCAACGACGCGAACGGCAGAAAAATGGACGGCTGGCTGACCAAAGCCGATGGCGCGGGCAAATGGTGGAACGGTTTGGACCCCGTGGACCTCAATGGTCCGGTGCACACCGTATCGGCCTCGAATGAGTTCAGGGCAGACGTTTCCCAGCCGTTTTCGCAGCAGTTCCTCTGGAGAGTGGACGACCTCATCATCAAGTATAAGCCGGACATACTGTGGTTTGACGATACATTTGCGTACGTGCGCGATTTGGCAAATGTCTATCTTGGCCTTGGCGACGCGATGGCCCTGCAGTTGACGGCGAACTATTTCAACAAGATGGCCGCGGCGGGAAAATCCGGCGCTTTGAGCATCAACGGCATATCTCCAAAAGAGGCCAATGCATCAGCCATGACCGTGCATGAAGACGCCGTTACCGAGCAGATCCAGCCCTATCCCTGGCAATGCCTGAACAGCATGGGGCCCTGGCATTTCGATGCATCGAACCCGCTCGGTTATCATAGCGATCCCGCCAGCCTCATGCAATTGCTGGTGCGGTGTTCGGCGGCCAACGGCAACCTCGTGGTGGGTATCCCGATCCGCGCGCAGGGAGACATGTATACCGGGTCCCTGCCGATCTTCAGAAAGATAGGCGAATGGCTCAAGATCAACGGCGAAGGCATCTATGCGACGCGGCCCTATGCAATCATGTGCGATTCGATCGGCGAAGATAAGATCTACTACACGAGAACCGTCGGCCACGTCTATGCATTCGTGTCGAAGTGGCCGGGCGCCACGTTGGCGCTTCCGGGCTGCAAACAGAATAACGGTACCATCGGCGCCGTGAGCAAGGTTGAGTTGCTGGCGGGCCCGCATCCCATTTCCTGCGCCTTTACCCAAGACGGGACCGCCCTGACCGTCACGCTCCCGACAACGGAACCCGCTATTGCAGACATTAAAATCTATGCATTCAGGATCACCCATGACAAGACCTGGACCAACGATGATGACAGCGGGATCTTCTTCCACGGATGGCAGCACGAGCTGGGAAGGCCCGGCGCTTTTAATAACGATTGGAGCTACACCGATGCGGCCGGCGATACCTGCCGATTGACGTTCAACGGAACCGGAATCGAGTATATAGCGGAAAAAGGCGCGGATTTCGGGGACGTCATGGTTACCCTCGACAACGGGGCCGCGCAAACCGTCAGCCTCAAGGGCATCGGAACTCAGCAGGTCGTTTACAGCGCGACCGATTTGCCGGCCGGCAGCCATACGCTGACGCTCGTGTGCCAGGGCAACGGCCGCATCAACGTCGATGCGTTCAACGTTGCTAATGGGTCCGTGCAAAATCCGGGATATGCGATGCCGAAATCCCAGCCGTAGCCGTGTAGCTTGTTCCGCGGCTTTCTCTGCGCGCAAATGGACCCACAAATGGGAAACTAACATGATGAAACACGAAAATGGAATCCGTATGAAACAATTGAACATCGCAATGATCTTGGCCGTGTTGACATTCACCTGCGCGTTTTTTTCTCTCGCTCAAACGACCTATCCCGACGGTCGGCCTTCGGCGGCTTTGCGCATGGAAGCAAAAGATCAAGGCGTCGTGCTCAAGCACGGCGACGGCCCCGGCCAATGCGACTACCTGGGCGCGCGGGAAGCACTGATCTTTAAGGAGAAAGGCGTCTATCACCTTTTCTATGACGGTGCCGGAGCCAAAGGCTGGCTGGCCTGCCTGGCTACCAGCAAGGATCTCAAGACCTGGGAGAAGAAGGGGCCAATTCTTGATTTCGGCAAGCCGGGCGAGAATGACTCTGCCGCGGCCTGTTCCCCATGGGTCTATTTCGACGGGAAGGATTGGCACATGTTCTACCTCGGTACGCCGCATGCCAGCCCCGCGCCGAATTTTGTTCCGAACTTCCCTTACCTGACGCTGAAGGCAAAAAGCGCGTCGCTCGCCGGGCCGTGGAAAAAGCAGCCGGAAGTGGTTCCTTTTATCTGTAAGCCCCAAACTTACTATGATGTGACGGCTAGTCCGGGGCATATCGTGAAGCAAGGCGACGAATACCTGATGTTCTTCAGCGCCGCAAGCCATGATCAACGGGGAACGCATCGCACCATCAGCATCGCGCGCACCAAAGACCTCAACGGCCCGTGGGCGATCGATCCGCAGCCGATCGTCTCGCCGGAGGAACAGATCGAAAATTCCTCGCTCTATTTTGAAAAGTCCAACAAGACGTGGTTCCTGTTTACCAATCACATCGGCTTGGAGGGTGGCGAATACACCGACGCGGTCTGGGTGTATTGGAGCAAGGACCTGAACAAATGGAACTCGGCAAACAAGGCCGTGGTGTTGGATGGAAAAAACTGTACCTGGTCGAAGAAATGCATCGGCATGCCGTCGGTGGTCAAGGTCGGCAAACGTCTGGCGATTTTCTATGATGCCCCCGGCGGCGATAATACCGGCCACATGGCACGCGATATCGGCCTGGCGTGGCTGGAGTTGCCGCTCACGCCGCCAACTTCTGCCCGGCTCCCGGAAGCCGTTAAATGAAGCGTGTAAAAAAACAAAGGAAAACTAACATGACAAAACAAGAAAAGGAAATCCTTATGAAAACTCCCGCCATCAAGCCTGGCTCGCCGCTCGGCGACCCTGCGGTTCTGCAACGGGACATGCCGGCGCCGGAAGCGCCCGACCCGGATGTCTCCGACGGGTCGGCCTGGAAGATCAAACCCGGCCTGCATTCCGGATTCGGCTCGGTTGATGTGGCTTATTCAAAAAGCACTCCGCCGGCGGGGAAGATTGCCGAAACGATAGGACTCCATGGCTGGAAGGGCGAACGGGTTCATTGCCAGTTGTTGGTCTGGTCGGCCGGTCGCGAGAAAAACCTCCGCATCACCGCCGGCGGGTTCAGCGGGGAGCATTTTGAGATCGAGCAAAAACAAGTTTCCATCTCCGTGGTAAAGTATGTTTTGACCGACGAGTTTGCCGGCGAGCTTGACCGGCGGGACAAAACCAAATTCCCCGTTCATCTCAAGCCCGACCGGCTCAGCGGGACCAACTGCTTTGACCTTGACGCGCCCGAAACCCGGCCGGTGTGGATTTCCGTTGACATCCCGCCGGAGACACCGGCCGGCATCTATCAGGGAACGATTTCCCGGCAATCCGCCTCCGGCACGGTGCAACACCCGATTGTTCTGGAAGTGGAAAATCATCTGTTGCCGCCCCCGTCCGCCTGGTCCTTTCATCTCGACCTGTGGCAGAATCCTTTCGCGGTCGCTAGATTCCACGGAGTGCAGCCGTGGTCGCCGGAACATCTCAACTTGCTGCGGCCGCTGCTCACGCTTCTCGCTCAAGCCGGCCAGAAATGCATCACCACCACGCTGGTGGACAAGCCGTGGGGAGAGCAGGTGTTCGATTCCCATGGTTCCATGATCCGCTGGACAAAAAAATCCGACGGGACCTGGAAATATGATTATTCGGTGTTTGACCGGTATGTCAGCCTGGCGATGGAGGCGGGGATCACCGGGCAGATCAACTGCTATTCCATGGTGCCGGTGGAAAATAAAATCTCGTGGCTCGATGAAAAATCCGGCCAATCCATCACCGCGGAGATTCTGCCCGGAACCGTCGCGTATGAAGACATCTGGCGAAACTTCCTCACGGACTTCAAAGCCCATCTCAAGCACAAGGGCTGGCTGGACAAAACCGCCATTGCCCTGGATGAACGGGAAGAAGAAGAGATGAAGAAGATGTTCAGTTTCTTGAAGGACGCCGCCCCTGAGTTGAAGATTGCCATGGCCGGCTTCTATTACAAGGAGATCAATCCAGCCATCTACGATTTCAGTTCCAACTGGAGGGAGATTGATACGATTGCGGGCGGTATTCTGGAATCCAGAAGGAGCGCAGGCCTCAAGACCACCTATTATGTCGCCTGCTACATCCCGAAGCCCAATAATTTCACCTTCTCGCCGCCGGCTGAATCCTGTTACGAAGGCTGGTTCGCGTCGGCCCTGGGCTTTGATGGGTTTTTGAGGTGGGCCTATAACAGTTGGGTGGAAAATCCCGAATATGACTCCAGATTCATTACCTGGCCCAGCGGCGATACCTATCTTATTTATCCAGGACCCCGCAGCTCAATACGCTTCGAAAGACTCAGAGAGGGAATTCAGGACTACGAAAAAATCAGAATCCTGCGGGAAGAACTCGCCGGGAATCCATCGGCGGAAGCGGCCGCCGCCCAGGCCAAGCTCAATAACTTCATGAATTCAATAAACACCAAAACTCTTGATGCCAGGCCCGCGGCTGACGTCATCAATGAGGGGAAACAACTGCTCGGCGAAATCGTCAAATCAGTTTATCGTGAAAAACCGGCCGATGCCGCTCGATGACCGAAACATCGTTGTTCAAGGCCTCCAAAAGACGAATGGCATTGATTGCATCTTCCGTCGTCGCGGAACACCGCGTGCCCGTACGGGCGTTGAAGACATCGCGCGTGCCGCCGAGATTTCACTCTCTCCATTAAAGCACTTTGGCAGAGCCTTATCAGCCATAAGTTGACTTCAGCGCCCCCATTTGCTACATTCCCTCATGTAAAACCAAATACAAGAAATGACCATGCGACCTACAACAAACGGGAGGCCCATGCCTACAGCCGGTCACGCAGTGAAAGTAAGCGTACGCTTGCTGGCGCAAGCCGAGCCGCGGCTCAAGGCGATATACGAAACAGACGAGTTTCGCATGCGCTCCTTTGGCGCCACGTGGCTGCCGGACGGTTCGGGTTATCTGAAGGTGGAGACGCCCGATGGCGCGGCGGGAGCGGAAATCGCCCGCTACGATTCCGCCGGCGGTACACGCACGGTGGTGGTTGCCGGTGAGAACCTCACCGCCCCCGCCATCTCCCATCGCCTGAAGATCAGGGGATTCTTCCGTTCGCCTTCGGGCGACCGTTTTCTACTGCGCACAGACAACACCCGCGACGGGCACGGCAGCGAGCATTGGCTGTATGAGCCGGAGTCGGGTGCCTTGCGTCCAATGGACGTTGGTGACGGCGCGCGGTTTGATGCGAATGCGTTTTCGCCGGATGGTCAGCGGCTGCTGGGTTTGCGCGGCGAGGACTTGATCGTGTTCGACATTGCCGGCGGCCGGACGATTCCGCTGACCCAGGACGGCGATCCCGACACCATCGAAAACGGCTACGCGAGTTGGAGTCCCGACGGGCAATGGATTGCCTATATCCAGTCCGACTTCTCGGCCGTCCCGAAACGGGCGGTCCTCGTGCCCGGCGACCCGACGTATCGCACGTTCCGGGAAACCAGATTTGAACGGATCGGCGGGCCGATCACCACGCTGCGCATCGGCGTCGTTGGCGTGGAAGGCGGCCCTACGCGCTGGATCGCGTTGGCCGACGAACCGGGAACCTTCTACCTCAACCCATTGGGTTGGGCCGGGAATTCCGACGAAGTCCTGATCGAAAAATACAGCCGCTCTCGGGATGCGCGGGAAGTCCTGCTCGCCAACCATCGCACCGGCGCGATCGCCAAAGCCTACGCGGAAACCGATCCCGCCTGGGTGGATATGCAAATCGGCGGATTGGAGTGGATTCGTGGCAGCCGGACCTTTGTCATCTTCAGTGAGCGGGACGGCTGGCGGCGCGCCTATGTCGTCGCGCGGGACGGCTCGGGCATGACCCCGATCACCCCGGCGGGCAGCGACCTTATCGCGCGCGGCCAGATAGATGACAAGAACGGATGGTTCTACTATTTCGCCTCACCAACCAACGCGACGCAACGCTACCTTTACCGCGCGCGCCTCGCTGGAACCGGCACGCCCGAGCGCGTGACGCCGCCGGACCAACCCGGCTCGCACGAGTATCTGTTTTCTCCCGACACCCGTTGGGCGTTTCACACATGGTCCACCTTCGACAAGCCGCCGGTCACTGACCTGGTGCAACTGCCGGAACACCGGAGCGTGCGCGTGCTGGAGGACAACGCCGGTCCGGCCGCGCGGGTCAAACCGCTCATCACGCAGCCCACCGAATTCCTCCAACTCGATATCGGCGGCGGCGTGGTGATGGACGCCTGGATGATCAAGCCGCGGGATTTCGACCCCGCGAAGAAGTATCCGGTAGTTGTGTTCGTCTATGGCGAGCCTGCCGGACAAACGGTGCTGGACGAATGGCGCGGCGGACAAGGGCACACCCTCTTTCACCGGGCGGTGGCCGACCTGGGATACCTCGTGGTTTCGATGGACAATCGGGGCACTCCCGCGCCCAAGGGGGCGGCTTGGCGGCGGGCGGTGTTTGGCAGCCTCGGGCCGCTCTCAACCGACGAGCAGGCCGCGGGCTTGAAGGCGCTGGCGCGCCTCCGCCCATTCGTTGACCTTTCGCGCGTGGCCATCTGGGGCTGGAGCGGCGGCGGCTCGAACACCCTGAACGCGCTGTTCCGCAAGCCGGATGATTATCACGTGGGCATCGCGGTCGTGCCGAAGCCTCAGCCCCAGTATTACAACGCCTGGTATCAGGAGATGTTCATGCGCACGCCGCAGGACAATCCCGAGGGCTATCGCACCTGCGCGCCGATTACCTACGCCGAGGGATTGCGCGGCGCCTTGCTCATCATCGTCGGAACCGGCGAGACGAACACGCATGTGGAAATCACCGAGGGGTTGGTGGACCGCCTCATCGAACTGGGCAAACGTTTCGACTATTTCGCCTATCCCAATCGCGACCACGGCCTGCATGAAGGCAAGGGCACCGAGCTCCACGTGCGGATGCTCATCATCCGGTATCTCCTTGAACACTTGCCTCCAGGCCCGCGTTGAATGAACCCTCGAATCACCCCACTCTCCCAGTCCTCCAATCCGGCCGCCGGATCATGCGTTGGCCCAGCCCAACTTCCACAGCAAATAGCTGAAAATATTTTTTTCGAGTCGTTTGAGGACTTGGTGGGGACAGCTTTGAGCGTGAGGTGGGGCTGGTGCAATTGGAAATCCCGCGTAGTGTAGAAAACGGCGGCTGAATTATATTGTGGAATCCGGTTATATTTCTGAGGAAATGTAGTCGGAAGAAGGTTGGCCGGGATTATGCCTATTGGCAATTGGTGGAATCCTACCGCACGGCGCGTGGTCCCCGCCGGCGGGTGGTGGCTTAACTGGGGGATATGGAGGAAGCGGTAAGGCAGGGGGGCGCGCAGGCGGCGCGGGGAGACCGGAGTGCTAAACAGGCTTGCTCTCCCCAAATCCTGCGGCTCCTTTTTGCACCAGGAAAGCAGGATTTTGCGGCTGCTAAATGGAAATATCATTAGGAGATACTTGAGAGGAAGAAATAGGTAAGAAATGGGTGTCCGTCCCCTAATATGGAGATGCAATAGGTATAAAGTGCATGAATGACCCGAGGGGTTGCGAATCTTGCTGCTGCTCTTGTATAAAGCAACCATGAGAAATGTGGATGAGAGTAATAATATGTCGTATAGCAAAAAGCGCAAAGCGCTATTAGCTAGCATTATTATTAGCTCTAGCGCATTCGTGTTGTTTTTGCTGTGGTTTTTTAGAGGATTATTATCATATGACATGGCGCGGTTACCCAAAAATGCGAAAAATAGCATGCAAAAGTTTGAGGCGATTGAGTTTCTGGCAAAAAGGAAGGCCATCTATCGAAAGGAAGTGCTAAATTACTTGGGAAAACCCTTAGCTACTTTTCAGGAAGGAACGAAGCCTTCAAAATACTGCACTTATGGGCATCGTAAACCCACAAGAGATGCTACTGCAGGAGGGGTAATCGTATATGTGACAAAAGAAAAAGGCAGGGAGGGCGTTATATACATATTTTTTGACGAAAATAATAAAGTTATAGACACCTTTATTTGTAGTGAGAATTGGTTTGACTAAAAGATTAGACAATTTGACGTTGTCAGCCAAGTGTTAAACCATATAACTTGCCCGCCACCGCGTATTGAAGGTGGTGCGCTCGCCGAATGGATTTAGCACGCTATGTCATGAAGCCCGGATACCAAGAGGAATTACAATGAAACGCATACAAATCCCCGGCATTATCGTTACGATGCTGGCATGGCCTGCGATGTGGCTCCTTCTCGTCGCATATTTGTTCCACCAAGACTATCCATACTGGTGCGAGCATATTCTCCGCCTGAATGTCATCCCCAACTGGCATCCGTTGCGGTCCTCTTTAATAAAAGTTCTCATTATTTTGCTAGGCCCACCTTTCTTGGCCGTTATAGTCATGTTTTTCCGACGAGGCACGAGGCATCCATATATCGCTCCTCTGGTTGCGTTATCCTATTGCGTTATAATTGGACTATTCGTATCATCCCAATTGGCCGTCATATACAAACTGCCAGAGTGTCAAGACAACATACAGAAACTGACGGAGCTATGCGCGCTCTACGCGAGGAATCATGGTGGGCGCTTCCCCAATTCCCGCACATGGGTGGACGACATCTCCCCATACATTACCGATCCAGGTGTCTTCCGATGCCCTACCGACCGCTCAATAGGTCGGTGCAGCTACGCTATGAATGACGCATGGAGTGATAGTTTGAATCCGGAATGGAAGAAGATTGTTGTAGGCGGTAAAGAAATCTATAATTCATTTGGAGATAACATTATACTTCTTTATGAGACCAATAAAGCCGGGCAAAACCCTCATGGATCAATGAAAGACATTCCCATCCCAGGCAGACATTTTGAAGATCGTGTTGGAAAATTTAACTTTATAAGTTATCCTAACTTTAATGTGTTAATTCAGAAAACGGCAACACCCTAGAATTTGGTCTGGCCTCATAATGAATTGCTCAAGCCATGACGCGGCGACCTTACTGAGATGCCAAATATGCCCGCCGGGGCTGCATATATTAGTCACTGTATTCTTTGTGTCGAACAATTAAAACAAGCGCAAGACAGGCTTGCTCTTCCCAAATTCTGCGGCCCCTTTTTGCACCAAGAAAGCAGGATTATGCATCTGCCGTATGGTAATATGATTTGCTGTCCCCTAATTACCAATGCGATTCGTTTGAACATCGAGATGAATATCGCAGGAAACATGACGATGCAAGGAGTAACGCGAGCAAATGAAACTTGAATATAAACCTGAGTTCGAGGCGGTACGAGAACGTTGGGCGAGCTTCTGGCGGGGCGAGAGCAAGCGGCCCCTGCTCTTCACGATTCGGCCCAAAAGCGGGGGCACGCCCATCCCCCATCCCCGGCCCTATGATTGCGCGTTTGAAAATCTCGATCCGATCATTGACCAGGCCCTGGGCTGGGCCGCAACGCATGACTTTCTCGCCGATGCAGTGCCGTCGTTCATGATTACTTTCGCCCCGGATCACTTCGCCGCCTTGCTCGGAGCGGAGATCAAGACCAGCGGGGAGAGCGGAACCAACTGGATCGAGCCTTGCCTGGCGCGTCTGGATGATGTCCGGATTAGATTCCAGCCTGAAGGCCGCTGGTGGAAACGCACGCTTGAATGCATCGAGAAGTTCCGGGCGCGCTGCGAAGGCAAGCTGATCATCTGCGGCACTCATTTCCAGGGCGGCCTGGACTGCCTTGCCGCCCTCTACGGCGCTCAGAACCTCCTCCTGGATATGGCGGTGGCGCCGGCTCAGGTCCGTACCGCGCTGCGGCAGGTGAGCCGGGCTCTTGCGGAAGCCCGCGCCGCCCTGGCCGAGGCGCTGGATGTCGCCGCCTGGGGCAGCATGAACCGGTTCGGAATGTACTGTCCCGGCATGATAGACGTGCCCCAGTGCGATGTGTCCTGCATGATCAGCCCGGAGATGTTCAACGACTTCGAGCTGCCCTCCCTGACAAAGGAGATCGAGGGACTTGACGCCAGCATCTACCACCTCGACGGCCCGGATGCCCTGCGGCATACCGAATGCCTTTGTGGCATTGATCGGCTCGACATGATCCAATGGATGCCCGGTGAAGGCCGCGACAATGACGATTGGAGCGCGTTGAACGCAAAAATTGACGCGCTGGGCAAGGGCCAGATCTTTCAGCAGTTCTACAAGCTGGGTGCCTATGACATGGAACGAATATGGGATAACTACACTTCGCGGAAACTCTTCTTCCATGTCAGTCCCGGAATCCTTAAGGAATTACCATGGCAATGATTAGTCGCGCTCTAAATTAGGGGACGCGTAATCAATAGACTGTGGGGGTGTTGAAACACCCCCTTCGTCGGCAGGAATAGTTTACGCGACGGGCAAAATAGGGCGCGCGTCGAACATTTTTAACCATGCCGTGTCAAACCATCAAAGGTATAACCATGAACACAAAAAACAAATAAGCCCGAATAATTCACGATGAGATTAAATTGGCAACAGAGTGTTTTTTGGGGGCGGGGTTCGTGAACCCCGCCGGCGGGCTTTATGCCTCGACTTTCGTTCGGCATCCCGAGTAACACCGAGGGACAAAGCCCGCCCCCACCACTTCTACATAACTTAGGTGAATTATTCGGGTTAGGGCGCTCAAAATGAAACTATTGAATGAAACCTTGTGCCTGCTGGGCGTGTTGGCTTGTCTTGCCTGCGGCGCGATCCCGGTCTTGGCCGCGAATGAGCCGGCGCCGGCGCACCTGCGCTGTGAGTATTTGCAGAATCCACTGGGCATCGAAACGACCAGTCCGCGCTTAAGCTGGATACTCATCTCCGACCGGCGCGGGCAGAAGCAGACCGCCTACCAGGTGCTGGTGGCGAGTTCGGAAGAACTGTTGGCCAAAGACCAGGGCGACTTGTGGGACAGCGGCAAGGTGGCGTCGGACCAAAGCATTCAGGTGGAGTATGCGGGCAAACCGCCGGCGTCGCGTATGCCGTGCTATTGGAAAGTCCGCGTGTGGGACAAGGACGGGAAGGCGTCGGATTGGAGCCGGCCGGCGATGTGGACGATGGGTTTGCTTAAGCCTGAGGATTGGAAAGCCAAGTGGATAGGCTGCGAGAAAGGCCCGAGTGATATTCCCGATGCAACCTGCCCCTACTTCCGGAAGGAATTCACCGCAAAGGGGCCGGTCCGCCGGGCCACGATCCATGCCACGGCCCTGGGCGTCATGGAGCTGTGGCTCAACGGAAAGCGTATCGGCGACGATTTTTTCATGCCCGGCTGGACGGAATACAGCAAGCGCTTGTATTACGTGAGCTATGATGTGACGGCCCTGGTCAGGAGCGGCGAAAACTGCCTGGGCGCCATCCTCGGGGATGGCTGGTATGGACTCCATAGCGGCGGGCGCGGCCGACTCCGGCTCAAGGCGCAACTTGAGATCGAGTATGCCGACGGCGCCGGCCAGGTGCTTTCGACCGACTCCTCCTGGAAAGCAACTTTTCGCGGTCCCGTCCTTATGTCCGACTTCTATCAAGGCGAAAGCTATGATGCCCGCCGTGAAATGCGGGGCTGGGACGAGCCCGGCTTCGACGACACCTTATGGACGCAGAGTTTCGACAACCTGAATCCGGAGTTCGGCTCGGTGGACGCGACTGAAACGGTGCGCAAGGCGGTCAAGGGTGAGTTGCTTTCGATTCGTGCCGAGAACGAGCTTTTCGGCGACCCCGCCTACGGGATAGTGAAGGCGCTGAAAGTCGAATATGCGATAGGAGACCGCAAAGAAACACAGACCGTTTCCGAGGGGGCGATGCTGGTTATCCGTGCTCCGGCTGGGGCGAAGATCAGCATCTTGAAGGCGACTTATGGCGTGATCCCCAACTCCAGCCAGATAATCCTCCAGGCCTATCCCGGGGTCCCAGTGAGAAAAGTCGAGGAATTCAGGCCGGTCGCCCGCACGGAACCGAAACCGGGAGTCTGGGTTTTCAACCTGGGCCAGAATTTTTCCGGTTGGGTGCGGCTCAAAGTAAAGGGCGAGCCGGGCAGGAAAGTGGTCCTCAAATTTGCCGAGATGCTCAATCCGGATGGTACCATATATACTGCAAACCTGCGCGGAGCGGCCTGCACCGATACCTATGTTCTAAAAGGAGGAGGCGAGGAAACCTGGGAGCCGCGCTTCACTTTTCATGGCTTCCAATACGTCGAGATCACAGGATATCCGGGAACGCCGGCGATGGACGATGTTACCGGGATAGCGCTCTCCTCCGATTCCACCATGTCCAGTTCCTTCGAGTGCTCCAACCCGATGCTGAACAAGCTCCATCAAAATATCGTCTGGGGACAGCGCTCAAACTATCTGGAAGTGCCGACCGATTGTCCGCAGCGCGACGAACGCATGGGCTGGACCGGCGATGCGCAGGTCTTCATCGGAACGGGCGCCTATAACCAGGACGTGGCCGCTTTCTTCACGAGCTGGCTCGCCACCCTGGGTGACTCGCAGCGCCCGGATGGCGCCTACACCGATACCTCTCCGGGTGGCGGCGGAGGCACGGCGGGCTGGGGCGATGCCGGCATCGTCTGCCCCTGGACTATCTGGCGTATGTATGGCGATACCCGGATTATTGAACGCCAGTATGCCGGGATGGCGCGATGGATCGAATATTGCGAGCAGCATTCGAGCGGCCTGCTGCGTCCCGCGGAAGGTTACGGCGACTGGCTTAGCGTGGGGGCGGAAACGCCGAAGGATGTCATTGCAACCGCGTACTTCGCGCATAGTACAAAACTCCTTGCCGAGATGGCGGAGGCGATCGGCCGGAGGGAAGACGCCGCAAAATACCGCGCTCTTGCTGACAGCATCAAGCGCGCCTTCAACCAAGCCTACGTGGCGCAGGACGGCAAAATCAAGGGCGACACCCAGACCGCTTATCTCATGGCCCTGGGATTCGACCTTTTGCCCGAAGCCCTGCGCGCCGCCGCCGAAAAGCGGCTGGTTGAGCTGATAGAGGCGAGTAATTGGCACCTTTCAACCGGCTTTCTGGGCGTGAACCTGCTGCTGCCCATCCTGACCGGCGTCAACCGCACCGATATCAGCTATCGCCTCCTCCAGAACGAATCGTTTCCCTCCTGGGGCTATCCGGTCATACATGGCGCCACCACCATCTGGGAACGTTGGGACGGCTGGACTGAAGGCCAGGGCTTCCAGAACCCCGGCATGAACTCCTTCAACCACTATGCTTACGGCGCGTGCGGACAATGGATGTTCTCGACCATGGCCGGGATTGACACGGAAGGCCCTGGTTTCAAGAAGCTGCTCATTCGCCCACAACCCGGTGGCGGCCTCCGCTACGTGCGGGCATACTACGACTCGATCCACGGCCGCATCATCAGCAATTGGCAGTGTGATGGCGATGCCTTGACCATGGAGGTTACGATTCCTGCCAACACCACGGCGACGGTATTTGTGCCGGCGAAAGACGCGGCCGGAGTAACCGAGTCCGGCCAGCCGGCCTGCGAGGTTGAAAGCGTGAAGTTTCTGCGGTGGGAAAACAACACTTCGGTCTATGCCGTGGGTTCCGGAACCTACCGGTTCCAATCCACGCTCCCGGAAACCACTACTGAACCCCAACCAGGAGGAAAACAAATGAAGAAAGTACCGACCACCCACGGGGCCGTCCCGGCCGCAAAGAAGCCGAGCGCTCCCGGGCGCGCGTCGGGCACCGATGCCGCTGCCGGAAATGACGCCTTCACCGCCCGCGCGCATGAACTGGCGTCCGACATCTTCCGGCGCTTGCACATCACCAACGCTCCGCCCATCACGACCGACGCCATCGGCACATTCTACGCCGCGAAGGAGATTTATGATGCCGGGCGCTACGACGAGTGCCGCCGCATCCTTGACGCGTTCTGGAAGCGCTACCCGATGGAGAGCAAGGCATGGCAACTGATCGCCTGGACTGACGAGGCCCACATACTAGGCCACCCGCACGGCCACGCGGCGCTCCAGATGTTGACCGAGTGTTGCCGGGCGCGCACGTCGCCGGACTGGTATAAGGCTCCGCCCGTGCCGCTGCAGTGGACCGTGGTTCTGATGGGCAAGCTCGTGACGACGAGCGGCACGACAGAGCTCGACGAGCGGCTGGCGGCGAACGACATGCGACGCGTTCGTCGCTCGATGTCGCTGTTTCTGGAGTATGTGAAGGCCATGACCAAGGGGCGTATCGAAGTGCAGCCACGGATCGTTTACCTGCCCGACTATGTCGTGCCGGTCTCCGGGGCCGACGCGAACGGGGAACGCGGTCTTGATAGCGAGAAGGTGGCTGCCGACTTGCCGAAGGAAATTCGCGACACTACCGACTGGTGGTGGATGATCTACCCGCTGCGTCCCTCCTGCTTGATCGGCGGGGGCATGGGGGGAGCAAACGGCGGCCCATGCTTCTTGTGCGAGGACGGTTGGGTGGTCGGATTCGATATCGCAGGACATCCGGATCGCGTGCGCGAGGATGAGGAGTATGACCTGTATTTCTCTCAATGGCTGCAGCACGAGTTCTACCATTTCGTATTCGGGCTTTACCCCGAGTTTGAACTGGAGAAGGAAGACCATCAGTGGTTCAACCTTGCCAAATGGCCGGCCGACTTTGCCAAGGGCCAGTTTGAGTCCGACTACTATTCCGAGGCGCTGCACAAGCGCATCCAGGCCCAGGCAGCCGTTCCTTTGCACGTGAAGTTCAAGCCCAAGAGAGGTGGGAAACCATGATTGCCCCTGCCACGATTACCGGCGCCATCAAGGCTGGTGGCAACCTGGGGGTTGAATGCCTGCGCATGGAAGATGGCTACTGGGGAGGTCGGGATGCTGCAGGTTTTGCAGTAAAAAATAATGAAAGACTGTGAGGAATTGGACGACAATGCTGACTAATATTATGAAAACAACGCACCTGATATTCCGCTCTCTCCCCATACTCGCCCTCGGTCTGGCAGCGCTTGCCCGGCCCGCCGCAGCGGTCCCCGCGGCGAACGGCCCTGCCACGCCGCCCACTATGTCTTCCTGGACCTGCAGCGCGTGGACAGGCGATGCGGATTCGGGCATCACCGGCGGTTCCCAGTACACCGTGGCCGTGAACTGCGGCGGAGATGCCGTTACCGTGAATGGGGTTGCCTTCCAGGCCTCGGCCCTCTCCGGGGCGAACTTCTTGATCGAGGGAGCCCCCTCGACGGCGAGTGCGGGCCCTTCTGTCGCCGGTGACAGCACGACGCTGGCATCCGACTTCATCTATGGCGGAAATCCCCTCACCGTGACCCTCAAGAACCTCACGCCGGGGACAGCTTATGAGACCACCTTTTTCTCCTACGGATGGGATGCCGCCCCAACTACCCGCAGCCAAACGTTCTCGTCCGGCGGCGATAGTATCGTAGTGGATCAGAATTGCTACGGCAAGGGTAACGGCATCCGGATTACTTACAGGTTTGTCGCCGACGCCGCCTCGAAGGTGTTTGCGATCAAACCTGCTACCGGCAACACCTTCCACCTGTCTGCGCTGGCCAATCAGAAGGTGACTCCGGCGACGATTCTCAGCTTCGGGAGCAATGTCCCCGAAAGCAGCGCCGTCTTTACCTTGCCGGATAAGGGCGCGGGCGCCATCGCCTGGACCGTGCCCCATGGGACGGTTTTGGCGAAACTCGCGCCGACATTCAAGATCTCGTCCGGAACCTGCAATCGCCGCAGCGGCCGCGTCCCCAAACCAAACTTCGGCGCCGGTCCGGTGATCTACACCGTTACCGACGGCGGGATCACCAATGTCTATACCGTGTCGGTCGCCTATGCGCCTCCAAGCACAGCCTGCGACCTCAAGACCTTCCACGTCAATATCGCCGGCAGCCGTGCCACCTTAATCGGCGGGGGACCGAACTCCGGCAGGGCGGTCGTGAATGTTCCGGCGGGCGCGACGGATGCGCAGTTGGCGGCCCGCACGCCCGCCTTGACGCTGTCCCCCCATGCCACCTGCGTGATTCCCGCCCCGCCCTTGAGACTCAACGCTCCGGTGCATTACATCGTTACGGCTCAGGACGGCATCTCCGCCAAGGACTATACGGTAACGGTGAGCGCCAACGCGGAGGCCTTCCGCCTGTTCATCGTGAAAATATCCATCAATGGCTTGTCTGCCGCGGACTATGACTACCTTGGTCTCATTCCCGCCGCGAAACACATCAACCAAGGGGCGCCCGCGATCTTTACCATCGCCGACGAGAGGGATCTCGCCGCCAACATCTATCTGCAGGATTATCTGCGCCGTTACAGGCCGACCGCAATCAACACCATCAACTTCAGCGCCGCGATTCCGAACTTCACCAGTTCCGCCGTCAAAGCGGCCGGGCCGCTCGAACTGTCGGTTGCCATGGCCACCGGCAACTGGAAGTCCTCCGGCAAGGTGGTTCTGGTCAGCGATGCGGTCAATGCCGCGAACTATCCCAATGTGCTGCAGGCCTCGGCGCTGGCCGCCGCGTTGGATGCGCCCCTGCTCTATTACAATTCCGCCAAGACGACGCTGGTCCAGAAGGCCATCACCCGACTCGGCGCGACCGAGGTGATCTATGTCAACGCCGCCGGGACCAAGCCGGCCCTGGCTACCCTCGTGCTGACGAACCCGGCAACGATTGTCAATTATCTGGCCGGCAAAAACATCAAGGTGGATTATTTCGCGGTGACGAATCCCCGGGACCTAGTCCTCATCTCCGGCGCAAAACTCTCCCTGACCGCGCCCTTTGTCGCCGCCCGGCGAACCGGGATCGTGGTACCCGTCACCTCCCCCAATATTCCCACCCAGACCACCAGCACCGATAGCACCGACCAACAAGTTAATTTCCCCACATGGGCGGGTGTCATCAACGACCAGCTTAAGCAGCTTTATCAAGACCTCGGCCGCTACCCCGCTTACCTCGCCTTGGTGGGCAACGCCGCCAGCATTCCGCTCCATTACTACAACAATCAGCCTGACTACGATGGTGGGAATCTCGATTTTCCCCCGACCGATCTTGACTATGCCAATGTGGATGCTGATCCGTTCCCGGACATCGCCGTGGGCAGAATCATGGCGTATAACGTCTTCGACGCCACGTTGTTGACCTGCCGGATCTCGACCTACGGGCAACTGTTTGACGGTACGTGGGAAGATACCTATGCCCAGGTGGGAGCTGGAATGGATGAAAATCACACGGCGGCCCTGATGACCAATTCCGGTTTCGCACATCTTAACCTGCTGGGCGTGTACAATCCCTCCGTGGAGGCCGGCGTCATCGGCAATAACTTCCACAGTTGTTGGTTCTCGTTGGGCGGCGCAATCGTGTCGGCGCCGGCCGACCCTTCCACAGGAATTCTCGCACCCGCCTTCATCGCCTCGTCAGGATGTCAAGTCGGCCAGCTTGATTGTGAGGTACATTCAGTAGGCCTCTGTGGTCCGGACGACACCGGTGTGGGATATATAGTCAACCACTTGTTCAAGCTCGGAGCGGTGGCGTGTCTGGCCTCCACCCGCAGCGATTACGGAGATGGCGTCCTGCGGCAGTCCCAGGCCGAAAATGCCATGCTCGCGGGGAAACCTCTTGGACAATGTTACATGGAGGGGGTAGCGTCGTTAATCGCTAAGGGGGGTGCCGCTGGTGTTCGCAAGACCATTCTGCTCGGCGACCCCGCCCTCACGATGCATGTTCCGTCAAGCCCGGTGGTCGCACCCGCGAACCACGTGGTTACCCATGAGACTGCCACCACCGATATTCTTACCGTGAATCTTTCTCCAACCTTGATGACAGGGACGTTGGATAAGGCAATGTGTGATAATTGGGGTTTGCCCTATCCGGGCGTATATCGGGGGACGAAACCGGGGCTCTGCTGTATGGACGTGGACGCGTTTTATGTGGTGAGGCAAACGATCACCAGGCCGGTCTCGAGTGTGGTGGAGTTGGATGCCTGGCCGACGGTGAAAACCTGGGTCTGGGGCGATGTGAAGTTGGGCATGATGGGCCAGCCGGCGATTGACTATCAACAGGATGGAACCCATCAACTGGTCTGGGCGCTCCGCACAAACATCATGGACTGGCCCAGCAGCAAGAGCACGGTCCCGCTCGCCCAGATGACCAGTGACAGGTTCAGGATTACCTATGATTTGTGCCCGGACATCACCTCCTTCAATGCCAACCTGGCCGAGAGCAGCGCCGGCATCCAATCCCTGAGCGATACCAATGGCGCCGTGGTGGTGTATGTCCCGACCGGCGCCACGGATGCGCAGATTGCGGCCCTCGCGCCCACCTATAAGCTGGACCTCGGCGCCACCTGCAATCAACCCAACAAAGCCATTCCCACCCCGCCCTTGAGCGCCCGCGCGCCGGTGTCCTACATCGTCACGCCGGAGGCCGGCAGCAGCCAGCCCCCTAAAGTCTATGCCGTGACCGTGGTCAGGACGCCCTTCACTTGCGCGGCGTGGACAGGCGACGCGGATTCGGGAATCACCGGCGACTCCAAGTACACCGTGGCCGTGAACTGCGGCGGAGATGCGGTAACCGTGAATGGAGTTGCCTTCCAAGCCTCGGCCCTCTCCGGGACCAACTTCTCGATCAGCGGCGCTGACGGCGACTACACCGACGGCGCCCCAGGCATCACCGGCAACAGCCTGGCGCTGGCATCCGACTTCATCTATGACGGGAATCCTTGCACCGTGACCCTCAAAAACCTCACGCCGGGGGCAACTTATGAGACAACCTTTTTCTCCTATGGATTTGATGCCGCACCAACTACCCGCAGCCAAACGTTCGCGTCCGGCGGCGCTTCCCGCATGCTGGACCAGAATGCCTATGGCGAAGGAAAGGGCATCCGCATCATATATAGATTTGTCGCCGACGCCTCCTCGAAGGTGTTGACGATCAAGCCTGCTGCCGGCGGCAGCACCTTCCATATGTCTGCGCTGGCCAATCGGCAGGTGAGCGGCGCCCCCCCCGGCGGCGATTATCAGCTTCGGAAGCAACCTCCCCAAAAGCAGCGCCGTCTTTAATCCGCCGGATAGGGGCGCGGCTGTGACACGTTCATCGCGGCTGAGTCTGGAACTGGTGAAGACCGAGCCGGCTCCCGTCATCAGTTCTAAGCATCCCGACGCCAGGGACATACCGGCCGGATTTGAGGCGGGCACGACCGTCAAAGTGAAGATCAACGGAAAGAGCGCCTACCACATGGTCACCACGACTATGGAAACCTTCGGCCCCACGCGCTGGGCGGACATGCGGACCGAGCACTGGATATCCGAAGACGGAAACACATGGAGAAGGCACAAGATTCTGTTCCGTCCGGGCAAGAATCCCGAGACGGGTATGTGGGAGTTGACCGGCAGTCCCTTCTTCTTCTTCGATGAAAAGGCGGATCGCTGGTTTGTCTATTTCAATTTCATGGCCTATGACCGCAGACGCGCTTGGGACGTCCCGTGCCTGCTGCGCAGAGCCGGGGCCAAAACGAAAGGAGTGGCCGGGATCAACGGGGAGTTCGAGTACCCCGGCGTGATATCGATGGAAAGATTGTGGACGCCCAGAAAAATTGGGACATGAACCGCATTTCCTGACTTAGGTCCCTGCTCCCCTTTCCAGCTTTCAGTCATTTATATACAATATAAAAAAATGCTCGCCGCCGGCGTGAAGATGTGGTGTCCGCGGCTTCAACCATCCGCGATAGCAATACCACTTACGAAGGGCCGGCCGGGGCCGGATGATGCAATTATCCTGGAAAGCGATTTCTTAATCAATCCGCGGGAGAAGGAACATGAAACGACAATCTAAGCGCAGTAGCCGTCCTCTTAAGGCCCTT
>Ga0315288_10003591_pt1 | contig 19856 bp, 22 predicted proteins | sample YL17G11_20_MG_FD_203454 | JGI IMG/M metagenome (GOLD analysis project Ga0315288, IMG submission 203454) | Sediment microbial communities from Yellowstone Lake, YNP, Wyoming, USA - YL17G11_20 | ecosystem: Environmental > Aquatic > Freshwater > Lake > Sediment | place: USA: Wyoming | collected... | reverse complement strand
TGTTATATTTCAGCTGCTTTAAAATGTTTAACAAAAAAAGAAATTGACGGAAAACAATTTTGGAACTCGGCAAAAATATATCATTTTATAGGCAAAGACATAGTTTATCATCATTATCTCTTTTTGCCTGCTATGAGAATGGGTGTAGGAGAATACAAACTACCAGATTTTATACCGACAAGAGGTCATCTGCTTTTGCAGGGAAAAAAATTCTCTAAAAGTAGAGGATGGTATATAAGCTTGAGAGATTTTCTCAATAATTTTCCTGCCGATTATTTAAGATATTATTTAACTACCATTACACCGAATGCTCAAACAGATGTTAACTTTGATTGGGATGAATTTCAAAGTAAAATAAACAATGAGTTGGTAGCAAATATAGGAAATTTTATACACAGAACAATGACTTTCACATGGTCTAAATTTAATGGAAAAGTTCCTTCACCAGCCGGAGAATACAGTGCTCTAGATACATCATTTGAAGAAAAAATTTGGAACATAGAAGATGAAGTAGGAAAAGAAATAGAAAATTTAAATTTTGATAGAGCACTTAAAAAAATTATAGAGTTCTCAAACTATTGCAATCAATATTTTCAGAGATGTGAACCTTGGTCAGACGAGAAAAGAGCTACAAATTGTTTATACCTATGTGCTAATGCTGTCAAATCTTTAGCTATATTGTTGGAGCCTTTCTTACCATTTTCTGCTCAAAAATTATGGGATCAGTTAAAAATAAAAAAATCTCTTTATGAACAAGGATGGGATTCCATTTCAAAGACATTAATTGAACCAGGTCATGATATAAATAAACCTGAAATTTTATTCAAAAAAATTGAAGAAGAGGAAATAAAAAAACAAAAGGCAAAATTAAAAGGTTAGGAGGTAATACGATGATTGATTTTAACGATTTCAAAAAAATTGAAATGAAAATTGGCACTATAGAAAAAGTCGAAGAAATACCAAATTCTGATAAACTGATTAAACTGAAAGTGAATTTAGGCGGGGAAATAAAACAGGCTATAGCAGGAATAAAAAAACATTATAAACCTCAAGAACTAGAAGGCAAACAATTTGTATTCGTAACTAATCTACAACCAGCAAAACTAATGGGGGAATTATCAGAAGTGATGGTTCTAGCCACAGTAGATGCAGGGAAAGTTGTTTTAATAAGGCCTGAGAAGGAAATAAAAAATGGGTCACAACTAGAGTAATTTTTTATTCTTGTAAAACAATTTTTTTTTATGAAAAAAGTAAGAGACTTCATGAATAAGAATGTAATCTCATTTTCACCAGACGAAACTGTTTTTTATGTAGCAAAAAAATTATCTCAATATAATATAGCAGGCGCTCCTGTAGTTGATAAAGAAAAAATTATTGGAATTATAAGCATTTCTGACATAATTAGATTCATTGATATAAAAATTGGAAAATTACCAAAGGTAACTACACCCGGTTTATCAAGTATATTTCTAGTACTACTTCAAATGAAAAAAAATTGTAAAGATTTTGAAAAAGAATTAGAGAAAATATCTTCTTATAAAGTTAAAGATGTTATGACTAAAAATGTAGTTTCTGCATCACCATCAATGACAGTGATAGAAGTAGCTGAATTAATAGAAAAACATGATGTTAACAGATTACCTATTGTCGAGAATGGAAAACTAGTGGGAATAGTGGCTAGAGCAGATTTAATAAAAGCAATAATAGGATAAAAAAAGATTTTAATAAAAAGAAAATCAGTAAATATTACTCCTCTTCTTCATCCCAATTTTCTTCATCCCAATCCTCTTCATCCCAATCTTCTTCTTCCATGATGGGTCCACCCCAGCTGAATTTTAATTATTATCATATATGCATCTATATTTAAAGTTATGTCAAGCAGCAGTAGTTCCGAATGTAGATTTGAATTTGGTAATACTTTAATCAATTCATTTAAATATCAATATTTTGCTATTAAGAATTATGGTAGAAACAAAAGATGAAAAGAAATCTGTAGATCCTTTGACTATAGTAACAGCTTCTGCTGCAGTAGTAGCGGCTTACCCTGCAGCAAAGGAAATAATTAGAGACATAAGAAATACTCGAAAAAATCAAGAAGAAAAGTTTTAACCTCCGCCAGGATCAACAATTGTACACAGAACTGTTCCGAACAGTTTAGCCGTAATCGGAATTTTTTTAGAGACTTTTCCAAACAAAAACACAGACAATAAGAGATTTACAAGTATCCACAAATCATACAATACAACGGACAGCATGAAATAAAACTGCCTTACAATATAGTTCCTAGAAGTTGTCTTTCCCCTGAAGCATTTCTTCACCCTGTAGCTTGTCTCTATTCCCCATCTTTTCGAGTATGGATTGAATAATTTTTCAGACAGCAGAATGTCATTGTTATTGAAGTTCATGTTGGTTGCAAATGCGTATCTTTTCTCTTCTTTCTCCAGTATTACAAGATTGAACTTGCAGTCTTTCATAGGATAATTTTTTATGACCGCAGGAGGGCTTACAGAGTAAGAATAATCGATTACCCTATCGTTCTTTATGGCAGGCATGAGGAATGTTATTCCCATTTTCTTCAGAAGATTGATAACACTGGAAGAAAAGAATCCTCGGTCGACATACAGTTTTCTTATTGATATTCGCTTCTTCGCAAAGGAAATTAAATTCTCCAATATTTTTTCCTTTGAATCGAATGTCGAGACTGGAAGAGCTAAAAGAGTAAACCTTTCTCCATGTTCGACAACATTTATCGTTGCAAACCTGAAGCATTTTGTTGTTCCTTTTTCTGGCTTCTTTCCCAAAACCATCATGCCTCTATCTTTTCCGTAGTAGAACCAGTCCGTAAAATCTATGGCAACATCAAGTTTTCTTCCGCTTAAAAGATTGCTTCTCTTGGACATCTTGTAAATCAGATTGAATATTTCAATGAACATTTTCTGCAGGAGTTTCCTGTCCTCAAATTTCTTGATATGGTAAAGAAGCGTATCTGAAGTTGGAGTCCTTTTGTTCAGTATTTGTGAAAATGTTCTTGAACCATTCTCCGCAAAATCTTCAGTAAGTGCTATGTGGACAAGGAAATCTAGGAAGTCGTTCTTCCTGAAAATGGAATTGCTCCTTATGTCAAGATTGATTTTTGGATAAATCTTCTTCCTTATCAGTTTGCAGAGTTCTCTCACTTTTTCATTTTTATGGTTGTAGAAAGTCTTTTCGCATCTCTCTGCTTTATCATCTTTTTTCCTTTTGTCAAAAACTTCTATGTCTAAAACTATGTTGAACTTGTCCGCTATCTTTTCTATTTTGCTGACTACAAACTCTATTATCTGCTTCTTTTCCTCGTCTAGATGATTCTTGATGAAGTAGCTGAATGTCCTCTGGTCTGGCGTCTTGAGTTTGTTATTCTCATCTTTGAAAAAGCCTAATTTCAAGGAATCTGTTTCATGGGCTTTCAAATAACGAACTAATTCTGATTGAGATTTTAGCCCCTTCAATTGCATTAGAATGATTGCTTTAGTAATTGAGGATTTGGAATAATCGAATTTCATATCCAAAGGAAATCTAAAATCTAAGCCAGACAGAACGTCGCAGATTTTTGTATCCTTGGTCCGCAAACTTGCAAAAGCTTTATAGATTTGCTTCGCTATAATTTTCCTCGTGGGGTTTGTGTTCATACGGATGCAACTCCACCCAGAGGAGAGCCTCAAACTTTTCCTCTGGATAAGTTTTGTTCGATAGCCCTGCTGGGAATCGAACTCAGAACCTGTCCGAACTCACTAGCTGCAGACCCTGTGTTCGGAAAGGCTATGAACCTATCAGGGCTTTTTATTAATACCGTTAATATTATTAATGAATTATCTGGGGAAGCAAGTATTTAAATCTTTATTAATACAATTAACGTTATTAATAAAGTGATCTTATGGTAAAAAAACTCATTTTTGACACTAGCAATGAAGTCTGGAAGGAAGTTTTGGATTTCAAAGCTTCTCATAAACTCGAAAATACAAATGCCACTGTCGAGACACTGGTAGAGAGAGCTCTAGCGGAGGAAAAGAAAATACAAGCGGCGTTTATTCCGCAAGAAAGGAATCTAAAACTGGGCATAGAAACATCGTCCCAGGTGGGCGAATTTTATCTTAATGTTAAGACATTGGAATGGAATTTGAAGCGTCCATTGATAATTTTGCTCGATGCAAAAACAAATGCTTTCTATACAGAATGTCATATTCTGGCGGAAGATTTGATAAAGCTTGCAGACATAGACGCTGCCATTGATCCAGAATATCAAGAAGAATTCAGGGCCAACAGAGAACTGCGGCCTAATGATCTCGATTTTTTGGTGATGAAAGAGGATGCGAAAAATGGAAGGCAATTTTCTGACTTGGTTATTGAATACAATGAAACTTATCGTGAAGCAATCCCATTGAAAGTCCTTGGTGGTCAGCATAGGATAGAAGCAATAAGGGAGGCATTAAAATCTAAGGTCAATAGGTATCATGGAATACGCGTTTACTTCAATTTGAACAAAGATCAAAGAGTGGAAATTGCAAGAATTTCAAACACAAACATTAATGTTTCTCCTGATTTACGAGATAGGCTGGAGGAGCAGAGATTGGATCCACCTAATAATTTACGTAATTGGAGTCATTTGATTGGTATACTTGAAAAAGGTAAGGATTTTGGAGATAGAAAAACGCTGAAAGAATTCGTTCCAACGGTAAGGATGTTGAGAACTTTCATCGTTAACTTTTACAAAGGAAAAGCATATGATGGAAATCCTGACAAGGAGCCTGTAGTTCCTGATATAGCTAAGACGGCTGGAATGGATGAAGAATACTTGAAGATTTTTAAAAGAGTAAGAAGTTTCATTGATGAAAAGGACCTGACTGGAGCAGGAAAAATGTTCACGTTTCTGCATATGATGCAGATTCAAAAATCAAAAGATATTGGAGAAGAAACTTCCGCATTTAAATTGCGTGCGATTAACTTGGCTCTAATATCAAGCTGGGCATTTGCAGCTGGTGCATTGCAAAAGAATAAGAAAAGGCTTGATAAGCTATATGAGCTTCCAAGATTGAGCGGTGCCAAAGATCCTCTAAATGCACTCGATATGGCAAAAGCTCATCACCCGAAACTCGATTCAGATACATATAGAGGTCTAGGAACAAGAACGGATGCAAAAGAAAGGGGAAGACTTCTACAACTCTTTTTGCTTTATTCAAATTCAGAGAAGAAAAACATAACACTTGAAATGTGTAATACCGCAATATTAAAATATCATGCTCTTGAAGCAACGGAGGAATACGAGAAGCATGAAAAAACTGCATTTTAATTGGTAAACAATAATAAAGTATTATGAAACAGTCTAAGCTTAAACAGAACCAGGACAAGAAGCTTTGCCCAAATAGTAATCATTTTTGACGACTTTTTATGCAACTCAAAATTCTGCCCAAAAAGTCAAGTGTTTTTACATACGTATTAAAAGATTAAAAAAAGCTTATACTTATGGAAAAATTCATTAAGAAGCAACCAATTGACACACTAAAAGACGGCAATCGCATTGATGATGTTTTTGTCGTTAAAATAAAGAGAGGTGTATCAAAATATGTAAAGGGATATTCTTTTCACCTTATCTTATCGGACTCAAGCGGAAAAAGTATAGATTATAAATTCTGGGGTGGAACTAGTGAAGAAGAGGTAAAAAAATTATATGATTCAATTAAAACTGATTCTGTAGTCCACGTACAGGGGAAATTTTCATTTTATAATGAAAACCCACAAATAACAACGAACGAACCAGATGTAATTAAGGCACTCGAAAAAGGACAGTATGATGAATCTGATTTTATCAAGAAACCAAAAAAAGACATTAATCAAATGTATAACGATTTAATGAAAATCATTATGTCAATACAGAACGAATCATTGAAAAAGCTCCTTTTATCTGTTTTTGAAGATGGCTTGATAAAAGAAAAGTTCAAAAGACACCCTGGTGGGATTGAGATACATCATAACTGGGTTGGCGGTCTACTTCAACATACACTTGAAACGGTAAAATATTGCGAGCTAAGTGCCGAGACTTATCCATCAATGAATAGAGATTTGCTTGTAACTGGAGCATTGTTACATGACATAGGAAAATTGGAAGAAATTGAGGTGACGGCGAGAATCAAAGGTAGCAGGAAAGGTCAAATGCATGGTCATATCGTTCTAGGATCAATCTTTGTGGCGAGTGAAATGGATGAACTTGGAATTGATGAAGAAATCAAAGATAAGTTGCTTCATATAATCATAAGCCATCATGGAACTAATGGGTTTGGCTCTCCGAAAGAACCCATGTTTCCAGAGGCTGTTGCTGTTTACTATGCTGATGAAATGAGCTCCAAACTGGCAGAAATAACAGAATACATTGAAGATAACAAGCTTGAAACAGAAGACGAATTCAAATACCATTACAAAAAAGGTAGAAATATTTTTTTGAGATGAATAGAATAAACCACTTATACATTTTAACAGCTTTGTTACTTCTGTCTAAATGACGGTTGATTTTGAGCTTTTTTAGGTTCTGTCTAAATCAGTTGATAAGAAATTTGTGGTTTGTCATATTAATTGGTTTTTTATGTTTTTCTACACATTTAAATATTGGTGTAACCAATGGTTATATCAATGGTGTAACCAATGCGAACAATTAAAAAACGTTGGGGAGAAGTTACTATAAAGAAACAGGGGGAAGGCGGGAAAAACATATTTGATAAGACAAAGTCCTTTAGTGTGGATAATGTAGGCTACAATTATACAATAGAAGAATACTGGGGAATACTGAAGCTAGTCACAGACTTGACTGAAAATATAACTTTTGTTAATATGAGAAATGCTATCTTGAAAATAAAAGAAAAAAAAGTGATTAAATGAATTATGAATTAACTGATTTACAGAGGTATATTCTTTTACTTCTTAGTCTTAAAAATAACGAACCGATAAAAGGTAAATTATGGCTTCAAAAGGAACTTTTTCTCCTTGCGAAAAATATATCGAAATTAGAAAGGGAGGCATCATTTGAACCTGATTTCATAGGTCCGTTTAGCGAAAATGCCGATGAAGAGTTGGAAGAATTGAAGCTCGATGATTTTATAGATATTGATAGAAAAATAAGAATAACTGAAGATGGGAAAAATATAATAAAAAAGATTCAAAACTCATTTTCTAAAGAAGAAATTGAGTTGGCAAACAATATAAAAGATTTCTTGAACGATTTGCCAGAAGATGAACTATTGGCATTTGTTTATTTCTCTTATCCAGAGATGGCTCAAGAATCATTGGTAAAAAAGGGGGTAGAAAAAGAGCGTATTGAACTGGCAATCAACTTATATAAAAAAAATAAAGTTAGCATTGAAAAAGCTTCAGAAATAGCTGGTATTCCTATTGAAAAATTTATGAAATTGTTACAGTGATTATCAATGAAATTATTGGATGCAAGTGTGATTATTTGCATATATACCGAAATAAAATGCCCAGAAATATTGAAACATTGGAGAGATCAAGGTTATACAATTAATATATGTAAATTCGTTCATAATGAAATCCAAAATAATAGCGATACATATGAAAAAGTGAGACCCGACATATCCAATAATCTAATAAAATGTATTCAAGAAGTTAATACAGAAGAGATTGAACAATTTAAGAATCGACATCCAAATTTAGGTCTTGGTGAAATCGAAACAATCATAACAGGAATTAAGTTAAAAAAACTCGGAAAAAGAAATTATTGTGTAATTGACGATGGCCTAGCAAGAAAGATAGCAAAAAAATATGGAATATCACTAACGGGAACTTATGGGTTAACAAAAAGGTTGCGAGAAAAGAATGTTTTAAATGTATCCCAATATAACTTAATACTAGAAAAATTGCGTGGCTCAAAGTTTAGAATAAGTTTTGATAAACTTTGTTAAATTATAATTGGTAGTAAATTATGTCAGTTGAGACAGAAGTAAAGCCTATTGAATTGGACCCCAATTCACTTTTTAAGACACAAAAAATTAAAGTGAGTAGTTCAAAGAGTTTCGAAACTCCAGTTAAAGCAATAAATTTGAAAAATATTAAACAGAAATATAACCTTGACACAGAACTCAAAGAACTCTGCGAGATTTTTATAAGAGTCACTAGCGAAACAATTAAAAACTATAATTCTGATCCAGACTTTGAGCAGGTATTCAATGGGAAAATAACAACGGACTTAAATAAAATAGATTTGAATAAAAACTGCAAATTCTGTTTTGTAGATTTCGATGAGTTAAAATATCCAACAGAAAATGAAATAGAAACTATAACTTCTGTATCTCATCCATTCTCTGATATTATACCACTCCCAATACTTAGTTTTCTTAATAAAAGAAAAATAGCTGAAAACGAATTCCAACAATATAAGAATTTCTTATCTTCATCTATTGGCTCAATAGAACAAATAAATAATAAGCCTATTATGGGTATAGTGCCATTTTTACCTTTGAGATTTATCCCAGAACTTATAGAATTTTATATTAGTAATGGAATAAATGCATTTTGTATAGATTTGGATGGATCAAATCCAATATCAGCTTTGTCAAGAATAAGAAGGACACTAATTGCGATTAAAAAAAATAAACCACTCGAGGATTGCTATATTCATGGATTTAATGTTGGCATAGGTAGGCCTAATAAAATTACTGAAGTAGTTCCAGCTAAGGACATACTTGGTCTTGGGGTAGGTCTTGGAAGCATTGGTGACAAATATAAAAAATTCAAGCCGAGCAGACAATTTATAGAGTATATAAAAACAAATCCTGAACATAAATTCAGGCTTTTTAATAAAGCCGATTATGGATATTGGAGAGGTATAAGCCATGCAAGAATAAATGAAATATTTCCAAAAGATTGTAAAATTAACCCAGCATTGTTCAGCACATACAAAAACAAAATGTTTTTACAGAAACTGTTCAATTCAGAACAATTGGCATTGGAAGCCAAAAATCTGAGAAAAAATATAAATGAAAACCCTGAAAAAAGTCTTGATTATTTAAAGGGCAAGAAAGCCGTTATTATTGACGACTTTGAAAAATTGAAGAATATCAAACAAAAAATCTAATATTGATAGAATATTTCTATTACAACTGGTACATATAGTCATTGATACAATTTATTTTTAGTTTAACTACAACTAATTAATTGTAGTATTATGCCAGATGTCTTCTCCAAGGAAAAGCGATAGTCATTTAATCGGTTAGGTGCTGTATCAAATTGTTGCAAAAGTCTAATATTTACTCCAATAATCCCATACTTTTCTTATTTCTTTATACCAAAATTCTTCATCACTCATATTAGTATCATTAAAACCAAAGAAACCACTACCAGGAATTCTAACTTCTCCTTTAAGCACAACAACTGCAGACAACAAGGGTCTACTACATTCTTTTTCATGTTCAGATATACCACCTAACATTCTACTTAATACAGTTTCTCTATCATGTGGGTCTTCTCTTTCAAGATCAGCTATTGCCATAATTTCCTCATAAAAAATTATGCCTTTTTCATATTCCTTTTGTTTTTTAGCGACTTTTATTAATTTTTGATACACTTTTTTGACTGTTTCGACAGAAAGACGGTCATCTATTTCTCGTTCTATTAACATTCCTTTTATCCATTCATAATTTTCCATTAAATCACCTTAAAATTTTGTAGTAATTTCATCTTTTAATATACCTTGTTGTTTTAATCTTTCTAATATTTTCTTTTCCTTGTCAACATCAGGTTTACCTTCTTTCATAGCCTTTTCTACTTCTTTATCACTCTTACCGCAGAATTTACATCCACTAATAGCTTCGTATCTTTCTTTAACTCTAAATGTTTGTGTTTTACTTCCACCAGCAGAACGAGAAGTTTTAGATCCTAAAGAAGGTGGAAAATATTTAGCAGTAACTCCGAGTTTTTCACAAAAAGGACATTCTAATTCAACATTTGCTATTGGAATCCAACCTGACATAATAATATTTTTATAGTAAACCATTAAAAAGCTAATTTATCGCTTCCATAAGAGTTATCTATTAGGTCTTTTATGAATTCTAAAACTTTCTTCTCTATCAATGTCAAAGAATTATATCCATTCTAAGAATGTTATCAATATACGATAATTGAGATTTCAAAAATTTTTTCGTTTTGATTAATTTATGATATTCCTTTACTATTGCATCTTGGATTTTTCTTTTGGGAAGAACGAAAGGATACATCTCAATCAAATTCTTCTTCAAGTTTCCTAACTCACCCCTACCAAGAGCGAAATGCTTAAGTGCAGATTGCTGCGTTCGAATGAATCAATCCAAGTTGACCGCTTTTTTGTTTTTTGGTATCATTATACCACAATGTCTTGCCAAAGAACAAGAATCGTGTCGATGGAACATTGTTTCAGCCTTGCCATCTACCACCCAAGTTATATAATTGTCATAATCATAGTCGATTCTGTTGGCATATCTGAATACACCAGCATTGTCAGTAGCACCAGAATATATCGGAATTCCTCCTTTGTTATTTTTGTGCTATATTCTGGAAGCTCGTCTAAGCCCATTTAAACAACTATTTTGCTTGACTGAGATAATAGTTCTGACTTATATTTACTTAAAATTTCTTTAACACTTTGTAATTTTTCATATTCTTTTACTATATTATTTTGGACACTGTTTTCTTTGTTTTCATCAGGAAATATGAATTTTATATTTGCCATCTGCTCCTCATATAGCATTCCCTGAGCGGTTTTAGAGGTTACATGCGGATAGATAAGTTGTTGTTGTGTATATATGAACCATTTTAGATTAATCTTATTATCTTTTGGCAACAAAACACCACAGTGGTCATTTGGATAGAATTTGTAATTTCTATAAAAAAGCTTACCACACCTATAACCATCTTTAGTCCATGTAATACAAGAACTATTTACTATAACAGACTTTCTATTTTTTTTGAAAGTTTCGAGCCATCTCTCGTCTGCTCTCCATGTTATTCCACTTCCAGTTGTTTGTGATGCGACACATGGTAAGTTACCCTCATGTTCATATACATCTTTCTCAGTAATTCTGATGCCAGATGTGACGTGAAAAATATCACTAATTCTCATCTCTTTTCCAATTGAAGTAACTGACTTCTTTAATTGCCTATCAACAACTCTGCTCAACTTTTTACATTTGGAAATCGTGGGTGCTATTTTACTATATTGAGAAATAACTTTATCATCATAGTTATAGTCAACTTCCATATCTTTTATCATATTCCAGTTAGCATTTGCGTTGTCAGCCTTCCCTGTAGATTTTTCATAAACTTCATCCTGGATTAGAATTATTAATATATCCAATATTATTTTGTTCCTATATTGCTCTTTCAATAACATAGGTATAGCATTTTCTGAGCATGCCCATTTTTTATGTTTTGGCACGAATAGTGTGCCAGCCTTACCTTTCCTATACATAATCAATGCATACTTAGTAGAGTATACTGAATTATTATTTAGCAAAGAACTCGGCAGATAACCTAAAATTTTCGACTGACTGGAGTATATGGCTACTGGTTCATCTACTCCATTTTGATATTTATAGTCTTGATATTTGTAGAATAAGTCAGAATACAATCCACTATTCTTTATCCCGAGTGTAAACATGTCTTTAATCTTCAATCAATCACCATTAACTCTTTTTTGATTGATTCGAATATAGCAGCATTCTGTTCTTTGAATTTATCCAAAGTTATCGTCTCTACCTTTGGCTTTCTGAGATATTTCTCTGGACTAAGATTAATTAGTTTTTTAATGTTTAGTCGACTTTTATCATAAAACTTGTCTTCATACGGGTCATAATATATGTTCTTGTCGTTTAGAATTGTTTCATAGATTGCCATTAAAGTTTTCTCACTTTCTTCTCCATCATTATTTTCGAATATATTATCAATTTTCTCAGGTATGTTTTCAGTCATAACTTCTTTCAGAAGCTTGATTACATCCTTATTTTTCACTTCAATGTAAGACGTATATTCCTCTGACAATATGTCTTTCATGTCAATATATCCGTATTTATCACCATCTATATTGTCTCCCCATTCATCTGTAAATTTTTCATTAGATCTCTGAATCTTCCTCTTCCATCTCTCTTCTAACAAAGAAACATGAAATGCACCCTTTTTATCTCTCCAAAGAGACAATTCATCATGCAACCACTTATTGTTTTTATCAACTTTATCCGTTCTAAACCTCTTATCAGAATTAGCATAACCATCACAATCCACTATATACATCCATATACGCTCTGTTTTTATGTATTCCATATTTTCTACTTCTGATGCTCTTTTTTTCAAGAACAAGACATTTGTCTTCTCATGGGTGTAAGGTGCGAATTCATGTTTTGGTAGACTTATTATCTTTTCTATAATGCAATTTTTTACCAACCATTCTCGAAGATTTGAGAGTGTTGGAGCCTCTAAAATACCATCTGGTACTATTATCAACACTTTTCCTTCAGTATTCAATAATTTTACAACCTTGATAAGAAAGTTTATTTCCAGTCTTTTGTTTGAAATTATACTTTCATCGACATTAAAGTCTCCTTTACCGAAGGGTGGATTTGTTAGTATATAATCAAACTTCTTAACATTATATTTCAAAGAGTCAGGAGACTCTATTTCAGAGAATCCATCTCCTGCAAGATACATGTTTATTCTCGAACGGACAGCGTTTGCAGGATAAATATCAAACCCATAAATAGAATTTTTTGCCAAATCTATTATATCTATATCATTAATGTTTGCTGCAATATGTTTGAAAGATTCTGTAAGAAATCCTCCAGTACCACATGCTGGGTCGCATATCGTCTTTGGGATTTTTTTATTATATGAATCCATAATTTTAGGTATTTCCTCTTCATAAAATAGTCTAACAAGAGTCTTTATAAGATGCCTGGGAGTGAAGAATTGACCGAAAATCTTCTTGGTGTGCTTGTCCATAAGTGACTGGTAAATCTCACTAAACATATCGAATTTAGAAGAATGCATGGATGGTAGCTGATCCAACACCTCAAAAATCCTTATCAAACCTCCTTTCTCGTTCTTGGTATCGTTTGGAAACTGATTTATCACATCTAAGAAATCGAATGCCTTGATTTTTCCACTCTTATCCGCTTTTATATCGAAGATTTCCTTATAACCATTTAACCCACTTTCAATAATATCTTCAACCGCCGCCTTTATCTTCTCTTTCAGAATTTTCTGCTCGCTAACTTTGAAATCTTTCCAGTTCTTGCCTAACTGAGAACCATGTTTTTCTAAGATTAGTTTTAATGCTATAAAGGATATCGTAAAGTCTATTGTCTTTTGGTTATCGTTTTGTATGAATGATATTTTTCTGTATATCTCTCTAAGTTGATTGATTATGCTGGAGATGTTTATAGACTGATCTTCCTCAGTAAACTTTATTGCCTCCAAGTTCTTGTATCTGTATACTATATCAACCAATTCTTTGGACGGAAACGCCTTAAGCTCTATTCCATCAATCAAAAGAGGTTTCCACTCTTTTTTATTAGAATTATATATTCTTAATATGCAGTCCTTTCCGTTATAGGATACTATGATTCTTATGTCATAGTCTTTATCGATTAGACATTTGGCATAATACTCTGCATCTTTTATGCCGTTCTGTACTGACTCCTTTGGATTCTTGTTGTCTATTAAAACCTTTAATTTCCCGTTTATCAATAGATAGAAATCAACCTTCCCCTTTGACTTGGCATTCAATGCTTTAGACCTTATGTAATCGTCAATTTCTGGTATGTTTGTTTTCTGCTGCCTGAATTCTGTGCCTTGAACCCACCCCAATCTTTCAAGAATTCGTGATGTCTTAGAATCTACATCTGGTTCTGATAGTGTGTTGTCCTTTACAATATCAACATAATAGTCGAATATTATCTCCGAACCGCTCAGAACATTATCTTTGTAAATCATATTTCCAACTGAATTGTTGGTGTTTTTTTTATTCATTCAAATCTACCTTTTTGATATTATTTGTTTCTCTAAATTTTTTCAAACAATCTGGCAACTCTTTATACACCCACATGCAGAACTTTGCAAATTCCTCGGCCTCAATCTTAATATATTCTTCTATTTTTTTATAATTATTTTCTTTGTACCATTCTGGTATCACGCTTCCATCATGGGGTTTACCTGTTATTTTATCCAAGCCAGATCCTTTGAACTGCCCCTTATTCATTATCACCCCACAAACTCTCAAATCAATAAACGGTCTGCTAAGTATATCCACGACATCCAATTTGTGCAATTTACATCTTTCAAGAAAGAAATTGTGCTCGAATCCTAAATTGTATCCTACTGGAACAAATGAAAAAGGGTAAGGATCCGTTATCTTTGACATTTCAATAAATTTTTCGATAATTTTCTTTTCGCTGGATTCCCATTCCTTCAAAATTATCAAATCGCCGACTGGTTCAGCAGTTGTCATGTCCAATTCCATGAATTGTATAGTAATTATTTTGTCTTTCTTTGGGTCTAGGCCAGTCGTTTCTATATCCAGATAATAATTAGGCATGTTCAAACCCCCTTATTTTATTATTCCCTTTTCATCTTTTTAATCCCGAAGGCCTTCCTTATGTATCCGAGCTTGTGCCAGCTGATGGACTTCAGGTTTCTTCTCTCTAGAAAGGCTTCCATCGCCTTCCTTTCGTTGCCCTCCAAAAAGAAGACCGTCATGCCACGCATGCTCACTCTTTTTACTGGGAAGTATTTTTTCAATGTCTTGTAGCTGGAACTTATGCCAGGATTGCCCGAGAAAATGTAGCCTTTGGATACAAGCTCTTTCATGACCTTCAGCGTCATTCCAGCTATGTATATTCTCCCCTTGCAGGTCTGCATGTCAGATGTCCATAAAACGACGGTCGTGTATCCGATTCCTGTAATCCTCGAAGCATCAGCCTTTGACAACCCGCTTTTGACCAGTTTTCTTACTTCCCTTTTTCTTTGATCGTGCTCGACGCCTTTTCTTTTCATGAGAGTTATTTGTCGAGGCTTAAAGAAAATGCTTTCCATCATTGGTAAAAGTTGGGGATTCTGAAATGCTGTTCTGACAATTCAGTTATTGAAGAACTGCGTCTGTTGGGCTTGAATCATTATTTTTCATCGTTCATTGGTAGGATTTTACATTCGGGTCTACTGAGCAGAAACTTTATCCGTAAAATTTAAATTCTTTATGCTGTGCATCGAATAGATTTGAACTTATAATTCAATCCGAATTTCTATTATTTCATAAATATAAAGACTTATAATATAATTTCCAGATATTTCTGTTAGGTGTCATTACGATAAACAAAGAAAAATTGCGTCAGCAATTCAACAAAGATTGGGAAAAACATTACAAGATTGAATTTTTGGTAAACCAGGGTTATGTAAGAAAAATATGTGTCAAATGTGGTAGGGGTTTTTGGACTTTAAATCTTGAAAGGGAATTTTGTTCAGATCAACCGTGCCAAAATTATGAATTCTTAGGTAACCCCCCAACCAATAAAAAATTTGATTATGTACAAACATGGAAGGTCATTGAACAATTTTTTAAAAGTGCTGGGCATGATGTCATAAGAAGATACCCGACAGTATGTAGATGGAGACCTGATTTATTCTTTACGATAGCTTCTATAATAGACTTTCAACGTGTGGATAAGAATGGAATATCTTTTCAATTTCCTAGTAACCCACTATTAGTTCCTCAATTTTGTTTGAGGTTTAATGATATAGATAATGTTGGTGTAACCGGTCGACATTATACATGCTTTTGTATGATAGGTCAACATTCTATTTATGATGGTAAACAGGGATATTGGAAAGATCGTTGTATTGAATTAGATTTTAAACTTTTGTCAGGTCCATTTGGTATAAAACCAGAAGAAATAGTTTTTTTAGAAGATCTTTGGGTTGGACCCGGGGCATTTGGACCATCTATGGAGTATTTTGTCAGAGGATTGGAAATAGGCAATGCAGTATTCACAGAATTTAGGTCGAATGATTCTAATGTAGAGCAAATGAAAGAAAAAATAATAGACATGGGTGCTGGATTAGAAAGGTTTGCATGGATAACTCAAGGAACTCCTACTTCTTATGATGTAACATTCGAGCCTATATTAAGAAATCTAAAGAAAAAAATTGGACTAAGTTATGATGTAGATTTTTTCTTAAGATACTCAAAACTTGCGGGTGTTTTGAATATTGATGGAACTACTAACATAAAAAAATTAAAAGAAGACATAGCCAAGCAATTGGGTGTAACAGTAGAAATTCTCGAATCTAAAATTAGACCATTAGAAGCTTTATATGCGATAGCCGATCATACTATGGGTTTAACTTTTGCAATATCGGATGGTCTATTACCCTCTAATGTTGGTGGCGGCTACAATCTACGAGTTATTCTAAGGAGAGCACTTAGTTTTATCGATGAGTTTAAGTGGGATATCGATTTGGTAGATGTTTGTGATATGCATGCCAAGCATCTTAACTTAATGAGCCCAGAATTATCAGAAAACATGGATCAAATACATAAAATACTCGATCTAGAAAAGAAAAGATTCCATGAGACTAAATTAAGGACACAAAGAACAATCGAGGCTGTTACAAGCAAAGGAGAAATAATAGATGAAGAAAGATTAATTAAAATGTATGATTCTGAAGGAATCACGCCTGAATTGGTTAAGAATTTTATGCCAGACTTAAAGATTCCAACTGACTTCTATAAAAAAGTAACCGAAACACACATGAATGAAAAGAAAATTGAATTAATTGAACAAATAAATGTTGAAGGGTTGCCACAGACAGAATTAATGTATTATAAAGAGCCAAAAATAACAGACTTCAAAGCAAAAGTTCTAAAGATGATCGATGATAAATGGGTTGTATTAGATAAAACATATTTCTATCCTACTGGGGGAGGTCAATTATCGGATTCAGGTTTTATTCAAGATTCCCCTGTTTCTGAAGCCATAAAAGTTGATGATGTTGTTCTTCATCGTGTCCTAGGAAAATTGGAAGAAGGTAAAATTGTCGATTGTAGAGTGAATGAATATAGAAGAGATATTTTGAAAAAACATCACACATCTACCCATATAGTTAATACCGCTTGCAGAGAAATTCTTGGAAATCATGTATGGCAATACGGTGCTGAAAAAACAGCAGAAAAAGCAAGGCTTGATATAACACATTATGATGCTTTAACAGATGAGCAAGTAGAAAAAATAGAACAGAAGGCAAACGAGATTGTAAAGAAAAATATTCCTGTCAAGATAGAATTTCTGCCAAGGAATGAGGCTGAAAAAAAATATGGATTCAGAATATATCAAGGCGGTGTCGTTCCACATACAGAACTAAGAATAATTTCGATAGGCAATTTAGATCATGAAGCATGTGGAGGTTTACATTGCGAAAAGACAGGTGAGATTGATTTTATCACTATATTAAAAACAAAGAGAATACAGGACGGAGTTGATAGAATTGAATTTACTGTAGGTCCTGTTGCATTAAAGTATCTTAAAGAAAAAGAGCAGTTACTTAAAGAGACTGCAAAATTACTAAACGTTAAGGAAGAAAATGTGTCCCAAGCAGTTATTCAATTATTTGAACAATGGAAGGATAAGAGAAAAGAATTAAAAAAATTAAGGGAGTGATTATTGTGACTGAAATTAGAGTTCTAATCGAAGGATATGCAGAAAAAATTAAAGATGGATGGGTAGCAAATTCTACTGTTACTCTTGTAAAATCAAATGGTAAAAACATAATTATCGACCCAGGATGTAATATAAATGAATTACTGGAAAAACTTGGAAAAGAGAATCTAAAGTCGTCTGATATCAACTATGTTTTATTAACCCATAACCATTTAGATCATTCTCTATTGACTGGATTTTTCACAAAAGCTAAAGTTTTAAATTATAATGAAATTTTTGATGTGGATAAACAATTTATGCATGAAAATAGGATTCCAGGAACTGATTTAGAAATACTCCAAACACCAGGTCACAGTAAAGATAGTTGTTGTTTGATCGTTAAAATGGATAAAGGAACTTATGTTGTGGCTGGTGATAATTTTTGGTGGATGAAAAATGAGGAAGAACGAGTTGATGTGAACAAACCAGACCAAGCTCATAAAGGTGATATGGAAGAACTCATTGAAAGCCGAAAAAAGATTTTAAAAATAGCCGATTGGATTATACCAGGTCATGGCAAGCCATTCAAAGTGATAAAATGATTTCAGAAAAAGAGATAAAAGAATTGAAAAATAAAGAAAAAATTCTTAGGCAAGCCGCCGAATCTATTAATGTTCAAGATAAGGATTTACCTAGAGTTATTCAAAGATTTCTAAACGAGATTAAAGAATTTGATGAAAAAATTAAGACTTTCAAAAAATAAATTTAAACTTTACTAGTAACACACCACAATGGTTTGTTCAATAAAATTCCACATACAGGTGTTTCCAATTCTGTTTCTACAGGATCTTCAATAGTTTTTTGTCCATTAAAACTAGTGACAACTACTTTATTTTCAGTTGCTTTTGAAATTTCCTGAAGGAATATTTGATTTTCTGAATCTTGAACAATCTTTTCTAATTTATTTTTTACCTTTGCACAATCCAAACAACCATCAGGGTAAAAATATTCTATTAATGTGTATCCTTTTTTCAAGAGCAATGTTCTTTGGTCATTATTTAATTCGTAATTTATTATTCTACTCTGTGGTATTGTTACTTCTGGATTTTTATTCCCGAAGAATTCTGAAACTAAATAAGTGAACGATGAACCAAACATCAATATTACAAAAAATAAAGCAATCAATTTACCTTTTTTATCTTTCATTTTTACCATGTTCCTATCAACTCACAACTTGAATTTACTTCAACAAAATGGTGAGCCTTTCCTTCCCCGAAAACACTACATTGATTTTCTGGTCTATTATCTATATCCTGTCTGGGTTCATGTGTAACATCACATACCCAATCAGGCACATCATTTATTGGATTTAGTATGCAAGGACCAATACTTAAATCTTTGCCTTGGCTCAAAAGTAAATTACATTCTTTTTTGCATGCATCTATTGCCTTATCTTTTTCAGATATAGATGCAGTCTGTTCATAACACCCACTAATAAAAATTGCAATAATTATGCATAACGTTAACAGAATTAAATTTTTCATATTCTCAATTAGACAATTTGCATTTTTAAAAATAAACAAGGATAGAATTCATTTTAGTTTAATTGTATTACTTTGTGATATCAGATGTTACTTCTGGTTCTCCTCTGTAAACCTTTGCAAATGATGGTGTTAGTATCAAGAACTCTTCATCAACACCTACTATGTCTCCATTCATCGAAGTTGTAGCTCTTCTTAATCTTTCTATGGATCTCTTTAATTCACCTAGATCTCTTTCTTTCATTCTTTTAATTCTCAGGAAAACTATATTTCCTTCTCTTACTTGTCTTTGAATATTATCGATATCTCTGTAATCATTCAAATTTTCGATTCTTATGTTGACTCTTCGTTTTTCTCCTTCAGTTTCACCCTCAATTTCTATGAATTCTTCTTCGTTCTTAGGTTCATCTTTACGGAACATTTTGAATGCCATTAACTTCACCTCATTTTGCATTTGATACTTAAAACTTAAATAATTATAGTTCTCTTTTGATAGCCTCTAGCATGCTAACAATATTCCATATTTGAGTTCTGGTATACATCGGCATGTTAGGGTCATTAGTTATATCATCCAAAATTGATATGGCAGTGCTCAATCTCAAATCCCATTTATCATCAC
>Ga0315288_10003590_pt1 | contig 19857 bp, 18 predicted proteins | sample YL17G11_20_MG_FD_203454 | JGI IMG/M metagenome (GOLD analysis project Ga0315288, IMG submission 203454) | Sediment microbial communities from Yellowstone Lake, YNP, Wyoming, USA - YL17G11_20 | ecosystem: Environmental > Aquatic > Freshwater > Lake > Sediment | place: USA: Wyoming | collected... | reverse complement strand
CAAACTACTCCCCAGATTCCATAAAAAAGCTTTTCTAAAATCAGCCGGCCTGCCAAATTTTCGGTTTTTCCTAAGATGTTTCATCTATTTTAATTATCTTTCTGTTTAAGAGTGAGGCCTAATTTGCCGAGCGCTTTTCTAATTTCTTTAAGCGCCTTTTCTCCTATTTCTTCAAGATTTAACAATTCTTTTTCGTCTAAGCGCAAAAGACCGGCCACAGTTTTTATGTGATTGTTTAAAAGAATATTTTGGGTGCGATTTGACAGCCTTAAATCCTCAATTTTTGTTTTCGCAATGTCAACTTCTTCTTTTAAGGCTTCCTTTTTTGCAGGTTTTTCCTCTTTATTCGCCTCTTTTTTCTCAGCGTTAATTGTTTTTATTGAAGTAGTCACAATTTTAAAATGCTCAATAAGCAAATTGGCCGCGTTGGCTAAGGCCTCGGCCGGAGTTATGGTGCCGTCGGTTTCTATATCAAATCTTAATCGATTGTAATTTGTTTTATCGCCTACTCTCATATCTTCAACCTTAAAATTAATCATTTTAACCGGAGTAAAAATAGCATCGACTGCGATAGTGCCTATCTCTTGTTTTTCCCTTTTGCGCGATTCAATTGCCGAATAACCAAGGCCTTTTTCAACTCTAATTTCCATTTCCAGTGACGCATTTTTCGAAGTCAGAGTGGCAATATGGGCGTTGGGATTTGCAATCTCCACTTGGGAAACCGTTTTTATATCTTTAGCCAGAACTTCCTTCTCGCCCTTGGCTTTTAAAGTTATAGTTTGTGGTTCGTCGCTATAAACTTTAAATCTAATTTGTTTCAAATTTAAAATTATTTCAACCACGTCTTCGAGAACGCCGGGTAGAGTTGAGAATTCATGATTTGCGTCTTTAATTTTTATTGAAGTGATAGCGGCGCCGACCAGAGACGACAACATTACGCGGCGCAAGGCGTTACCGATAGTCAAGCCGTAGCCGGGATAAAGTTCTTCAATTTCTAAAATTGCCCGATGTGAAGAAATTTGTTCAACCAATTTTGGCGCTTTTGGCAAATAAATATTTGTTTCCATAATTTTTTAATATAGATTAGTTAATAAATAATTTTATTTTGAATAATAAGCGGTAATCACATTCATATTAAAATTTTTCGGCAAGTCATCAATTTTCGGGTCGGATTTAATTTTTATTTCAAAATCTTTTTTATCAACCGCAAGCCATGCTGGCGCTTCATGTTTTTTTAGTTTATTCGCAAGATCAAAAAATATTGTCTTGGGACGGCTTTTTGGTTTGATGGCTATAACATCGTTAATCTTCACCAAATAAGAAGGAATGTTTACTTTTTTATTATTTACCAAAAAATGGCCGTGGTTTACTAATTGCCGGGCGACAACTCTTGAAGGGGCCAAACCGCTTCTATAAACCGTATTATCAAGGCGTTTTTCAAGAGCGCCCAGCAATAAATCTCCGGTAATTCCTTTTTTTCTTTTGGCTTCGTCAAAATATTTTTGGAGTTGTCTTTCGGTTAGGCCGTAGGTGTATCTTATTTTCTGTTTTTCTAAGAGCTGGGTCCCGAATTCCGATAAAGCCCGACGCCTGGCTTTTCCATGCATGCCCGGTCTATACGGTTTTTTTAAAAAAGCTGACTTTGGCGAGAATGATCTCTCGGCTTTCAGTCCGAGATTCTCGCCAATTTTTCTTGATAATTTTTCTTTTGGTCCTGTGTAACGAGACATAAAATTTTAAATTAAACTCTTCTAACTTTCTTCGGCCGCGGGCCGTTATGAGGAATAGGCGTCGTGTCTTTTATAGATATAATATTCAAACCGTGATTAACCAGAGATCTGACTGCAGATTCCCGGCCGGAACCGATTCCTGTAACAAAAACTTCAACTTCAGCAAAGTCATTTTTTTTAATTTTTTCGATTATAGTTTCAGCCACTTTTGAAGCGGCATAAGGCGTGGCTTTCTTGGGTCCTTTAAATCCCAATGAGCCGGCCGAAGACCAAGTTAAAACATCGCCTTTTTCGTCGGTAACCGTGATAAATGTATTATTATAACTGACGTGGATATAAATTCTTCCTCTGACAATCTGACGGCCAATTTTTCCACCCAAGGCGGATCCGCCTTGGGTGGAAACAGCCGTTTTTTCAGCCGTCTTTTGAATAGCGACACTCTCTTTAAGAAGCTCTTCTTCGGTTTGTTTTTTTATTTTCTTTTTTCCCATTATGTTTTCTCCGTTGCCTTTTTGCGTCCCGAACCGACTGTTTTTCTCACGTTGCCTCTTCGAGTTCTTGAATTAGTTTTTGTTCTCTGACCTCTTACCGGTAAACCGCGGCTATGGCGATATCCACGGTAGGTGCCTATTTCCTTCAATCTTTTAATATTACTTTGAACTATTCTTTTAAGCTCGCCCTCAATTTTATATTTCTTTTCAACCAGGTCTCTTAGCCGGTTGAGTTCTTCACTGGTTAGATCCGAGGCTTTTTTAGAAGGGTTAATTTTCAGTTCCGAAACGATTTTTTTTGCCAAACTCTGGCCTAAGCCGTAGATATAAGCTAAAGAAGCGATTATTTTTTTGTTTTCTGGGATGTTAATCCCGGCGATTCTTGGCATAATATTTAACCTTGTCTTTGTTTATGTTTAGGATTTAAGCAGGTTACATAAAGACGCCCGTGACGACGTACAATTTTGCATTTGGCGCAAATTTTTTTAATACTTGTTCTAACCTTCATAATCTTCTAGTAATCCGACCTCGTCTTTTATCAACGGATATCTCAACTTCTACTCTGTCGCCAACGAGAACTCTAATAAAATTTAGCCTCATTCTGCCTGATAAATGGGCTAAAATTTCTGTATCGTTATCAATTTTCACCTTAAAGGTGGTGTTTGGCAAAGCTTCAATAACTGTGCCATTAAACGTTGGCTTTTTATTATCTATCACGGCAATTATTGTTTGTCAAGAGTAATATTAATTTTATCTGGATTACCCGGAGCTTGCTTAACCCAGAATGGCCACAGGGAAATTGTGGCGCTGTTGATAAAATTTTTATTGGAAATGACATTTCTCATGCCGTTTTCATCAAGCCCGACCAATTCTTTTTTAAATTCGGCTAAATCAGCAGTAAAGGCATTAGCTTCATCAAGTTCAAAAGTGAAGAATATCTCGCCTTTTTTAAAATCTGACCTTGTAGCTTGAGGATAAGCTATGTCATCTTTAAAATCAAAATTTTTCAATTCAGGGTATTTATTGGACACCGAGTAGCCGACTAATGCTCTGAAATTTTTTTCCTTAAAAAATATTGCCTGCCAAGTAATTTTCATGCTGATAGTTTGAGAATCGACTTTGAAGTCATTAATTTTGACGGTTGACGCGCCGTCAATTAATTTCAAATCGGAATCTTTAAAGGTGTTTAGAGTGTCGTTTTTAAGTTCGCTCACTAATGTATCTACAAGACTTTTTTTAGTTTTTTCAATTTCTTGGCTTGAAAGCGCTGAACTGCTTTGTACGGGAGTCATTGATTCGGTGCTTTCGGCGTAAAAACCGGCATATTTTGAAGAACCCTTAAAACCGGGGATGGTGAAATAAGATGGCCCGATTTGGTATTCTTCTCCGGCCGCGTCACTAATCACCTCTGCTTTAATGGAACTGGGGACTAGCTTGGCGCCAGACATTTTTGCTCCCGGAACAATCACTGGATTTTGGATTCTAAAAATTTTTCCGTCTTTTGTTTCAAATCTGGTTTGAGCGACTAATTTTTGGGAAGCAGCGCTGTAGGCATTGTATATATAAATGAACCCGCCAGTTTTTAAAGGCGAATCGCTGTTTGCGTTGGATGTTTCTATTGTTTTTGAACCGGATTTTAATAATAGAAAATACTGTCCCGGGATAATTCCGTTCGCAAGATCAGGCGAGCTTATGTTTTTGCTGATAGCAACCGGGATAGCCACTTTTATGGGGACTTCTTTTAATGAAAGTTTAATATTTGCCCTTGGCAGTATCAGGTACATTGCCGCCGCTAAAAGTAAAATTCCGATGCCGACAAAAGACACAACCATTCGATTAAAAGAAAATAATCTTTTAGAACCGCTAACCGGAAATTTATTTTCAGATTTGCTTTTCGGCTCATTATAATAAAAATCTTCTAAATCTTTTTCTAATTCCGAATCATTATTTTTATTCAGCCCGGGAACAGCATTTTTATTTATTACTTCGTAAATAACGGGTTCTTGTTGGGGAATAAAATTCATTTCTGGACTTGGTTCTGGTTCCGGTTCTATTTCTATCGGCGGTTTCTCAACCTCATCGGGCATTTTAAAAGACGGGGGCACTATGTCCGACATTCTTTTCAGTTCTTTTCCTTTTTTGGGTAAGTTGGGATTATAAATCGGCAATTGGATTTTTTCGGCAAAAGTTTTGATTTCATTATTTTCCGTGCTTATAAATAATTTTTTACTCACACTTTCAGCTTCTTCTTTTAAAATTTTAACCGAATCTAAATCGGCCGCTAATATTGAGTTTTTCGGCAAAACTAAAACAACCTCAGGATATTTTGATCTCATTAAGCGATCTATTAAAATTGCCGCATCGTCTTTAGTTCTGGCGCGAATTATTTCAAAACCTTCTGGCATTGATTAATTATATCTCACTTTTATTTATTATTCCACAATAGCTCTTATCCGCCTTATGCCGGCTGAAGAACTTTCTTCTTTGATTATTTTGAACTTGCCTATTTCCCCCGTGTGTTTAACATGCGGTCCGCCGCAAATCTCTTTAGAAAAATTACCGATAGTATAAACTTTTACTCGCTCGCTGTATTTTGACTCAAATACGCCGGTCGCTCCCGCCGCCTTCGCTTCTTCAAGAGACATTTCTTCCATTTTTACCGGCAAATCCTCTTTAATTTTTTCATTCACCATGTCTTCCACTCTTTTAATTTCTTCATCTGTCATTTTTTGATTATACGAAAAATCAAAACGCAAACGCTCCGGCGTGATATTCGAGCCCTTTTGCGACACTTGTCCGCCTAAAACCTGGCGCAACGCCGCCAGCATCAAATGCGCGGCCGTGTGATATTTTATCGTCGCTTCGCTTGCGTCCGCCAATCCCCCTTTGAACATTCCGGCTGAAGCGGTGCGGGAAAGTTCCTGGTGTTTTTTAAATTCGGCGTCAAAATCTGCTTGATTTAAATTTGCCGCTTTGGTTCCGGCAAAATCTTTAATAATGTCGAAAGTCAACCCATAACTTTCAAATAATTTGAACGCGGATGCGGCGTCTAATTTTTCTAATTTTTCAAGTTCGCGCAATCCTTGCTGAACTGCTTTTTTGAATTTTGAATTTTCTTCGCTAAAAACGGATAAAATTAAATTCTCATTTAATTCCGGATAAAAATTTTTGTATTCTTTAACAACTCGCTTTAATAAATTTTCAATATCTGAAAGTTCTAATCCCTTTATAGTCATTACCCTCCGTATGAGCCGCCTTAAAATATAGCCCCGATCTTTATTAGACGGGACAACGCCATCGGAAATAAGAAACGAAATTGCCCGGCCGTGGTCAAGCGCAATTCTATTAGTTTCAATAAGCGGTTCAAATAAATCAGTTTCAAAAATCGTCGGCGCGTCTTGCACGACCATGGTTAGCCGTTCCAAGCCCATTCCTGTATCAACCCCATTTTGTTTGAGAGATGTTAAGGTTTTATCGGGATTACAATAATATTCATTAAAAACCAAATTCCAGACTTCTATGTTGTCAACATAAATTTCCGAGGTTGGACCGCAAGGTCCTTCATTGCCGGTTGGACCCCAAAAATTATCTTCCCGGCCGGCTTTTTTTATCTTATCATCGGTAAGTCCTAAACTTTTCCAGATAGAAAACGATTCTTTATCCTCGGCGACGTTAGAATCGCCTTCAAAAATGGAAACATGACATCGCTCCGGAGAAATTTTAAGTTCTCGGGTTATAAATTCCCAAGCCCACTTAATAGCGTCCTCTTTAAAATAATCGCCAAAACTAAAATTACCGAGCATTTCAAAAAAAGTGAGGTGAGATTCATCGCCGACTTCGTCTATGTCGGATGTTCTGAAAGATTTTTGGATTGAGGCGACACGGCGAACGCCAAAATCTTTTATCGGATCTTTTTGATTCGTGTAATATGGCTTGAATTGCTGCATTCCGGCAGTGGTTAAAAGAACGGACGGGTCAGTGGGAATTAAAGAAGAAGAAGGCATGATTTTATGTCCTCTGTCTTCAAAGAATTTTAAGAATTTTTGTCGGACTTCCGCGGAATTCATGCTTAGAATAATAAACTATTTTGAATTAAATTTCAAAAAATAAATATAATTATCAAACAATAATCCCGCCACCAAGCATCAAACCGTCTTTACTGTAAAAGACCGCACTTTGACCGGGTGTAATCGCCCTTTGTGGAACATCAAATAAAACTCTGAACTGTTTTAACTGATTAAACTTGTAAACTGTGCAGTTTTGAAGTGGTTGACGATAGCGAATGCGCGCTAGGCATTTTAAAGGCAATTTTGGCTGTTTTCCGGAAATCCAGTTAATGTTTTTTATTGCCAATTCTTTCGAAAATAATTTTTGGCTTTCGCCTTCAGCAACCCATAAGGTATTTGCGTCAACATCTTTGGCGGTAACATAATAAATTTTTCCTTGCTCGCCAGGCAGGCTTCCTTTAATGCCAATCCCCTTTCTTTGGCCGATAGTATAGAAAATCGCGCCATCGTGAGTTCCTATAGTTTTGCCGTCAATTGTTTTTATTGGCCCGGGATTTCTCCCAAGCTTTTCTTTTAAAAATTCTGCCACGTCGATTTCACCGACAAAACAAACGCCTTGGGAATCAGGTTTATCCGCTGTCGGCAAATCATATTTTTTTGCCAAGGCTCGCACCTGCGGTTTAGCATAGTTCCCAATTGGAAAAAGGCAGTGTTTCAACTGATCTTGCGTTAGAGTCCATAAAAAATATGTTTGGTCTTTGTTCATATCTCTTGCGGCCGCAAGAGATATGAAATTATTATTTTTTATTACTCGCGCGTAGTGTCCAGTGGCGATATAATCAGCGCCCAAAGCCAGCGCTTTTTTTAAAAACAGGCCAAATTTAATTTCCCGATTGCACGTTACGTCGGGATTGGGGGTAATGCCAGAAGCGTATCCTGAAATCATATAATCAACTACCGATTTTTTGTATTCGTCTTCAAAATCAAAAACATAAAATGGAATATTTAAAATGCCGGCGACTCTTCTGGCGTCTTTCGCATCTTCCTCAGCACAGCCGGTTAAGGACCAGCCTTTCATATACACTCCGACGATATCATAATTGGATTGTTTTCTCGCTTCGCGAGATCTGGCATAGCCAGACAACAGCAAAGCCGCGACGGATGAATCTACTCCCCCGCTCATTGCCACAAAAACCTTCAATTTTTTCCGCGTTCCTAGCATATATTTTCAAGCGCGTCCGTATTATATCAATATATCAAAAAAAATAAAGCCGGGCTTCGGAAAGCCCGGCGGAAAACATAGGTCAACAGGTTGTATAAGAGCAGCTGTTGCACCTCGTACAACCCTCCTCATTGATAAGAGTGCCTTTGTGGCACTTCGGACAGTAATTGCCACGAAGCGGCGTACTTTTTTCATCTTTGTGTTCATTAATAGGATCAATATCAATAGTTTCTTCACTCATCTCACCGGCGAGCTCAAATCGCTTAAGATAAATGTCGATTGCTTTGGCGATGCCATCAGCCACAGATGTGACTTTGTTTTTGCCAAATCCGGCCACCCTGCTACCGCCGATACCACTAAGCTGACTTCTGATTCTTATCAGCTTTTCAATTGATAACAAAGGCGTTTCTAGCCTCAGAATCTCGGACGCCAATCGACCAATACCTTCCGCGTCAGCAGCAGCGTCAGTGCCGGCTTTCGCAACGGTAACAAAAATCTCAAAGGGCTCTTTTGGCCCAACACTCTCATCCCAGTTTATGGTGATAAAAGCCGCTCCGTCTGGAGTATCAACTTTAATTGTGGTACCCAGAACATTAGGGCGTGAGCGGATAAAATCTCTGACTGTTTTAGTTTCTGGTTTTTCCCCAATGCCAACCGAAAGCACTCCGCCTTTACAGCCATCGCGGAAAACCGTGATCCCCAGACATTCGCTTTTATAAGCCAGCCAATAGGCTTTTTCTATCTCAGCCGGCGTAGCCGAATGTAGCAGATTAATGGTTTTACTAACTCCATTGTCAGTGTTTTTCTGAAAAGCCGCTTGAGTTTTAATGTGCCATTCCGGCGGGATTTCATGAGCTGTAATAAAAATTCTCTTAACATCATCGGGTACATTATCTAATTCGCCGATTTTCCCGCGGTTTTTGACTTCTTCTTCAAGAGCGGGCGAATAAAATCCACGCTCTTTGGCAATTTCAATAAAACGCTGAAACGCAGGACTGGATATCTCCAGAACACGGTTCTCATAATGATGAGTCTTCGTTAGACCGTAATGCGGCTCAATACCGCCGGAACATCCGGCCAAAATGCTGAGCTCGCCTGTAGGGGCGATTGTGGTAACCGTAGAATTTCTGATGGGTTTTCCGTCTTTGTAGATGCTCTTATCCCAAAGCGGGAAAGGCCCCCTGGCTTCTGCCAAGCGTTCGGATTCTTCATGCCCAATTTTATTAATAAACCCTTGTAGCTTATCAGCAAGTTCACAGGCTTCGTTTGAGGCATAGGAAATATTAAGATATGCTAACATATCAGCCCAACCCATAATGCCAAGGCCAATTCGCCGGATTTTATGGGCTAAATCCATAATTTGAGGCAAGGGATAAGGATTCAGGTCAATAACATTATCCAGAAAATGAACAGACAAGCGGACAACTCTTTCAAGCTCATTCCAATTGACAATATATTTGCCATTCTCTTCTGACACAAATCTCACTAAGGCAACGGAGCCCAAATTACAGACATCAAAAGGAAAAAGTGGTTGCTCGCCGCAGGGATTCGTAGCCTCAATAGTCATCAACCCCGGAAGCGGATTGGCCCGCCATCTATTAGTTTTATCAATGAACCAAAGTCCGGGATCACCCGTTTCCCAGGCCGTTTTAACAATCTTGTCAAAAACCGACCGGGCTTTAAGCCGATTGACAACTTTATTGTCCCGCGGATCCAATAAATCATATTCGGCATCTTCTGCCACCGATTTCATAAAGACATCCGTAACGGCAACTGAAATGTTGAAGTGAGAAATTTGAGTTTCTAAAAGTGAAATACGCAAATCTTCCAGTGCTTGGCGACTGAAAATATGCAACTTGGCGCACTCATAGATAAGCTTATTTTTATTCCTCAAAATTCCCTTGCTTGTTATAAACTCGAGAATGTCAGGGTGATGGACGCTTATCATGGCCATATTAGCACCACGGCGTGTTCCGCCTTGAATTACTTTGTCGGTTGACGCGTCAAACACTTCCAAAAATGAAAGGGGGCCTGATGCCTGGCCTCGAGTTGATTCAACCATAGCGTCTTTTTGGCGCAAAGAAGAAAATGAGAATCCAGTGCCGCCGCCGGACTTGTGAATCAACGCCTGCCATTTTATGGCATCATAAATTTCCTCCATTGAATCGCCGATTGGTAGAACAAAACAAGCAGAAAACTGGAGGTCGTTGCCGGTTCCGGCGTTATACATTGTCGGCGCGTTCGGAAAAAATTTCCTATCCGCCTCTAAACCGTAAAAATCTTTGGCTAACGCCATTATTTCTTCTTCGTTTTTTCCGTATTTTTGGTCAGCCGAAGCGATAAAGTAAGCCACTCGCCAACACATCTCCTCAACTGTTTCAATAGTCTGGCCTTTCTGATCGCGGCGCAGATATCTCTCATTAGCAAGTTTAATGGCGTCTTTAGTCCATTGACATCGCGCAAGACCATCAGGTATTGGCGCAATAAAAATACTCTCTTTATTATCTTTCATTGTCCTTTCCTCCCTCAAACCTAAAATTTTATTTAAAATTTTTAAAGACCGGAAATAATCGTAATAAAGAATATAACATCCGCTCTTGTTTTTTGTCAAAAAAACGTTTAAAATAGCGCGGTATGATCAACTACAACGAACTCAAGCCAGGCGTCGTTTTTATTTTGAACGGCGAACCCTATGAAGTGTTGGAATTCAGTTTTTCGAGAATGCAACAGCGAAAGCCGGTGGCGCAAACCAAAATCAGGAACATAATCACCGGTAAAATATTAAGCCGCAATTTCCAGCACACCGAAAGCTTTCAAGAAGCGGAAATTGACTATAAAAAAGTTAAATTTCTCTATTCGCACAGCCCAGCCTCGACTCGCCATCTCGGCGAGGCGGGAGACAAATTCATTTTTTGCGACATTCAAAATCCATCTGACCGCTTTGAATTGCCTGCCGAAGCTATCGGCGATAAAGCCAGATTTTTCAAACAAAATTCCGAAGTGGAAATTGTAAGTTTTAAAGGCAAAACCATCAATGTCAGATTGCCGATTAAAATGGATTTTAAAGTTGTTGAAGCGCCGCCGGCGATTCGCGGCAACACGGCTCAAGGCGGCACAAAAACCGTCACCATAGAAACCGGCGCTCAAATTCAAGTACCCTTATTCATCAACGAAGACGATATAATACGAATCAACACCCAAACCGGCGAATACACCGAACGCATAGAAAAGGGTAAATAAAAAGACCGTTGGATGAACCATACGGTCTTTTTTTAATTTTTTTCAGGCAATTCCTTGCTAAAGGTCTTGCAGCATTGACTTTCTCAGATTCTCAAGAAAGTTGTTTGTCTTGCACAACTTTTCTTTTAAAGATTCAATCTGTTCAAGAAGTTTGGCTTTGGGAGTTTTCTTGATTTTTTCCAATCGTGCAATGGCTTGTTCCCCGTCATAGGCTCGCGATTCCAATTTTCTGATGCGCCTGGTAACAACAATCTCGTGATCAGTCTTGTCGCCGAGACGCTTGCCATCCTTTGGATTGTTAGGACACTCCCCAAAAGGATCCAGCCCGATTGGTCCATCTGATCTGGAGGGTCCCATCCAGCATCCGCATTTGTGCTCGCAGTCGGAAGTCCCTTCATGTGAGTACTTATGCGGCCCATATTCCTTGCTGTAATCATGTCCATTCGGCATTGTATTTCCTCCTTTTTTATTGTTAAAGATAAAATAAAGATAAAATAAAGTACCACGATATACAGCGTCTTGTCAAATAAATTTACTTTATTATTTTATAGATTTCCGAAATCTATATTTTACCTATATTTTATTTTTTTTATTTGTTATTTTGAGACATTGGTATTATTCTCGCACGTTCGGAAGCTTTTTTTAGTTTTCTAGTTTGACAATTGGGACAAAGACAATTTTCAATTTCAACCCCAACTTCTGCACTAAATTCTTCATTTTTATAGCTGCAATTTTCGCAATAAACTTTAGCTTTAGCTTTATATATATTATTCATTTTAATTTTTATTTCCAATTAAATTTTCGACCTTTTGTTTGGCTGATTTTAATAATTCCTTCGCTAATGGAAAAAACCTATATAATATAAACGATATAATTACCCCTATTGTTAAAAATGAATCGTAAATTAAATAATATAGCGATGCCTCAATTTTATATCCTTCAAGATAATTAATTGATCCAACCGAAAGTATTACTAAGATTGGAAATAAGATTGTATAAAAAATCCAAACCAAATCTGAAAAAAGAGGATATTTATCAAGATATGCTTTTCCTTCACGACTATAGATGTTTTGATTCTCGAAAACGTCTGAGATTTTTTCCTCTAATTTATGTAAATAGTCATACTGTCTTTCTATAAGTATTGAAGTTTGGCAATATCTTAATACAACAATAAACAAATAAGTCCATGTGATACTTAAAAAAACGGATATAGGCATTATACTTACATTTAATTCAACAAATTCTAATTTTATATTTCCTAGAATATTCGAAAAAATATCCGAATATTGTATTTCAAGAAATAAAATACCAATAAACGCAATAATAATTGCGAACAAACGATCGCGTTGTTTTTCTCGTTCACGGATGTGAGAAAAACTTTCTTTATAATGGTCATGCAAAACTTCAAGTTTTGTATTGCCATCTATAACCATAATTAAGCCTTATCAATTGCATTCACAATCGCATCAACACTAAAGCTGTTTGCCCAAGTTGCGTTCTTCCCATGCAATGGTTCTGGCGACTCATTAGATGAATCTATTTTTACAACGATAAATCCTTTTTTTTCCTCGTCGCTCTTATTAATTTCCCACCATTGCCAGTTACGATCGCCAATTTCCTCTCTGTCTGGATGATAACTATTTGCATATTTCCCAACAATTACCAATGTGTGAGTAGCTTCTTTTATTTTTTGAGTCAAAACAGCTTTTATCCGACCCACGTCATAACTTTGGATTTCTTCCGGCGTTACATCGTCAAATTCAATATCAGATCGCGGATTTTTAGCCAATGCGGTCAATAGATACCGATAATTTTTATCATTTGTGTAATCAAAGCTTATAAATATTTGTTTTTTCATAATTTTATAACTTAATAATTATTATTTTTTCGACCTTTAAACAAAATAAGCCGGAATTGGCCCCGGCGTAGTGATCTAGGTCGGGGTATTTCACCCCATAACCTGTAGAGTATAACAAAAATTCTGAAAAAAAGCAAATTTCTCCCCTACTTTTTTGGGAAAGTGTCTTTTAACATCTCTTTCAGGCCTTCTATATCAATGTCTTTGCGCTGTTTCTTGCCCTCTGTAGCTTTCTTGCCCGCCGAAGCCTCGGGAATGTAGAAAGGTTTGTCTTCTATAAACTTCGGCTTCAATCGCGATAATTGCGTTTTGGAAGACTTCAGTTTCATTTTCTCAAAACAATCTTTGCAATAAACCGGACGGGACGGGTCGGGCTTGAACGGCACTTTAATTTCTTTTTCGCAATTAACGCAAACCGCGTCAAACATTTGTTTATTCTCCGGGGTTTCAACGATGGAGGGCCTGTTTTCCACATGAATCTCTTCAGCGCCGCCTGTTGCTATAACAATGGCTTTTTCCACTTCAGCCCTGGGAGTACTATAAATCTTCCTTGAATATTCTATTATTTCATTAGCGTAGGAAATTTCCGGTTTCAATACCGGCGGCAAAGTAATTGCCGAAAAGGGCCTCGAAGGCACGCCATCAATCATTAAGCGCAAATAGATATTATAATTCGGCAAATTTAACAAGTCCTGGGCCACAAGATTGGGGCCGAACTGTTTTTCTTCAAGAAATTCAACGTCTTCGCCGCCGGTTCTGAAAGCGATAAAAGTGCCGACATTGCCGAAAATCGCGTCTTTCACTCTGGTGTTTTGCTCGTGGACCAATTGCCCGATATATTGGTTGGTAATAACAAGATCCAGCCGGTATTTCCGGGCCTCGGATAATATAGTCGCGAAACTGTCGGTAACAAAATTTTGGAATTCATCAACATAAAGAAAAAAATCTTTGCGTTCTTCTTCCGGAATATCAACGCGGCTCATGGCGGCAAGCTGGATTTTGGTTATCAGCATGCCTCCCAAAAGTTTTGAATTATCTTCGCCAACCCGCCCCTTGGATAAGTTCATTATAATAATTTTTCTCTCATCCATCGCTTTTCTGAAATCAAAAGAAGAATGCGGCTGGCCGATGATATTTCTGATTACCGCGGCCGAACTGAACTGGCCGATTTTATTTTGAATGGCCGCCGTCGCTTCTTGTTCGTAACGCTGCTGGTACTTGGCGTATTCCTGGGTCCAAAATGCTTTGATAACCGGGTCCTCCAATTGGTCAACAACCGATTTTCTGAATGTTTTATCGGAAAACATCCTGTTAATGCCCAAGAGCGTTGAACCGGGTATCTCTAAAAGAGACAGCACCGTATTATTCAAAATATATTCCATTCTTGCCGACCAAACATCAGGCCAAATCTTTTTAAAAACTCCCATTAAACCTGAAGCCACAAGGTGCTTTACTTCTGGATCAACTTTTTCAATAGCATTAAAAGCTATCGGATAGGCCATATCAGCCGGATTAAAATAAATTACATCCTCAATTCTTTCCTTAGGGATATAATTAAGCAGGTGTTCTGCCATGTCGCCATGAGGATCAATGAAGCCAACGCCGCGGCCAGCCACAATGTCGGAAACAAGCATATTCATTAAAAGAGTGGTCTTGCCGGTGCCGGTTTGACCTATGATGTACATGTGGCGCCGCCGGTCATCTATTTTAATGCCAAAGCGCTTTCTTTGGTTTCGAAAGTTAGTTTCCGCAAAAAATGTTATTTCATTGTTGTTCATAATCGATGCCAATATACTAATGAATACTAATTATACAAATATAACACTATAATTTAAATTTAATTTTATTAGTATCATTAGTATGAATTTGTATATTAGCATCGCATTAAATGGGTAAAGAGACCGGGGGTTCGGATTTTTTAGCTTCAACTCGCCGCATGGTTGGCGCTTCAACCACTAAAATTGGATAATGATAAATCGTGGCCAATTCTTCAGTATTTAAAATAAAATCTTTTTTGTTTTTTGATAGTTTGCGATTGACATACCGGTCAACAAAAGCGATTTTTCTTATAAATTCCCGCCGATTTTTTATGAAGGGAATTATTCTCGGCTGGTCGGCCGAAGTTCCGGCCTTTTTATTTCCTTTAAAAGCATTGAGATCTAATGTATTAAACTGCTTGAAAGCGCCGTTAATCGCTGCCATATTGGCGCGGTTAAAATTATCTCTTCCGGCAATATAAGCAAAGCGAATGCAAACTCTAAAAGCTAATTTTGAAATTTTATTCTCAATGGCTTCGGCAACTAATCTATCGCCCGGAGAAAGATTATGGCTTGCCGTTTTAACTTCTTCTTTTTTAGCCTCGCTCCACTCTGGATAAATTGCTATGGCTTTTAGCAAATTAATAATAAACTCATTGATTCCCTCAAAAAAATTTTCAAACCAGTTTTTTTTAACCTCGGTTTTTTTCCCTACAAGTTTATTAACCGCTTCAATCCCTTTGTCCCTCCAATCTTTTTCACCGGTTGGTTTTATTAAATACTGAATGAAAATATTTTCGCTTGGGCTAAGCTTTGAGAGAATTTCAAGAAAAGAGGCCATCGGATCCAGTCGCCTTTCTGCCTGCCTTTCTTCAAAAGACAGGAAGGTTCTGATCGGATAATAATCGTCCTTTTCCAAAATAAATTCCACACCATTTATGTCATAAGTTTTGGAAGGAATTTTCCCAGCCAAAGGAGCGGCATAATCTAAAACTTCCAGAATTTCAGCGTCGGGATACTGGGAATGTATTTGGGCTTCCACAAGATTTCTAAAATTTTCCGGCGTCCTTATAAAAAAATAGACACTGCCGTCAATCCCGGCAATTTCAAAACTAAACCATTCTTGAACTTTACCCTTCCAATATTTATCTAAAAATTTAACTTTAGTAAGAATGCCGTGCAAACCCGAAAAAACTTGTTCCATGGCTTTTGGGGTTTTTTCTATATTTCTTGAAATTTTTACTTCCAAAAGAAGCCATTTGATTTTTTTTATTGCTTTCGTCTGAAGGTATTTCACCCAAAGCTCAATAAAAAGAACGGCCAAAAATACAGGCAGCCAAAGCCACCATAAATTAAGAAAAATCCCAAAAATTGTATAAAAGACCGCCATTTACCCCGTTAGAAACTTAATAAATTTTAATTTATTTTTTAAAATATTTTCCATCCTTATTAAGTAATTCTCTAGAACATTTTCTCGTATAGGTTTCTAACGGGGTTTATAATAAAGTGAAGCGTTCGTTGTCTATTTTTTTGAAAACTTTTTTATTTTGAAGATTAAGAAGAATAGTATTTTCTTTTACCAGCCGCTTGGCTTGAACTATTTTAATTATTTCTTCTTTGGCAAGTCCTCCTTCGGTATTCTTTAATACAGAAACCAAAACATCACGCACCGTTCCCGGTTCGTAGCCCCAATCGGCCAAGGCATAAGTTCCCCGGCCCACTAAAACAAAACGCGGATCTTTAATCAGCTCGTTGTGAACAGTTTGGGGATGGGCTTCGCGGCCTTCAAAAGCCACTAGGTTAATAAGTTCGGCCACCTGCGCAAAATGAAGCGGTTTTTTTTCTTTTTTAAAAATTAAATAAGCCTTGTCTTTTACGCCTTTAGGCGACACTTCCGGTGAACCAATAAAGCCCCATTCACCAAAAGGATTTTGAGCAATCTCGCGGCAAAGTTCAACACAAGAAAATAAGGTCTTATCATTCATTTCGCCGCCTAAAGAAGCCGCGGTTTTTAAAACTACTTCTCTCGGTATTGGCAAATTTTGCTCGGCCAATTTTTTTCTCAAGGCCTCCCCTAAGCTAATAGCATCATTATAGACGCTATTATTTAAGGCCCAAGCGGCCCGCCATTTTGGAGTTTCTTTAAAATGTACAAATCTTCCTTGTCCCAAAGCCAACACAAAATCGATTAGATTTTCATTATTTTTCTCTTTCAGGGAAACTAATTGCGAGAGTTCTTTTAAAAAATAATCCTCTCTTCTGACACCGCCGTAGTCCATTAAGTGTTTCTCAATAGTTTCAAAGGCGGGCTTTAGTGACTCTAAGACGTTTTTATTCGCAAGCTGTCTTAAACCTAGGGCTTCAATTTGCCTTACCCGTTCTCTGGTAACCCCAAGATTCTGACCGATTGCTTCAAGGGTTTGGCATGAGACAGAGCGCAAGCCGAAACGCTTTTCAATCACTTCGCGCACTCTCGGATTAAGAACTTTTATTAATTCATCTAAAATATTTTTTAAATTTTGCCCTGGCATATTGTTTCTAATTATTTTTTTAAACTAAATAATTCTAAGCTACTTATTATAATAAAATATAAATACAAAGCTGTCAATTTTTATTCAACCCCTTAAACCAGCTTATCAAAAGCGGCGAAGCGATAAATATTGACGAATAAGTTCCGAAAAAAATTCCAACCATTAAAGCTAATATAAAATACCTGAGACTTTCCCCGCCGAATACATATAATGCCAACAAAGTTAATAGAACGGTGAAAGAAGTACTGACTGAACGCACTAAGGTTTCATTGACGCTTTGATTAACCAAAGGCACAAAATCCAAAGAAGCATAGCGCTTTAAATTTTCACGAATTCTGTCAAAAACCACAATAGTGTCGTGAACCGAAAATCCTAAAATCACAAGCAACGCCACAATAAAGTTGGTGCCAACCTCAACGCCGTAAAAATGGCCGAGAAAGGCAAATAAACCGATTGGGATTACCAGATCGTGAAACAGCGCTATCAGCGTCACTACACCATACCGCCAAGAGCTTAATGGTCGGGAAACTTTTCTGAAAGCCCAGGCAATATAAAGCGAAATGCCAAAAAGAACTATAATTATGGCTTTTATTGATTTTTGTTTTAATTCGGTCCCGATAGTAGGCCCGATTGAAGAAAACCGTCTTTCTTCAACATTGCCGCCTAATATCTTTATAATTTCTTGATGAGTTGCTTCGTCAGTTTCCCTAAACCGAAAATTTACGCCATTATCGCCGACCGGCGAAACTCTCAGATCATTTAACTTCAATGGTTTTAAGAAATCAATAATTTGATTTGTTTCGGGCCGCTTATTATCAGAATAAGCAACTTCTAATATTGAACCGCCTTTAAAATCAATCCCGAATTTCAAACCCCATAGTAATAAGGCAATAATACTTGCCACAATAAAGATAGCCGAGATTGTATAATAAATTTTTCTTTTGCCAATAATATTCAACATATGATTTTAGGAGTTTAAATGTTTAAGACCCATAAGCCAAGATAATTTTTCAAGAGAGCTCACTGAGAAAATTTTTAAAAATGAACGAGTAACAAAAATAGCCGAAAACATGCTGACAATTACGCCAATGCCAAGAGTTAAAGCAAAGCCTTTAACAACGCTTGTAGTGAAATAATACAAGACTAAAGTGGTTATAAGGGTGGAAATATTTGAATCCCGAATTGAAAACCAGGCGCGAGCAAAGCCATCGTCAATTGCAAAGCCCAGTCCTTTCCCGGCCCGAAATTCTTCTTTCATTCGTTCAAAAATTAAAATATTGGCGTCAACTGCCATACCAATTGAAAGAATAAATCCGGCAACGCCTGCCAAGGTTAAAGTCACCGGTATTAATTTAAACAGCGCCAAAACCAGAGTCATATAAATTAACAGAGCGGCCACCGCGACAACGCCGGGAAAGCGATAGTATAAAATCATAAATATTGCTACGGCCAAAAACCCAATAAGGCCGGCTTTAATGCTTTTATTAAGAGAATCCTGGCCCAAACTGGCGCCAACCGAATCTTGGGAAATTAATCTGATGGGTACTGGCAAAGCACCCGCGTTTAGGCGTTCAGCCAGTTTTTTGGCCTCATCAATATTGAATTTTCCGGAAATCACCGCCGAACCGCCGCTAATCGGCTCGCGAACCACCGGCGCTGAAATCGGAAGACCGTCAAGATAAATGCCTAATTGTTTTTCAATGTTGCGTTTTGTCAGGTCCTCAAATATTTTCGCTCCTTCGCTATCAAATTGGACGCTTACCTCGGGCTGGTAAGTATTTTGGCTAAATTCCACTTTGGCGCTTTTTATATATTTACCGCTTAAATCTGTGGGTTTAAAATATGGATCTTGGGCTAAATATTCTTTGTTTCCGGCTTTTTGTTCCTTTAAAATTTTCTGCGTTTCGGCATCGTCTCGTTGTTCCTTAAATTCCAAAAATGGCGTTTCGCCTATTAAAGCAATAGCTTGGGAAATATCTTTAATGCCGGCAAGTTCCACTATCAGGCGCCACTGACTAGCTGAATGCTCAACTTCAACCACTGGTTCGCTGACGCCAAAAAGATTGACGCGGCGTTCAATAACATCGCGCAAACCAGACATGGCTGAAGCAGAATCTTGGCCATTCACCCCGGAAACATCGGCTGAGTAAATCAAGCGGGTGCCGCCGGCTAAATCAAGGCCGAGTTTAAATGGCACTTTAATAAAATTGGGCAAGGCCACCGGTGAAATAACATTTATTTTGTTAACCGCTTTGTCCCAAACAGACGGATAAATAAAAAATGCCGCAATAATTGCAATTATAAAAATAGCAACTACCGTAAAGCGCACTTTTTTTGCGGCGTCTAACTTAAATAATTTATCTGGAGAATAACCCGGAGCCATATTGAAACTAATGATAAAGTTTTCACCGCCTTATGTCAAATCTTTTTGAATTAAATTATTGATTTTATTTCGTCTAAGATTTCCAGGGGGATTGGGTTGCGAGCCGGCACGCGGCGGAATGATTATTTTAATGCTTCTTTTTCGATATAGATAGGAGTCTTCGTGTAAATTTAGGAATGTCATCTTTATACTTCCTAGAGTCTGTCGCCACAAAATATATATCTGGATAATATTTCTTTACTTTCTCGTACATCCCCGAATCGCAAGTGAGTATTAAAGATTTTTGAAATATGCCCTCTGTAGCAATTACAAAATCATTGGATTGAAGAAATCTTATTCGTTTTCGTGCTAATCCTTTATAACGATTCATAATATCCTCTAAAGTAGGGTTGCTTCCTAAAAATAGGGAGCCGTGTAATTCGCTAAGAAACTTTTCAATAATTTTTAGAGCTTTAGAAACTTTTTTCTCTTTTTGTATCAACTTTGAAACAACCTCTGTAAATACATGTGCTGGAATATGAAAACGACAATTGTGTGGATCCAAAAATCCAAATACGCTTTTCACTGATTTATGGTTGATGTCACGAGGGTCCAAAAGACCCAAGATAAACGAAGATTCAAGAAGAACGGAAGGACCA
>Ga0315288_10003581_pt1 | contig 19874 bp, 18 predicted proteins | sample YL17G11_20_MG_FD_203454 | JGI IMG/M metagenome (GOLD analysis project Ga0315288, IMG submission 203454) | Sediment microbial communities from Yellowstone Lake, YNP, Wyoming, USA - YL17G11_20 | ecosystem: Environmental > Aquatic > Freshwater > Lake > Sediment | place: USA: Wyoming | collected... | reverse complement strand
CCCGGACAGAGGCTGCCGGCGACGACGGAGTTCATCGGCGCCGGCGTGATGATCGTCTCCATTCTCTTTCTCAGCATTCCGCCTCTCGTTCAAGCGCGACGAAAAAGGGGCTAAAATCCAACCGGCGCGACATCCGCCGGCTCGCCGATCCGCCCTTATTTTTTCGAAAGGAAACTTTCGACGGTGATATATTCGGGCAGGGGCGCCGGCCGGGGTGCATCCGCCAGTAGCCATTGAATCGGCATCGCCGGATCGAGAATAACCTCCAAGGTCGGAAGATCGAGCCGGGAGATGATCCATTGCCGGAAGGCCTCGAGCTCGCGGACCTCATCCTCGGTCGGCGGCGTTTTTTTTACCTCGGCCAGGGTGACGTGGGGGCGGAAAGATCTGTCGGCGGCTTCCGGATTCTTCAGCTTGGCTTCGTTGTTCCGCCGCCTCAAAAGGAAATGGCTTTTCCTCACGAAGAGAGGTGGTTATTTTAGAGTTGAGGGGAGTCGCCCGTTTTCAGAAAAGCCGTCCTTGACATCTTTTGGACGGGTGCTTTACCATCTGCCTTAATGACTGAAGGGAAAGCCGAGTCCAAAACACTTCCCCGGATAACGGCGCTCAAAACCGAATTCTTTCGCGTTTTCAAATTCCATTTGGAGGTCCAAGATGAGAAGAGCTGAATCCCGGCGTCTGGGTCTCATCGTGATTGCCGCGATATTGTTTTCCTCGATAGCGCCGGCGCAAGAGCCCAGAACACTCCTTTTTGAAGGCGAGTACGCCAGCGGCCGGTACGGAACCCTGTCCGATGATGTCTTCAGCATGCAGTTTTCCATTTACGACTCGCCTCAGGGAGGAAACAAGCTGTGGCCGATGGAAGAGGGATTCGAGATCCATCCCTCCGTCACCGTGAAACAGGGGCGGTTCTCAGTCGTCCTGGGGAGCCGGAGGGCCTCGATTATGCCGGACGTCCCCTTCGGCCAGACGGTCTACGTCCAGATCGGAGTCTGCCTGCCCGCCGGTCCCGACTGCCGCTCCTTCGAGCCGCTTCCTATGCGTCTGCCGCTTAAGACACCGGCGATGTCGGAGGCGAAAACGACAAGAATCGGAACGCCTGAACCCCAATCCCGCCCGGTCCTCCTGGAGTCCCGGCCTACGATCAAAGAGCCCGAGGCCAAGGCGATCGAGACATTGAAAACGGCCCGCATCGCCAATGATCACAACCACTTGGGGGAGACCTGGTCCGGCCCAGGCACCGGGCTTACCTTGAGGAGTGAGGGCTTGGGCCTGCTCGGGATCGCCTCGAGCGCCGGCGACGATATTGCCGGCCTGAAGGGGCTGGCCTCCTCTGGCTCCGGACAAACCGTCGGCGTACACGGGCAGACGCAGTCCGATAATCCCCAATCTGCGGGAGTGAGGGGGGATGCGACACGGGGCGTCGGTGTCCTCGGCCAAGCCGACAAGGCCTACGACTCCAGCATCGGGGGCCGCTTTTCCGGCTGGACCGGAATCCTAGGCGAAGGTTTCGGCGCCAACGCGCCCGGCCTCAAGGGAATGAGCCAGGTGAACACCGGAGTCGGCGTCTGGGGAGAGAGCGCCGGGGGGGCGGGCTATGCGGGCTATTTCGCCGCCCCGAAGGGGACCGGCCTTTACATCGGCGAGGCCGGAAACATCGGGCTTTCCATACTTAAAGCCGGGAATAATGGGATCGTGATCCACGATACCGGCGCCGCCTCCAGCCACGTTTATCCTCAGAACTTCGAGTTGGGCACCACCAGCGATGCCATCCGCGTCGGAGGCGCCAGGGATTTCGGCCTGTGGGTCGGGTTCTCCGGTCGGGCCGGAGCCGGAATCGGCCGGACCAGCGGGCATGGATTCTGGGTTCTTCAAGCCGATGCGGATGGATTTCGCCTCGAATCCTCCAAAAAGAACGGTTTGAGTATCGGCCGCGCCGAGCTCACGGGGATCCATATCGCCCACGCGGGCGCCTCCGGACTTGTGGTCGACAACGCCGGCCTTCACGGCGTTCATGTCCGCAGCCAGGTTTCCGGCGTGGTGGCGGAGAGTGTGCGCGGCGCCGGGGGCGTGTTCAAAAGCCAGGAGAGCCATGCCCTCATCGCAGACGGGCCCGCCCTCGTTGGCGGCAGAACACCGGAACAGATCGGCATGCTCAAGTGGTACGAAGCGCGGGAAATGCCCGATGTCATCCCCACCAAATCCAACCCGATTGGCCTTGCCTTTGATGGCCAGCACATCTGGGTCGGTCACGGAAGCGGACGAGAAACCCTCCAGCTGCTGGCCAGCGACGGGCATGAAGTCGAGAAATTGGAAGGGCCAATTGCCCGTCCGGCCATATGTTATGACGGCTTGCGGTTGTGGTTTGTGGAAACCTACACCCAGGCTTTCGGCATACGGGGATACAAGACGGGGGAATGGAAACAAAAAAGCATTGGCGCCTCGATCTTTGCCACCGTTTCGCAGAGTGCAAAGCCGACCTCAGCCGCCCTAGACGGACGCCATGTTTGGGTCGGGGCGGATACCGGAGTCTACCGCTTCACTCCAACCGAAGAGCCTTTCGATCATCTGCCTCCCTTTATCGATTCACTCCTCGGCCTCCCTTTGAAGGGGGTCCATCATACGCCTTGGGGAACTATCGGAAATTGTTTCTTCAAGATGGATAAATATGCTGTCACCTGCTCCGCCCTGGCTTATGACGGCACGTACATATGGATCGCCAACTCAGGGACGAACCGGGTCCTCAAGATGCATGCCAACAACATGCAAGTCGTCGGCTCCTTCGACGTCGGAAAGGAGCCCATCGCCCTCGCTTTCGACGGCGCCAACATCTGGGTGGCCAATTCCTCGGAGGCCACGGTGACAAAGGTGCGGGCATCCGACGGCAATATTCTCGGCACCTATCCCGTGGGCGCAAAACCCAAGGCGCTGGTGTTCGACGGGTTCCACATCTGGGTGGCCAACGAAGCGGACAACACGCTGAGTAAGCTGCGTGTTGTGGACGGAGCCGCCGTCGGCACCTTCAAGACCGGCCGTTCACCCCGCGCCCTGGTTTTCGACGGGCGGCATGTGTGGGTGGCCAACTACCTCGACGATACGCTGATGAAGTTCTGATACCTCAAGAAAACCGACCGCCTCCCCCTGGAACCGGGTCCTGTAGGCTGCCCGGAAGGCGGGCACCCGGACCGAAATCGTCAACCGCCATTGACGCCCGGCCGAGGCCGGTGGAAACGCAAGATGTTATCGTTAAGTCCGCGACGAAAGAGGGGCTGAAAACCAACCGGCGCGACATCCGCCGGCTCGCCGATCCGCCTTTATTTTTTCGACAGGAAGCTTTCGACGGTGATATATTCGGGTAGGGGCGCCGGCCGGGGTGCATCCGCCAGTAGCCATTGAATCGGCATCGCCGGATCGAGAACGACCTCCAAGGTCGGAAGATCGAGCCGGGAGACGATCCATCGCCGGAACGCCTCGAGCTCCCGGACCTCTTCCTCGGTCGGCGGCGTGTTTTTGGCCTCGGCCAGGGTGACGTGGGGGCGGAAAGAGCTGTCGGCGGCTTCCGGGTTCTTCAGCTTGGCTTCGTTGAGCTTCCGCTTCAGGCCGATGATCCGCTCCCGCCACTCCTCGGGCAGGCCCTTCAGCTCGACGGCGATGACCCGGTTGTTCCTCCCGAAGGGGGCGATCTCGGGGACCAGCCGGATGCGCTCCCAGGCGGGGAGCGTGGAGGTTTGGCGGATGAGGGCCAGCTTTTCGGCATTCCACTCTTTTCCGATGTAGGCGATGGTCACGTGCAGGTCGGGGACGGCTTTCAGTTTGAGATGGGGAAAAAGATTCTCTGCCTCGGAGCGTGCTTTGGTCCATCGCTCGCCCAGCGGCGTGTCGGTGAAGAGAACGGCCGAAAAGAGCGCGCCGTTGCCCGGAAGGACGGGGACATTCGCTTTTCCCGCCTTTGCGGGCTCCTGGCAGCGAAAAGGCCCTGGGCGACCGGCAATCGAATGGGTGAAACGGGCCTGGATCAAGATAGCGGCCACGAAAAAAATCCGACCGGCTGTCGTCCTTGTCTTCATGCAGCCTCCGATGATTCTATTGACCTGAATACAGGGAGTCGATGATGTCCTTGTATTTGCGCTCGACGATGTTGCGCCGGATCTTGAGCGTCGGGGTGATCTCCCCGGCCTCGAGCTCGAAATCATGGTCGAGGACGGCGATCTTCTTGATCTTCTCATAGGACGCCAGCGCGGGAGTGGCCTTGTCGATCTGCTCCATGAGGAAGGCCTCGACCTTCTCCCGTCCGCAGAGATCGGCCCGGTCGCGGAACTCGATCCCCTGCGCTGTCGCCCAGGTTTCGAGCCGGCTGAACTCGGGAACGACGAGCGCGGAGATGAACTTGCGCTCGGCGCCGACTACGATCACGCTCTGGATGTGGGGATTGGCCAGGAGCAGGCTCTCGATGGGCTGGGGCGCGACGTTTTTCCCGCCCGAGGTCACGATGACATCCTTTTTCCGGTCGGTGATGGTCAGGTACCCTTCGTCATCGAGCCGCCCGATGTCGCCCGTGTGGAACCAACCGCCGGCCATGACCTCGCGCGTAGCCGCTTCGTTCTTGTAATATCCGCGCATGATGCCGGGACCGCGGGCGAGGATCTCGCCGTCCTCGGCGATCTTGAGGTCGACCCCGGGAATGGCCGGCCCGACCGCCCCGAACCGGAAACGGGTCAACGTGCTGCCCGTGAGGACCGGGGATGTCTCGGTCAAACCGTAACCGGGCAGGATGATCAGCCCGACGGCGTGGAAGAATTCCGTGATGTCCGGAGCCAGGGCCGCTCCGCCGCTGACCATGAATCCCACCCGGCCTCCCGTCCGGGCCAGGATCTTGTTGAAAACGAGCCTGCGGGCCAGGCCGTGGCGGAAGGCCAGACCTTTCGGCAGTCGTTCTCCGCGCCGGCGATAAGCCAGGGCGCGCCGGCCGATCTTCAAGGCCCAGAAGAAGATCGCCCGCTTCACGGCCGAGCCGGTGACGACCTGGTCGATGATCCGGGCATAGATCTTCTCGAACAGCCGCGGGACGCTGACCATCCGCGTCGGCCGGATCTCGACGAGGTTCTCGGCCACGGTCGCGACGCTCTCGGCGAAGGCGATCGTCCCGCCCGTGTAAAGGAAGAGGAAGGAGCCGGTCCGCTCCAGGACGTGCGAAAGCGGAAGGAAGGACAGGATGATGTCCTCCTTGCCGAAGGGAACGACCTGGTCGAGGGCCTGGACGTTGCTGATGAAATTCCGGTGGGTCAGCATGACGCCCTTGGGACGGCCGGTCGTGCCCGAGGTGTAGATGATCGAGGCCAGGTCCTCGGGCGAGACGGCCAGGGCGGCGCGCTCAAAAGCGCCGGGGTCGTCCGCTTCGGCCCTGGCGCCCGCGGTCATGACTTCGTCGAGGGATAGTCCGTCCGACGCCCTCCCCTCGCCGAGGAAGATCGGCCATTTCAGGCCCGGCAATTGAGGCCGGATGGCCGAGACCTTCTCCCGCAAGATCCCGCCCGCCGAGAACACAGCCGCGGCCCCGGAATCGTCCAGGAGATAGCGGACCTGCTCGGCCGGAAGCGTCGGAAAGACGGGGACGGTGATTCCGCCGGCGCAAAGGATGGCGAAATCGGCGACGATCCAGTCGGGTCCGCTTTCGGCCAGGATGGCGGCCTTGTCGCCGGGCTTGAAGCCGAGGACGCGAAGTCCGAGAGAGAGGAGGCGGACCCGGCGTCCGAACTCCTCGGTTGAGATCGCGCGCCACGCCCCGCCGGCCTTGGATTTGAGAAGCTCCGGCTTCGGAAATTCCCGGCAGGTGTTGAGGAACAGGCGGCTGACGGTCGTGACGAATTCCGCGTTGGGCATCGGACGGTTTCCTTCGGATTCCAGCCGTATTATACAGGAAAGCGAGGAACTCCTCTTCCGCCGGGAACGAAAGCCTCCGGTCATACGCCGCAGACCAACCGGGAACTTGAAAATCTCAATATGGTGCAGTACAGTGAGCCGGGAGGGGTCGGAGAAAGACAAAGAGGATGAGATGGATATCAGGGCGAAATAAGGGCCGGGCTATGGCGGCGATCCTCATCGGGGCTTGCCTGTTCTATTTCTGCGTGGACGGAATCTCCTCGATTCGGCCTCTTCCCGACAATCGGACCGGGCAGAAGGCCGCCGATCCCGCCGGACAGACACCGTCGAAATCATCGCCCGTTTCGATCGATTCCCCTCCGCAGGCTCTTGCTAAAGAGGGCCCGGTCGAAAACCTGTCCCGCCTGGAACAGAAACAGGCTCCTCAATCGATGGCGGGACGAAAAATCGAGCCAAAGGGACGCAGCCGAAAAACGATTTGGATCATCGCCGCGGTCGTCCTGGCGGCGGGCGTGGCCGCCTATTTCCTTTTGAAGAAGAAAGAGAAAAAAGACCAAGCGCCGGCGACGCCTTTGAAGCCGCCGAGGCCGGTTTACATGGTCTTGTTCACCCACATCGAGGACAACACGCCCGCCGGAGTTCTGGGCACACCCGCCTGCCGGACGAGCTACCTCAGCCTGCGCGCCCGTCTCATCGAGCTGGCGGTTCTCGTCCGCAACCGAGGCTTGCGGTGGTCGTTCGAGCCGGACTGGAAGTTCCTGGAAGCGGCCCTGCTTTACGAAGATGATGCGGTCAGGGCTTCCACAGGCGGGGTCAACGTCCTGCGCTACCTACGCGACAGTCTCGGCGCCGCCATCGATCCCCACTCGCACGAGAACGGCGGGTACAACTACACGGATGTCGCCGACCTCCTGGAACGGCTCGGCGCGGGCGGAAGCACCGTCATCGGGGGGCACATTTGGGACCCATCGCTGCCCCAGTTCCAAGGGTGGGACCGCTTCCGGGTCCCCGTCTTCGGCCAAAAATATCCCTCGGCGGTGTGGCGCGGCGACATCCTGATGGGCAGCGGCACCCCCAACCACGTCAATGATCCGGTCGTGAGCGGGGTCTGGCGCCCGAAAGACCGCGACCACTACTGGGAGGACGATCCCGCGGGGAACATCGCCTGCGTGGGCGCGTGGAAGGGCGACATCGCCGGCATTTCCGACCTGACCGCCCTGTACCGATCCGGAGAGGCGGATGCCGCCTGTATGCTTACGGCCTCGTATCATCTCAAGCCGGCCGACATCACTTCTCCGGGCGGATTGGCGGCCATCGAAAGCGGCGTGCTCGGCCCGCTCGCTGCGCTTCGCGACGGCGGTCAGGCGGTGTTGACCGACTTCACCGCCCTGGTGAACACATGGAAAACGCAGTTCGGCGGCCGGGCCTGCATCTACCGCCTGCGATAGCCCGAATTTTCGGCAGCAGCCGTTGAAGGGAATCATGCCCAAGTTCATGTCGAGGGAATACTCCTTGCGACTTTCTGTTCGGCGTCTGTGTTTTTCCTGGAAATCAGCCGGCTGCAAGCAATATTGCCTCTATCCATGGGGAGCATATACGGTGTCTTTTATTTGGTAGCGTTGCGTTCTTTCTCGCGTTCGAATAAATCAAATTGAACGAATCGGGCTTTCCTCCCCATTCCGTCCCCGCCACCTTGACATCATGTTCCGATCGTCGTTTAATTCCACCATCCTCTTCAGGGAGAGGCTTAATGAACGACTTGACATCCCAAGACGTCGTGAGGACTCGGCGTCCCGATCCTCGAGCCCGTAAACGCCCGGCTGTTCCGGCCCCGCTCGTCGGGTGCGCCGTCCTTTTGTCTACGGTCCTCACGGGACTCGCCTGCCGGAAGGAGAGGACGTATACATCCGAGGTCCGAGACGGAGTCCGCTACGTCCATAACCTCGGGCCGGCTTCCGAGAAGCCGGCGGCCGGGCCGGCGTTTGTCCGGAAGATCGGCGAGCTCGAGTCGAAGGACCCTGATTATCAGTTCACCCGCCCTGTGAGCGTTGCCGAGGACGGACGGGGAAATCTGTTCATTCTCGACGACAAGGAAGGCCGTATAAAAAAATTCGGGCCTGATCGAAAATTCCTTCTTCAGTTCGGACGGAAGGGCCAGGGTCCGGGCGAATTTCAATATCCGATGACTGTGGACATCGGCGCGAGCGGCCAGGTGGTCGTCTCGACGATGTCTTCGGAGTTCCACGTGTTCGACAACGACGGAGCCTACGTCGATCATTTCCGTCTGCCCCCCTACAGGGGAATAAGCCCTGCCATTCTGGGTTCGGACCGGATCGTCGTCTACGCGTTCCAAGCCAACGGAGAAAACAACCGGGATAACCATATCCTGGCCGTCTTTGATTTCCAAGGGCGGATTAAACACGAGTTCGGAGAACCATTCCTGCTGGATACGGCCAGGAAGACTTGGAACGCCAATTTCCTCAGCCTTGCCGTCGATGAAGACGAAAGTATTTTCGTAGCCTTCTCCTCCCTCAACCGGATCGAAAAGTATTCGCCGGAGGGCAACCTGCTCCTGTCGATCGACCGGACGCTGCCCTTCGAGGTCACCCACAGCTACGTCAAGTCGTCCATGGATATCGGCGGAAAGGTCGTCCCCGTCGACGAGCCGGATTTCACCCCGGTCAACTCCGGGATCGGGATCGATGGCCGCGGCCGCATCTGGGTCCTGAGTTTCCGGAAGGGCGTCACCCGTTCTCAAGCGCCCAAGGATTACAATATCCGGGATTATCTCGCTTTCGAGATTTATAGTCCGGAGGGCATCCTTCTCTCAAGAATTCCTCTTCCCCCCGAGATCGTCAAGTTCGACAGCATGACCCTGCACGGCGACCACGTCTTTTTCGTCGATCCGTTCGACCAGGCCTGCATCCACGAGTACGCCGTCGTCGATCCGGAAGATTAGGCCGGCCGGGATCCTAAGGAAATCAAGGGCATACTTGATCGACCAATTCTCCGGAATCCGCACTCGAGCTAAGGGCGATGTAGGCAGCGAACAGATCCGGTTCTTTTGGCAAAGCGCAAAGCACGCCGAGTTCGCTTGTTCCGAGTCGTACGTTCATGCCTTCTCTCCAAGTGGGTTGGCGTTGCGCTTCCTTCTAAGAACGGGGGATAGCTTCGCCCTGCAGAACCGCAGGTTCTCCCGGGCAAGCTCATCGGACGGGTCCATGGACACCGCTTTTATCAACGTTTTCTCTGCCTCGCGGAGGTCGCCGGCGTCAAGAAGACTCCACCCGAGGTCATTCACGAAGCGCTGGTTGGAGGGTTCGATCTGAACGGCGCGCCTGGATGCTTCCAAGGCCTCATCATGGTAGCCCCTATGACCCGCACAGCACCCAACGCCCTGATGAAAGGGCGCTACACGGGGAAACCTCGACGCGGCGGCGCGGTAGAAGTCCAGACCGTCCTTGTAGGCGTGCGACTGGATTAGGAATGTCCCCGCCTCGTCGATGATTTGGCACAAGTCGGGAGTGTTCCTGGGCAGCGAAAGCAAAGACTCGAACAGTCGGCGTCCCTCCGTACGGTTTCCGCGCTGATACTTCACGGTGCCGAGACTGAAGATGGCAGGCGCGTATGTGGGACTGAAATCGAGCGCGCGGTCAAGCGCCGCCACGGCCGATTTGTAATCCCCGAGAGCGGTGCGCAACACGCTATCGGCATAGGCTGCCTCGGCCGCGAAGCGTGCTGCGCGTTTGCTCCCCCGCCTGCTCCGGGCGGAGCCCGTTCCTTCCTTCCTTGGCCCTGGGCTTCTCAAGCGGTCATTCCTTGCGTCATCACCGATACATCTCGCGACGCCTAACGATTTTCTTTACGAGCGGCCGGATGCCGTCACGTGCAAGCGATGGTTCGACGATCATTCTTCAGAGAAGTCGTCGGAGTCGATTTTCTTGACCTCATACGTGCCTACGGTGGAGACGCCAACGCCGTGATCTATCATCATCTGGGCAAGGGTTTCGCCATCGATGAGGACCACCTTAGCCTCAATGCGTGAAACGTAGTCTTCTGCCTCCCCAGAGAATGACGACGTCGTTATGAACAGTCCCTTCTTAGCGCGTTGTTGGGCAAGAGCGCCGATGAATTTCTGAATTTCAGGTCGTCCGACTGTATTCTCCCAGCGTTTGGCCATTTCGTTTTCCTTTCTTCATCCGTCGATCGTGTGGCGCTTAAGCCACGCGGCAGACGGCTGCCAGAATGCGCCAACCGAAGGCGTGTCGGCTTGAAGCGCTTGTAAGTTCGTCGAACAACGGCAACAGGTCCGGGTTCTTGAGTGGCATATCCCGCCTCCCTTCGAGTGACCGCCTAGCCCATTTGACCGCCTCCGCGGCTTAAGAAACATATTCCATGGCGGCGATGCTGTCAAGCCGGATCAGCCGGCTCTTAGTCAAGGAGGATATACTCATACAGCCTTGATCCGCGAGGCGACGTCCAGGAAGAACGCCTTCGACCAAATCGCCAATACTGACGCGTCCTTCACGAAAGGCTCAACCTCGCGCCGGATCTGATCGATGTCGACCTTGTCGATACGCCGGGTGATCAGGTCGCGCAGGTCCTCTGCCGTCAATGGCGCCGGCACCGTCCAATGTCCCGTCTGGGCCATCCTCTGCTCGAGGTGGGCGAGATGCAATTCGGGATGATAGGCCGCGAACCAGATCAGGTCGTACCAGTCCCGGCCCTTGACCCGGCTCTTCCATTCACGGCAGAGAACGGCATGCATCTTGCCGGCAAAGAGATCGGGCAGTCTGAATGTTGTTGAGTCTCACTTTATTTGGGGGCACCCCTTTGGACCTCTGGAGACGCCTCAGGTATCCCCTCAGGCGCCTGAGCCGCAAGGAGCGGTAGCGCCCGGCGAAATCCTCGATGCGCTCCATGGAAAGGGAGCGGATGGCGCCGATGTCGATCCTCAGGTCCTCTTCGAGGAACCGGCCCATCTCCCCGATGGAGGCGATGCGGGCGCCGCGCACGGAGACGATCTTGTCGGCCAGGGCCTTCTCGGGAGAAGCGATCAGGAACGCCTGGCCGTGCTCCCCTTCCACCCGGGCCATCCCGACCTCATAAGCCTGAGCGGGGATCTGCCGATAAAGGAAGAGGCCCACCGGCGTGATGAACTTGCGAGAGCGGTTCGGCGTGACCGACGTCAGAGCCTCGACCCTCTCTGGGATGAGCCCGAGATAAGCGAGCGCATAGTCGAGAGAAACATAAGAGGGGCCATAGACGAGATTGGCCAGCAGCTCCTTCGAATAAGGGTGCCTTCTGTACTTATCGCCAAAAACGTACAATCCCTTCTTGACCCTGATGATAATCCCATGCTTGAGGAGATCGTTGATCCTGTTTCTGGGGTAAGCCAAGCCCTTCAAGACTTCGATCAGGGTCTGATAATCGAAGATCTCCCCAGGGATGTTATCTCGGACATTGATGACCATGTCGCGTCATCCTCTAAAGAACAGGCAAGAAATTATCGCTATTTAACATAGTATGTTGACTATTTGTCAACATACTATGCTAATTTATTGCATATGTCAAATCCAACCTAGGCAAGACACAGTCCCCCGGAATGGGTGTCCGGAATGATCCGGAATCACTGTCCGCTTTCAGCCGGAAAATACAGTGCATAACGAAGGTCGGGAAGCCCCGGATGCCTCGCTCCAGGCACTCCCGCCTATCGGCTTCGAAGGCTGCTTTTGCGGGCCCGGCAAGGTCGGCAAGGAATCGCGTTCGGTCCAACTCGAGCTCCTCGGCGATATCGGCCTGAACCTCAGGGAGATGGATCGGCCGGCTCTCGGTTGCGGCCGCCTCGCGCAGGCGACGAAGGTAACGGTCAGCGGCCCGGGGGTTCTGCAGTTTGGCAGCTTCGTAAGCGATGTTGGCTGGACAGGTCGAGCTCGGGGCGACTTTCGCGATGAACTCGGAGATATCTACCGGCATGCCATGCCGGCTCGACGCTTCGAGCGAGTGCGCAGCAACTTGCCGCTTCCAGTCAGGACCACCAATGTTGTTGGCGGGATCGCTGATATTCGCCGAGTCATCGGTAAGTCCACCCATGACGAAACTGAGCTTGACTTGTTCGCCATACACTTCCTGGACGTGCCGGAGAATGGGTTCGGATCCCCAACACCACGTGCAATACGGATCAGTGTACTCGACAATGTCTATGGAAGACCGCTTGGCTATCGTCTACTCCTCAATTGATCAGGGAGGCTCCCAGGTCAGTTAGGATCTTCCGATCGCGGTTTGGCATTACCTGGGATGCCTCTGAGAGCGCGATCGTTCAACCTCTTTCCGCGCTTCGCGCCGGATCGGGCCCAAGAGCTTGAAGAGGACGGCGAACTCCTCAAGCTTGAGGGCTGTGGCAATCACCCGTTCGATGTCCTTCGAGTGAGCGTCCCAGGCAGATTCGATCACGGCGGCCCCGCTTTCGTAAGCTTGACGAGGCAGCTGCGTGTGTCCTTCACGTTCGGGATTCGTTTCACAAGACCGCGAGCGGAAAGCCGGTCGACGGCGGAAGTGATGGAACCCCGAGTGAGACCGACCCTATCGCCCAGCTGAGAGGGGGTGAGCGGCCCGACCGGAATCGTCCGGAAAAGCAATTGCCATTCCCTCTCCGGCCCGGGCACGGAATTCATCGTCGATTTCCACTCGGAATTCCATCCGCCTGCGGGACCCGGAGATTTCGTTCGGAACCGTTAGAATCTTTCTCTCCCGGAGCCGGCGGGCGGCCCGGATGGCCGACGCGGCGAGTCCGACTCGATGCGCCTGTTAAGCGGGGTATCTGATGAACTCCCTCTTCCGCGGAACTCCATCGGCGACCTTACGCCAACCGTCATTCTGAAGCGCTTCGTATTCCCTGAAACGACAGAGCCCGCCGGCCGCCTCAAGGACGTTTGGTTTGTCCATCAGGTGGAAGTGAAGGTGAGGAGCCGTGGAGTTGCCGGAGTGCCCAACCTCCGCGAGTTGTTGACCCAGGCGCACTTCTTCACCAACGTGAACCCGGAAGGAGCCGCAGCGGGCATGGGCAAAGAACGCGTAGATGTCCCTCTCGGGCATTTTGAGAATGACGTGGTTTCCCAAGAGCGGCCTGAGGTCATTTGTCCGTTTAGGGTCGAACATCAGGGCGTTCTTCAGCACCACGGCCAGGTCCCTGAGCAAATGCAGCCTCTTTCTTTCGGGCCATGCGTCTTTCGCCGCCACCACCGTGCCCGAAAAGGGCGCAAAGATCGGCGCGGACCACCCATAACATTCATCCAGCCTCACGCCCACAAGAAAGTACCGCAGCATCGATCCGCGAAAGAACGTAAGGCCTTTGCGTTCCTTCTCGATGCGCACGAAATCGTAGGCATAGGTCTGGGCGAGTTGGTCCGTGCCGTGGCTCGGGACCCGTTCGGCGGGCGTATGTTCGGCCTCCCACTCGCCCCGGAGTGGAAACTCCACGATTACCGGCTCGAATTCCATGCGCGTGTCTCGCCTGCCGCATGGCGCGGCGGCTATCGATCTATCCGACAAGGACATACCTCTTTCCCTTCTCCGTCGGGAACTCGCGGATCGAGCCCGCGATCTTGATCCGGGCCGGCCGTCCCGCCTTGGACAGGATCATGAGGCGCGTCGGCCGGCCGGCTTTCTACTCCAGATCCAGTTCGAAACCGCCCCGGGCGCAGACCCCCCGGAGGTATCCCGAGGGCAGCGCTTTGGGCAGCGCCGGCAGGATGTCGATGAAACCCTGGTGCGACTGGACGAGGAGCTCGACGAGGCCGGCAGCGGCGCCGAAGTTGCCGTCGATCTGGAAGGGCGGATGGGCATCGAATAAATTGATGTAGGAGCCGCCGCTCCAGTCGACGTTGGCCTCGTCCTTCACCCGGAACAGCAGCTTGAGGAGGTCGCAGGCGTGATCCCCCTCGAGGAAGCGGGCCCAGAGGTTGATCTTCCAAGCCAGGCTCCACCCCGTCCCGTCGTCGCCGCGAAAGAGCAGCGACTGCCGGGCGGCCTTCATCAGCTCGAGTGACTTCTCCCAGGTGATGTCCGCCCCGGGATGGACGCCCCAGAGATGGGAGACGTGGCGGTGGCGCTCCTCGGGATTGTCCACGTCCTCCAGCCACTCCCGCAGCTGCCCCAGGCGGCCTATTTTGTTCGGGGCGATGCGGGGGATGAGTCCCGCCGGCTCCGCGGCGAAGTCCTGGTCCTGGCCGAGAATGGCCGAGGCCTCGACGCAGGCCTCGAAAAGCGAACGGATGATCTGGTGGTCCATGGTCGGCCCCGCCACCAGGCCGCCGATCTCCGGCGAGTTGGACGGGGTGCTGATGAGAAAGCCCGTCCTGGGGTCGGGGATCAAGACCCTGGCATAGAAACGGGCCGCCTCCCGCATCACCGGCCAGGCCCGGTCGCGCAGGAAGCCGAAGTCCTGGGTGAAAAGATAGTGCTCCCAGAGGTGCCGGCTGACCCAGCCGCCGCCCCCCTGCCAGAGGCCGTGGTTGGAGTGGTTGATCGGCGCGGTGCCGCGCCAGAGATCCGTGTTGTGGTGCAGGACCCAGCCGTCGGTGCCGTAATGAGCCCTGGCCACGGCCCGTCCCGTTTGGGCGCACTCCTCGATCAGCCGGAAGAACGGGTCGCGGCAGTCGCCGAGATTCGTCACCTCCGCCGGCCAGTAGTTCATCTCGGCGACGAAGCCGTCGGTCTCAACCCGGAGGGGGGCGATGCCGCGGAGCGCTCCGTCCTTGACGGCCACCGTTAGCGTCTGCGTGGCGCCTTCGGTTTTAAGGCTCTTGGCCTCGTCCGGTGAATCCAGTTCCAGGCTGAAGCCGAGGGCCCTCTTTTTGTCGGCCGTCAGCCGAACGACGATCACCCTGTCCGGAGCGCTGGCGAAGACTTCTCTCTCGAAAGTCGCCCCGTTCACCTTGTAGCGGACAGAGCTTACGGCTTGGCCGATATCCAGGCGGCGCTCGTAATCGGAATACGAGGCATGCCCCGGAAAGTCGATCAAGAGATCGCCGAACGGCTGGTAGGCCATCTGACGGAGGGGGATGTTCATAAAGCGCTCCATGGCCAGATCTTCCGCCTCGCGCGGCTTGCCGGCGAAGAGCAGCCTCCGGATCTCGGGCAGGGATTCGGCGGCGCCCGGGTGCGAGTAGTCGTGCGGCCCTCCCGTCCAGAGCGTCTCCTCGTTGAACTGGAGGCGCTCCCGCGGCACCGTCCCAAAGACCATGGCTCCCAGCCGGCCGTTGCCGACGGGCAGGGCCTCGTTCCAATTTTGGGCCGGCTTGTCGTACTTGAGAATTCGGTCAACGGCGGACGGCCCGGATGGTCCGGCGCAGGCGATCGCGACGGACAACGATGCGAGGACGACGAACTTTTTCATGGCTCCCGCTCTCCTTTGGGCGCGGCCGGAATCTTTTTAACAAGGAGGAGACATGCGCGTCAACATGTCGACCGTTTCGATAGGGTAACGCTTTTCCCGCTCGAATCGTATAATACAATAGAATTCCGACGCTCGGCGGGCCTCGACGCCATCGACAAGGAGCAAGACATGGTGAATCTGAGAGCCGCGGCCCTGGCCGCGCTATTGGCCGCGGGCCCGTCCTTTCCCCAGGTCGTCGAGAACCCGAAAATCCCTCCCCATCCCAAGGCCGGGCGCGTGATCAGGCTCAAGGAAGCGGCCCGGATCACCGACGAGAAGGGGAAGTTCTTCTTCGTCCAGCCGTTCAACGTGTTGGCCGGGAGCGACGGTTCGGTCTATGTCCAGGAGTACAAACAGCTTCTTAAATTCGACGCCCGGGGGCGATTCGTCAAGAACCTGGTCAAGCGAGGCCAGGGGCCGGGCGAGCTCGACGACAACTTGACCGACGTCATCGTTCGCGACAAGGACATCATCCTCTGGTCCTCGAACAACTATAAATTCATCCGGCTCGACTTCGACGGCCGGCTCCTCGAAGACAGGAAACTCGTCCACGGATTCCTGAACTCGCTCCTGGGCGTTTTCGGCGGCCGGTCCTTCTTTCTGAGATACGAAATCGACAAGGAGAAGCTCAAGACCCGGGTCAGCGGAATCGCCGAGAGGGACTTCCGTCTCGTGATCGTCCCGGAAAAAGGGGAGGCCATTGCGACGACGGCGATGATGCCGACGACCGAAGCCGTCTTCTTCCGGACGGGGTCGGTTTCGAGCAGCACGATTTCCCGGGCGATGCCGGCGGCGGCGGGCGACCGATGGGTGTTCCTCTTCCACTCGCCGGAATACCTGATCAAGCTCCTCGACCTCGAGACGGGCGAGGTCGTCCGGTCCTTCCGTCGGGAATACGACCGGGTGAGATACGCGCCGGGGAAGACCTCCGGCTATCCGCCCGAACTCATCCCCAAGTTCCACAACGACCTCTGCCGCCTCGTCTGGCGGAATGACCGGCTCTGGGCCGTGACCTCGACCATCGACCCGAACAAGGGAATCCTGGTCGATGTCTTCGACCGCGAAGGCCGTTACCTCGACAATTTCTTCCTGCCGCTTTTCAAGATCCGGCGCAACAATCCCCAATACTATGCGCCCCTGGCGGTTCACGGGAATTTCCTCTACGTGCTCGAAGCCGACGAAGACGACCTGATCTCCCTGGTCAAGTACGAGATCGGCCCGGAGGCCATATAGACGACTGCGTCGCGTACCCGGACGCAGTCGAAGACGCGGCCCAGCGGATCGACCGCATGTCGCCCTCGACGTTCTCGCACTCCGGGTTGAGACGGCGGCTCATGTCTTCTCCCCATTCTCGACGGACACCTCGATTATCTCGGGAGATGAACTGCCGGTCATGAATTCCCTCCTCGGTCGCCCGCACCGGTGTTGAAGACTCGCAGCAGACCGCGGACTCTCGCCGTGGCCCACGGGGACGGGCGCTTCTTCTGGCCGAAAGAGTAATCCTCGAACCCTTTGTAACAGGACCGAGGGGTGACGAAGCCATCGGGGCCGAAGGCGGCGGCGAGCGCCCGCACGATCTCCGCGGCGCTCCGGCGGTCCTCGACCGAGGCCGTCCGGCCTTTCCAGGCCGAGGGGTAGGGCGCGAGAGCCTCAAGCACGGCGGACGCGTCGTACCAGGTCGGGGGCCATTTTCCGGCGACGAAGCGCGGGCCGTGGCCGAACATGTACGGCTTCTCCTTGGCGCGGTTGCGCCAGGCCCCAAGGAGTGTCCGCGCTGCGTCGGCAATCATCTTGGGGCGACCGGCAGCAGGTACAAGCCCGAAGAGACGAAGGCCCTCGACCGTGACCTGGAGACAGGCGTCATCCTTCCGGCCGGGGCCGCGCCACTTCGCCACCGGGTCGGGCAGGCAGTGCCAGGCAAGCCCCTGGGCCGTTTGCGCGAACGTGTCTCGGACTCGGGTGAGGGCCTTGTCGATGCCGGGCGCGCCTTGGCGTTCGAACAGGAGCAGGACCTCGAGGATCGCGAAGTGGTCGCAGGGAAGAGAAGCCCACGCGGCATCACCGTCCTTCTTCCCGGTGATCCCGCCCGGAGTCAGATAGCGCCCGTCGTCCGCCTGATGCCGGAGCATCTCGTCGAGCATCCGTTCGACTGCAGGGAAGTCGCCCGCGCGAACGCCCAGCCCATGCAGCAGGCGCAGAAGGTTCGGCGGGAAGGCCGGCGAGTTGTGCCCGCCGAAGGTGAAGCCGGACTCCCAGCCCGGCAGCCGGTCGACGAGCGCGTGAATACGCGGATCAGCGACGGCGGCCTCGCGTGCGGCCCTGACCTCGGCCTCATCCTCAGACGCCCCGAGCACCGCGGTCATGGTAGCGAAACGGGCGTATGGCTCGTCGCTCGAAAGCAACTCGGAGTCAATACCTCGTTTCATAAAAAAAGGGTATTCCGGCCGCCGATCGAAGTCAAGAAGATGCCGGCCGGCGTCGGCGAATCGCCTATCGGCCCGGACCATAACCTGACATCGTTTTCTTTTGCCTCGTTTAAGTGATTGAAATCCAGGTCAACTGATAACCACCCCAAATCATATTATTGAGGGAGAGGTTGTCCAATTGATCCTCGGGATTTGGATAGATGGAATCAATATAATACGCAATATATTGCGTATAATGTCTATTATTTGGTTATAAAGTGCATTGTTGTGCGCATTATGATTGACTTTATATTTATTAACTGTCAAACTATGGCCATGAACACGGAAACCATGAGCGACAAAGCGATCCTTGGGGAATTGGGGAACCGACTGCAACGCGAGCGGCTGAACCGCAATATGACCCAGGCCGAGCTGGCCCTGAAAGCAGGAATATCCTTACGCTCCCTGCAATACCTGGAGACAGGCCGCCCTTGCACGCTGGCATCCTTGATTAAGATCCTCAGGGCCTTGGGAAATCTGGCCTCCCTCGATGCCTTCTTCCCCGAACCCGGACTGAGCCCGGTGCAGTTGGCCAGGCTGAAGGGACGGGAGCGGCAAAGGGCTTCCAGCCCAGTTGGCAAACGAAGCAAAAAAGGGTGATGCGACCATGGCCGCGCGCATAAAACGGGTGAATGTCGCCATCGTCCGGCTATGGGAACTGGATGCCGGCGCCGTAGCCTGGAACGAAGACCGCGAGATCGGCGAGTTCGAATTCGAGAACGCCTTTTTGAAGCAAGGCTTGGAAATCGCCCCCCTGGCGATGCCGCTTCGAAGCGGCATATTTTCGTTTCCCCTTCTGAAACGCGAAACCTTCCACGGCCTGCCGGGCCTTCTTGCCGACGCCTTGCCGGACCGCTTCGGCAACCGCATCATCGATGTCTGGCTCGCCCAGCAAGGACGTTCCGCAAAGGACTTCACGCCGTTGGAACGCCTCTGTTACCTGGGCAGCCGGGCCATGGGCGCTTTGGAGTTCAAGCCGGCGATCGGGCCGCGGAATCAGCAATCGATTCCGATTGAGATTGCCGAGCTCTCCCGGCTGGCCGCCGACATCCTGCGCCATCGAACCGATTGGACCGCGAACCTGAAAGGGAACCGGGCGGAAGTGCTAAAAACAATTATTCGCGTCGGCACGTCCGCGGGCGGCAACCGGGCCAAGGCGGTGATCGCCTGGAACCCGAAGACCGAAGAGGTCCGCTCCGGGCAGGTCCCGGCTCCTCCCGGCTTCGAGTCCTGGATCCTCAAATTTGACGGCGTGAATGACGCGGCCCTGGGCGACCCTCGGGGTTATGGGCGCGTGGAATACGTCTATTACAGAATGGCGGTCATGGCCGGAATCGAGATGACCCCCTGCCGCCTGCTGAAGGAAGGCCCAAGGGCGCATTTCATGACCCGGCGTTTCGATCGCGACGAAAGCGGCAAGATCCACGTCCAGTCCCTGTGTGCCATGGCCCATTATGATTTCAACGCGGCCGGACAATACAGCTATGAACAGGCGCTCCAGGTCATTCAAAAGCTCGACCTGGGCTTTCCGGCCACGGAGGAATTCTTCCGACGCATGGTCTTCAATGTGCTGGCCCGCAACCAGGACGACCACACCCGCAACATCGCTTTTCTCATGGACCGCCGGGGACGCTGGCGGCTCAGTCCCGCCTTCGACGTGATCTGGGCCTACAATCCATCCGGCGACTGGACCAGCCGCCACCAAATGAGCATCAACGGCAAACGGGACGCCTTCGGCAAGAAGGATCTGCTGGCCGTGGCCGGGCAATTCGGCATCCGGAACGCCGCGGCCATCATGGCCCAAGCGGCGGAGGCCGTGGCCGCGTGGCCTCGCCTGGCCAACGAAGAGGAAGTCCCCCCTGAATTACGCGCCGCCGTCCAGAACAGCTTTCGCTTAAATATTATGATGAAAGATTAAAGCCGTAGAATCTGTCGGGATCAAGCGGCCGGCCGCAGCTTTGCGGGAAATCAACCCATTCGACTCCCCGGTCCTGCCGGCTTTGCCAGCACTGCCAAGGGCGGTGGCAAGGCCGGGGCCGGGGTATGCTCAGGGTTAATACTGAGCGGCGCTTTTACCCCGATTTGAAAATCGG
>Ga0315288_10003580_pt1 | contig 19876 bp, 28 predicted proteins | sample YL17G11_20_MG_FD_203454 | JGI IMG/M metagenome (GOLD analysis project Ga0315288, IMG submission 203454) | Sediment microbial communities from Yellowstone Lake, YNP, Wyoming, USA - YL17G11_20 | ecosystem: Environmental > Aquatic > Freshwater > Lake > Sediment | place: USA: Wyoming | collected... | reverse complement strand
AATTGAGGTTCGAGAACGTGCTTACTGGTCCGTATCTCAGCATCGGCATCTCTCAGGGCAGTCAGCAGATACCATGGTCGCACGTGGTTGGGATAAAACAGAAGCCTAGGGCGATTGTTGTCAAGCGGTTCTAGAAACGGTTCTTCTTCATCACTGCTTGTATCTTTCGGATGTTATTCTGCAACTCTTTATCCGAGATGCCTTGTCTGTTGCGTTCGGCTTCGATAACTTTTGCCATCCAGAGGCTAGGGTCGCCTTCGATGTCGCCAGCTTTGCGCGGGACAAGATGCCAGTGTATATGCGCAACGGATGCGCCGGCGGTTGCGCCGTTTTGCAGAGACATGTCGATGCCGTCACAGCCGTAAGCAGTCATGAGGACGGATGATAGTTTTTTCATAAGCAAACCTAATTCCGCGAGCTCGCTTTCGTTCATATCAAGAATAGTTTCTATATGCCGCTTCGGGACTATCAGTGAGTGACCGGGCAAGACGGGCTTGTGATTGTAAAAGAAGTGGAATTGCCTTGTTTCGCCGAATATTTGTCGCTTAATTATTTCGGGATTGCAGAATGGGCAGTTCATGGGATTTTGTTCGCCGATAGAAATATAAGTGCGACGAACGCGCAGTTAGCGGCGTAGGGTTTTATAATTTGGTTTGGAAGTTGTGGACATGCCTGTTATGCACCCGATTGACGGCAGATACAATGTCAACGATTTGGAACCATACTTCAGCGACGACTCACTTCTGAAATACATCTTCAAGATCGAGCTTGCGCATCTCAAGGCGATGGAAGGGATGCGAATTTGTTCTCACGAGGCTTATGAAAAGATTTCCGAGAGAGCTTCGCAGATTACGGGTGAGATGTGGGCTGAAAAACAGAAGGACCCGAAATATAAACACAACATACGAGCGCTGATGGCTTTGGTCAACGAGGCGTTGCCTGAAGATATGAAAGGATATTTCCATCTAGGGCTTACGTCTTACGATGCCATAGACAACGCCAATATTCTGGGGCTCAAGGATGCTACATATGGTGTAGTACTTCCGGGCATGATTTCGCTTGGGCACACATTGCTCGACTTGTCCGCGAAGTATAGGGATACCGTGCAAGTGGGTCGCAGTCACGGTCAGCACGGCGAGCCTACGACCTTCGGTCGCGAGATGGCCGTGCATGCGGATAAGTGGGGCAAGGCTATAATGCGCGTCAAGGACGCCGCCGATAATCTTGAAGGAAAAATAGCAGGTGCGATGGGGACAAAGGCGTCGCTGATGTTGCTTGGTGATTCATACAAGCTAGAGCAAGATATTCTAAAGTCCGTCGGGCTCAAGCCCGCGCGCATCGCGACGCAAATAATACAGCCAGAGGACGCTTCAAACTACTTTTCTCAGATTCTAATAGCGTTCGGCATCGTCAGCAATCTGGCGAACGATATGCGCCACCTTTCGAGGACTGAAATCGGCGAAATCGCACTGGAGCTGCCGGAAGGTCACGGTCGCTCATCGACGATGCTGCACAAAGGTCTGAGCGAACAAGGCGTCGTAATAGGCAATCCCGAAGATTTCGAGAACATCTGCGGCCAATATCGCGCCGTGATGCCGCACATCATTTCCGTATATCTCAATCAGGAATCGGAGCACAATCGCGATATCAGAAACTCCGCTCCGGAACGCTATTACAAACCTGAGATTCTGGATGCTTTTGTCTATTCCGTGAGAAAGTGCGACGCTGTCATGAAAAAGGTCAGACCGAACAGCGACGTTATGCGCAAACGGGTCGAGAATGCATGGCAGCTGCTCATGGAGCCGTCATACATCGCATTGGCGCTCAGCGGCGAGACAAATGCTCAGGAATACGTACGGAATGCGATAAAAGTGCATGGTAATTTCAAAAAAGCTTTGGAACAAGACGATAATATCCGTGGTGCTATCGATAGGCTTATCCAGGATTTGCAGGACAGTCCCGCCAACTACATAGGCGAATCGAAAAGGCAGGTCGATGATGTCGTAGCATACTGGTCTGAACAATTCAGACAAATAGACGAAAGTTTGAAACGAGGTGTTTGAGATGGATGCGAATGATATGAGAGAAGTTGTAACAAAACAGCTTGCATATGCCGTTGATAGTGTAAACATACCTGAGCTTAAGGGGAAGGACAAGTTTTATCGCGGTAAAGTTCGCGAGTCGTATATGTTGGGCGATAAGAGACTCATTATAACTACAGACATGCTTTCTGCTTTTGATCACGTGCTGCGCCCCGTACCATACAAAGGCGCTGTGTTAAACGGTATCGCAACATTCTCCATGAATGCGGCAGCCGATACGTTCCCTAACGCCTTACTCGAGACTATCGGCACAGTGGCAATGATCCAGGAAAACTTAGGTGTATTACCGATTGAGGCGATTGTGCGAGCTTACATCACAGGCAGTGCAGCTCGCGATTACTTTGATAAGGGTCAGAAAACCAAAAGTGGTATCGATTTGTCGAAATATCTGAAAGAAGGAAAACGCAACGAGCGTTTCACCGAATTGCTTTTCACACCATCGACAAAAGCAACGACAGGCCACGATGAAGACATAAGCGAGGAACAAATCATTGAAAGCGAACTTCTCACGCGAGAACAGCTTGATTGCATAAAGCGCGGTTCATTCTGCGTATTTCGTGTTGGCGAAAAGCTAGCATCAGAGCGCGATTTGATACTGGTCGATACAAAATTCGAGTACGGTATCGACAAAAATGGCAAAATAAAGCTCGTCGACGAAGTTCTTACCCCAGATTCTTCAAGGTACTGGATTGCTGCGAGCTATCAGGATCTATACGCTCAGAATAAACAACCCGAGGAACTTTCCAAGGAATTCACACGAAAGGAGCTTATCGGTAGAGTTGCCGAAATGCTTGGCGTAGATTCAAAGGCAATTGAGAAATCTCTTGATAAGATACCTAAAGAGATGTGGGTCTCGGTGTTCGATGACGAGTTACGCATAGGGACCTCGCTGAAGTACCTTCAGTTGTACAAGCAGTTCACGGGCAAAGAGCTCGAACTCACGGTCGGTGACCCGCGCAAACAGATGTACAATGACCTGAAGGCAAAAGGTCTGATCAAGGGCTATTTCGTACCGATAATCGCCGGAAGCCCTGGCGACGACGAGCACGTCAAGAAAATCAAGGATGATTTGCAAAAGCGTGGCATTCCGTGTGAGCACAGGATATGCTCCGCCCACAAAGGTCCGGTGCGCCTAGTCAAAGAGGTCATGGCAGATTACGAGGACAGCATTGAGCCCGTTGTGTACGTAACGGTGGCTGGAATGTCAAACGGGCTTTCCGGAGTAGTTGCTGCGAACTCGAGGCATCCGGTGATTGCTTGCCCGCCGTATAGCGAAAAGTACGGCGGTTCGGACATCTATTCGACGATTCGAATGCCATCCGGCACGCCAGTCATGACAGTGCTAGAGCCGTCGAACGTCGGTGCAGCTGCGCAGCGGATGTTCGGACTCTTTGATGCTGAGTCGCAGAAAAGGTCAGTCATCGAGATTCAGAGCAATAGAACGAAAGGCAGCAAGGCAGATGAAGAACGGAAGAATTAAGCCTTCGGCGGGAAACTGGCTATCGATATCTTTATTTCGCCTGTCTGACTATCCGCATTCATGCACTATAAAACAGACTTCAAGCCCAGCGGCTGGCACGAGGGATTTCGCAGAATCGGCTTGAAGATGTTTACGCGTGATGGCATGGCTGCTGCGGTTATGCAGTCGACGACCGCTGCGTTCCTTTCTGTTTTCGCTCTCGCGCTGGGCGCGGATTCCGTGTACATCGGCTTGCTGAGCGCGGTGCCCGTCATTCTTTGGACTGTTGCGCTGCTGCCCGCAGCGCTGTTCTGCCAGAAGAATATTGCGAAGAGAAAATGGATTGTCGTTGCTTCTGCTACGGCGTCGCGGCTGCTTTGGATACCTATCATCATCATCGCGATGTGGTTTGCTGGTACGAGTGTCGCGCTGGCTGCACTGATGGTTTTTGTGACGCTTTCAACGTTCGCAGGCGCGTTTTCGACGCCTGCGTGGGCATCTATGGCAGGGGACTTGGTGCCTGAAAATGTCAGGGGTATGTACTTTAGCAAGCGAACGATTGCAACGACCGCCACGGGGTTGACAGCGACGCTCGCAGCAGGATGGGTACTTGACCTGTTTGGGAAGCAGGACTTGTTCGGGTTTGTTGTGATATTCTCAGTCGGCTTGTTGTTCGGCCTTCTGTCTTCGTTTTTCTTTTCTCGGATTCCTTCGCCGCCTGTCGGCTTCGAGCGCGAAAGGGACTTTCATACTTCTGCTATAAAGGATGTTTGGAAAGACAGGCGATTCAGGACGTTTCTGATTTTATTCGGGATATGGCAGTTCGGAATAATGTTTTCCGCGCCGTTCCAGAGCGTGTTCATTCTGAAAACGCTTGGCGCCGAATATATCTGGATAGCGATTCTTGCCGTTGCGGGTGGCGTCGCAGGCATAGTTGTGCAACGCGGATGGGGTGTCTTTTCCGACCGCTATGGCCATCGCATTGTGATGATTATCGCTACGTTCGGAACTGTGCCCGCCTTGTTGCTGTGGCTGCCCGCTACTAGCGCGTGGATGCTGCTGCCAGTCGAGATATTTTCGGGTATGATGTGGGCAGGCTTTGGGCTCGCGAATTATAATTATATGCTTGAGGTATCGCCTTCACGTTCGCGTGCCGTGTATGCCGCGATGTTTAATGTCATGATCGGCGTAGCCGGAGTTTTTGGGCCAATAGCAGGCGGTTTTGTGGCGCAGTATTTTACCACTCACGCGCTATTCGGCCTTACCGAATACCGTGTCTTGTTCTTGATTACCGGTTTGATAAGGCTGCTTTCAGGCTTCCTATTTTTGGCATTCCTCGGCGAGGTCGTTGAAAAGCGCGAGCGCATAAGGCCGGGCTATGTATTCGGCGAGATGCTAAAGTATGGTATTTCTGGCGGCGTCCTGAAAGCGCATAATGCCGCAGGCGGGTTTGTTTATGATGCATCGGCTGTCGAGAAAAGTTTGAAAGATGTAGCAGCTGTCGTGGGAAAAGATATCCGGGCAGCTGCTCATGCTGTAGGAGAAGTTGTAGAACGGACGAAGACGGAAGCCGACAAAAGAGGCGAAAAGATAGTTGAGAGAGGGACGATGTGGCCTACGAAAGAAGACGAGAAGAAGCCTGGCGGAAAGACTCACCTACGCGTGAATGTATCAGATTGAGACCCACTAGGCTCAAGCAAAGGAAACCACCCGAAGGCGATTTCAGCCCCCGCCGAAGCAGGAACTCTTGAGATGCCCGGATCTCAACCGACACGAGGAGAACATGCTTACATCATTAGCTTGTTCTCCTGCGTAGAAGCTCATGGAGCTTCTCACAACTTATCTCAGTAATCATGACTTATAAACGTTCGCACTCGGCATTCTGCAAATCCCGATTCTAAGATTGGTCCGACTCTGGAATCAATGCTTAAATACTTGACCATGAGATATAGGGCTAACTCTCTTGACCCACGCGGGAACGGATTTGCCCGTGTGCAGAAGCTGCGTGTTCTAGGAAATGGTAGGATTGGGAAAATAGCCGAAGGGCAATTGCTATGGCAAATTAGCTGCTAGCGGACAGCTATAAATATAGTCATATTCGAGGAAAACTGAGATGTCACGAAACCGATGCTCACGACACGGATCGATGCAGTTCTGGCCGCGAAAGAAGGCTAAACGAATCTATCCATGCGTTAACTGGTCACAAGTCGGCGGTCGGGCAAAGCTTGCGGAAGCAAAACCGCTCGGTTTTGCCGCGTTCAAGGCAGGCATGACGCACATCCACATGATCGATGCACGACCAAATGCGCCGACGCAAAACAAAATCGTGTGGAGGCCTGTCACGGTACTCGATGCGCCGCCACTGCTTGTCGTTGGTTATCGTTTGTACAAACAGGCGCTGGGCGGCCTCGCTGCGGTAGGCGAGAGCTGGTTTGATGCTATTCCGAAAGAGCTAGAGCTCGACCGCAAAACAATGCCTGCTAAGAAGAAAATCGAAGAAAAGCTTGACGGCATCTCGGATGTCCGTTTGATTGTCGCGACACAGCCGAAAAAGTCCGGCATGGCTAAGAAAAAGCCCGATGTGCTCGAGCTTGGCATCGGCGGCGCTGACGTCGCAAAAAAGCTCGAGTACGCGAAGAACGTGCTAGGCAAAGAGATCTCAGCTGCCGAAGCGCTCAAGGCAGGCGAGTGGTTGGATGCTACGGGCGTCACAAAAGGTTATGGTTTTACTGGTGCTGTAACGAGGTATAACATCCGCATACAGGGCAGAAAGGACAAGCAGATGCACCGCCATCCGGGCTCAATCGGCTCGACGGTCCCACGAAAGGTCGACTGGCGCGTGCCGATGCCGGGACAGTTCGGTTTTTTCACACGAACAGAATTTAACAAAAAGCTCCTCATGATCGGCGAAGACGGCAGCAAAATAAATCCTGCCGGAGACTTCATGACCTATGGGCGTGTTCCCAAGACATTTTTGCTTATCGAAGGCTCAGTGCCCGGCGTTACAAAGCGGCTCGTCGTGCTTCGCAAAGCCGTCCGTCCGCAGCGCAAGGAAGTGCCGATCGATATAAAATATATTTCGCTATCTTCAAAACAGGGAGTGTAAGCAGAACCTAAGGTTCTGCTACATCGGAGAAGCATGGCTTCTCCTTGTGTAGGTGTAAGAAATGGCAAAAGCAAACGTGTATGATCTTGATGGAAAATCAGTCGGGCAGGTCGAATTACCGCGCTCGTTTAGCACGGTGCACAGACCTGAGGTCATTGCACGAGCGGTTTTCGCATTGCAAAGCCAACGCAGGCAACCGTACGGTTCAGACGTGCTGGCCGGTAAAAGAACTTCAGCGCACTACCACGGTCGCCGAAGCGATCGATTCGCGATGATGAACAAGGAGATGTCGCGTATCCCGCGCATACACGGCAAGGGCGCCGGCTGGATGGCGTGGCGTGCACGATTTGCTCCACATGCCGTTAAAGGACGCCGAGCGTTCCCGCCGATGGTCGAGAAGGTCTGGGCACAGAAGATCAATAATAAGGAACACATGCTTGCGATACGCTCTGCGCTTGCAGCGAGCATGAATCCCAAACTGCTTGCGCTGCGCGGGCACAAAGCGAAAGAGATGTTCGTTGTTGTCGATGATTTTGAAAATCTCGCTAAGACGCAGGATATTATCAAACTTATTGAAAAACTGAAGCTCGTAAACGAGGTCGAGCGATGCAAAGAAAAGAAAGTCCGTGCCGGTCGCGGAAAAATGAGAGGGCGCAAATACAATAGGAAGAAAGGTCTGCTTATTGTGACAAAAGCCGACTGCAAGGCGCTAAAGGCTTGCAGGAATATCGCAGGAACGGATGCAGTCGAACTTGGCAAGTTGAATGCAGAGCTGCTTGCTCCCGGTGCACAGGCAGGACGACTGCTTGTGGTAACAAAAGGCGCGCTTGCACTTGTGGATGATGTTTTTGGATACAAGGAGCCGAAACAAACAGCTGGCGAACCAATAGCTCGACGCTCCAAAGGAGCGTCTCGGCAGATTACAGCGCCAGTCAAAGTAAAGTGATAGAATGGGTTCACGATTGAAGATAAAGCGAAAAGGCGACTTCCGCTTGCGCGGCAAGGGCAGGAAGTGGGGAATAAAGCAGCACAGGCCCAAGAAGCCGATGGTGTTCAGGCCGATTGTAGTCAAGCCTGCGGCTGAATTCGCGGATCCTTGGGAAGTGCTCAGGTTTGTGCTCATGACTGAAAAAGCCGTACGCTCGATTGAAGGAGAAAACATGCTTGTATTCGTTGCACGACGCAAGGCGGACAAGCGCACGATAAAAGCTGCGTTCGAGAAGGCGTTTGCAGCTAAGGTGAAATCTGTCCGGACGGTCATCGACCAAGAGGGCAGGAAAAAAGCTTTCGTCAAACTCACGCAGCCTGGCGCAGCGAGCGAGATTGCGATTAAACTAGGAATCATATAGGGATGATTTATGGGTAAGAACTTGCGACAACAGCGAAGAGGACGCGCAACGCCGCGATATCTCGCGCCTAGCCACAGGTATATCGGAAAAATAAAATATGCGCTTGAGGCGCCCGCACAGGGCAAGGTTGTCGATATTGTGCATTCAACAGGCAAGAAGACACCTGTTGCTATCGTGAAGTTCGCAGGCAAGAATGAGCTCATGATTCCCGCTGACGGAACATTCGTAGGCCAGGATGTAGGGTTCCTCGGTTCTGTTGCAACGGGAAGCGTTACTACGCTCGGCAACATTCCCGAGGGAACGAAAGTTTTCAATATTGAATTGCGCCCAGGCGACGGAGGAAAGTTGTGCAGATCTCCGGGTTCTGCGGCATCGGTCGTCACAAGGACAGGCGATAACTGCGTACTTGAGATGCCTTCGAAAAGGAAGGTGACGCTATCGATGAATTGCCGCGCGACCGTAGGCGTACCCGCCGGCGCGGGCCGCAGCGACAAGCCGTTCATGAAGGCTGGAAACAAGTTCCATGCGATGCGTGCGACCAATAGGATGTGGCCTCACGTTCGTGGAGTTGCAATGAACCCTGTCGACCACCCGTTCGGTGGAAAGACGAAGCCCGGTGGACCGATAACGTGTTCGCGGAACAGACCGCCCGGAGCTAAGGTCGGTTCGATAGGCGCACGCAGGACCGGTAAGAGGAAGAGGTAATTTTAGAATGACAAGGATATTTATGTATCGCGGAAAAACCGCAGAGGACTTGCAGAAGCTTGCGCTTGAGCAGCTTGTCGAACTGCTTCCGGCTCGCCAGCGCCGAACGCTTAAGCGCGGCTTGACAGAGACCCAGCAAAAAATGTTGAAGAAACTGAGGAAGTACAAGGGCACGACAAAACCGTTGCGCACAAAATCTCGAAATATGCCCATACTTCCGGAGATGTTCGGAACTACCATCGCTGTTTACAGCGGTCAAGCGTATGTTCCCGTTACGATCGTACCGGAAATGATCGGGCACTACCTCGGCGAATTCGTGCAGACGCGAAAGCGCGTCCAGCATGGTTCACCCGGATTTGGTGCAACACGCGGCAGCAAATTCGTGCCGCTAAAGTAAGGTGAAATAATGCCGTATACGTTTGAACCAGAACAGCCGCATGCAAAGGCTTTCGGGAATAACCTGCGCATTTCGGCTAAGAATGCGCAAATACTTTGCAGAGTGGTGAGGCGAAAGAAACTTTCGGTAGTCAAGCGGCTGTTGCAGGATCTTGTCACAGAACAACGTTCGCTTGAGGGCATGTACTATACAAAAGCGGTGCAATCGATGCTTTTGCTGCTCGAAAGCTGCGAGGCTAACGCGAAAGCACACGGGCTCGATGCCGGACGATTGTTCGTGCACGCATCTGCGACACGTGGTTCGAATTTGCGCAGAGCGAGAAGGAAGTCGAGCTTTGGCTCACGTATGAAGTCGACCAGTCTTGAGATCATGCTTATCGAACGCGGCTCGAGCAGAGCAGAGGCAGGTGCGAAGAAATGAAGGAAAGAATTTTTATCAAGAAAGCGAAAGAGCAGATCCAACTAGAGGAGATGCTGAGAAAAGAGTTCGCTGATGTGAAATGCGGTCTGATCGAGATAGCTTACACGCCGCTTGGTGTCCGTGTTATAATCCATACAACTTCGCCGGGCCTTGTTATCGGGCACGGCGGTGATAAGATTCGCGAGGTTTCCGAGAAACTCCGGAAATTAGGCATCGCGAATCCGCAGATCGACGTTCAGAAAATATCTAATCCGGACATGGATCCCATGATAGTTTCACAGAGTATCGCAGCGGCTATGACGCGCGGTATGAACGTGAAGAAGATAGGACATTATTATCTTGATCGCGTGATGCGCGCAGGTGCAATAGGTTGCGAGATTGTAATTAAAGGAAAGATCAGCGGCGAAAAAGCCCGCTCGGAGCGTTTCATCGCGGGCTATCTGAAGAAATGCGGAGAGCCTGCAATGCGCGATGTCATCAAGGGTGTCGCAACAGCGTTGCCGAAACTCGGAACCATCGGCATAACGACGCACATAATGATTACGCACAGCGACAGGAGAATCATTGTTGAAAGGCCGCAAGTCGCGGTCGAGAAGATGGAAGCAGCTCAAGTTGAAGCCGAAAAGGTCGAAGCTGTGGCAAAACCTGAAGCAAAAACTGAGGCGAAAACCGAATGAAGTTCAAGGAACTGAAAAAGCTTGATGGACAACAACTGGCCGATCAGTTGCGCGAAGCGCGGCTTGAGCTTGCGAAAGAACGTGCAGCAAGTGAGATCGGTACCGTTAAGAATCCTGGGCGTATCCGTGTTGTAAGAAAGACGATTGCGAGGATTCAGACGATTGCTAATGCTAAGAAAGAAAGCGAAAAGAAAATAGCCTCACCTGCAAAATCGGTGGGCGCAGCTAAATTACAGAAGAAATGAAGCGAGGTGTCAAGTCAAAAAATGGTATGTTCGAAGTGCGGCTTGCCGGAGGAACTTTGCGTTTGCGAAGTGCTGGCAAAGGAGGCCCAGAAGATAAAAATTTCCGTTATTCCGACACGTTTCAGGAAACATATGACTGTCGTAAGCGGCATCGACGCAACGAAAATAAACGTTAAAGAGCTTCTGACGAAGCTCAAGTCGAAACTTGCGTGCGGCGGGACGTGGAAGAACAATATGATGGAGCTTCAGGGTGACCACCGCGCGCGCGTGAAGGAGCTGCTAATCAAAGAGGGATTTCCCAAAGACCTCATAGAAATGCGTTGATGGTCGTATGCGAACTCCCAAGAACGTCTTGCAGCACGAGCTCATCGGGTTGCGATGTCGTATCGTTGGCGCGAAGAACACCGCGCACGTTGGCATCGCAGGCAAGATTCGCGACGAGACAATGAAGACGCTTGTCGTCGGCGAAAAAGTCGTGCCGAAAGCGGGTAGCACGTTTCGCGTGCGACTCGATGATACAACGGTTGATATTGACGGTGATGCGATACTGGCAAGGCCGGAAGATCGCATCAAGAAGCTGACAAAACGATGGTAAAACGAAATAGCTCGCCGCTGCCATTGGCAGCGGCTCGTTAGAAATATGGTGAATGCACGATGGCGAGAAAGAAAATTGACATAGGAATGGATGCCAAAAAGCCAAAAAACGTCTGCTCGAGCGAAAGCTGTCCATGGCACGGGCATCTCAGGGTGCGCGGGCGCGTATTCCAGGGGCGTGTGGTTTCGGACAAGGCTCCGGCTACAGTTATCGTGCAATGGGATCATCTTCAGTATGTTCCTAAATATGAACGATACGAACGCAGGCGGACGCGTGTTGCCGCACATAATCCGGTATGCATCTCTGCGAAAGAGAGCGACATTGTCCGCATAGCCGAGTGCAGGCCACTGTCCAAGATGAAGTCGTTTGTCGTGATCGAGAAAATCGCATAATGGTGAACATATGTTCGGATTGACTGCAAAACTGACCAAATGCATCATGCTTGGTACGAGATTAAAGTGCATCGACAATAGCGGTGCGAAGGAGATCCAGGTCATTGCGGTGCTAAAGTACAAGGGCAAGCACAGAAGCCTGTGCAAGGCGGGTATCGGAGACATAGTGGTTTGCGCCGTCAAGAAGGGTGACGAGAAAACCCGCCACACGGTCGTGCATGCGGTAGTCGTGCGTCAGAAGAAAGAATACAGGCGGCCGGACGGTTCGCGCATCGCGTTCACGGACAATGCGGCTGTGCTCGTCAACCCGAAGACGCACGAGCCGACTGGTTCGGAGATACGAACTGCGATTGCACGCGAAGTCGTGGAGCGATTTTCAGTCATCGGAAAAATTGCGAGTGTGGTTGTGTAGTATGAAAAAATCATGGTCTAAAGAGTGGAATTCAAGCAAGCAGCCGCGCAAGCAGCGCAAGTGGCGGGCTAATGCTCCGCTGCACGTGCGCCAGAAGCTTGTTTCGGTTCACTTGGGCAAAGAGCTGCGCACCGAGTGGAAACGCCGCTCTGCTCCACTTCGCAAAGGCGATGAGGTTAAAGTTATGCGCGGAGAGTTTGCCGGAAAGATCGGGAAAGTTGCTCGCGTTGATTTGAAAAAGTTGAAGATATTCATCGAAGGTGTTAAGCGAAAGAAAGTTTCGGGACAGGAAGTCGACGTTGCGATTGAGCCATCGAACGTTATTGCGACACGATTGAACGTGGACGACAAGGAAAGGGTGAAGTCGCTGAGAAAAGCGGCAGTTGGTGAGAAGAAATGATAATCAGACGAATGTCAGCACCGAAGTTGTGGAAGTTTGCGCGAAAGACGAAGATGCGTTATGCTATCGCGCCGAAACCTGGTCCGCACAAGAAGGAGAGATGTTTGCCGCTCGGTCACGTTATCCGTGACTTGCTAGGGTTTGCCGAAACTGCTCGAGAAGTCCGCAGCATTCTCAACAGAGGGATTGTGAAAGTCGATGGTATTGTGCGCAAGGACATAGGCTTTCCGCTCGGCCTCATGGATGTGCTGACTATCGGGGACACGAGTTGGCGCATCCTGCCAGGAAAGCGCTACCTTGAGCTCAAGCTCACGACTGGCGCAGAAAGCGTACTGAAGCTGCTCAAGGTCGTGAACAAAACGCATGTGAACGGCAAGACGCAGCTTAATTTCCACGATGGCCGCAACATGCTCGTCGACCGCGATATATACAAGACGTCCGATGTTGTCGTGTACGATTCGACCGCTAAAGCAGTCAAGGGAGCCGTGCAATTCAAGCGCGGAACGCTTGTGCTGATAACCGAAGGCAAGGAGCGCGGCAAAGTCGGACGCGTTGAAAATATCATCGTATTGCGCAGCTGCCAGCCTAATCGCGTTGTGATAAAATCTGAAAAAGAAACCGTCGAAACGCTGAAGGATTTCGCGTTTGCAATCGGCCAGGATAAGCCGTTAATCTCGCTGTGATAGTCATGAAAAATCAAAATAATCCAATGCGGATACCGCGCATCGAGAAGGTTGTGCTGAATATGGGATGCGGTACAAAGCTTTCGCTGGATGTAGCAAAAGGGCTGCTCGAACGAGTTACGGGTAGAAAGTCTGTGATTACGAAATCACACACGCGCAGCACGTTCGGCGTACCAAAGGGCAAGGCGATTGGCGTTAAGGTGACGATACGCAACGGCGCCGAAGAATTTTTGAAGCGCTTGCTTGAAGCTCGCGAAGGTAAACTGCCTCCGAGCAGCTTCGATGCCACCGGGAATGTGAATTTCGGCGTGCGCGAATATATCGACGTACCGGGCGTTGAGTACGACCCGAAAATAGGAATGATAGGGTTTGATGTTTGTGTAACAATGGAGCGTCCCGGCTATCGCGTGAAACGCAAGCGCATTGCGCGGAAAGTCGGTAAAGGGCACGTCATGACTCCGCAGGACGCGATGGAATTCATGAAAAGCAAGTTTGGAGTGAAGATTGAAGAGTGATGTTATGCGATTGAAGGCTGTAAAACGAAAGTTCGGAAAGGGAGCGCGCAAGTGCGTGCGATGCGGAAACATGGAAGCTATAATCCGTAAATACGGATTGAACTATTGCCGCAAATGCTTTCGTGAAGTTGCGCCGGCAATCGGATTCAAGAAGTACGGGTAAACGGTGAAAATAATGAGACATGATACGATTTCAGATGCGCTATCGGTTATGAAAAATGCCGAGTCGGTCGGAAAACTCGAGTGCTCCGTGCCGTCTTCGAAGCTTGTCAAAGCGGTACTCGCCATTTTGCAAAAGACCGGATACATCGGCCAGATCAAGGAAGGAGTTCGGACCATCCGAGTAGAGCTCGTCGGAAAAATAAACGCGCTTCACGCAATACGACCTCGGTTTTCAGTTGCGCACGACGGATTCGAGAAATTCGAAAAGCGATACTTGCCGTCGCGTGATATCGGTATCATTATAGTTTCGACATCGCAAGGTGTGATGACCCACAAGGAAGTTGTTGTGAAAGGGATCGGCGGACGATTGCTTGCGTATGTGTACTAGCAGAACCGAAGGTTTTGCTGTACATGGCAAACGTATGTTTGCCAGTACGCATGAAGCTTGGCTTCATGCTGTACAGCAGAAGTAATGCTTCTGCTTGTACTAAGTGGTCTTATGGAAAAAGAAGTTGTAATTCCAAGTGGCGTCCAGATAGAACTCAAGGGACGCGAAGTTTCGGTTAAAGGACCGAAGGGTTCGCTGACTCGAACGTTTAGCAATGCGATGTTCGATATGGACGTTTCGATTGAGAAAGCCGATGGAAAAATAGTCGTTAAAGGCAATGACAGACGAAAGATAAAATCCTTTGTCGGGACAATCGCATCGCATATCGCGAACATGATAATAGGCGTGACTAATGGGTATCGCTATAAGCTGAAGATATTCCATACGCACTTTCCGATAACGCTTGAGATCAAGGGTAAACAGATCGTTGTAAAAAATTTCCTCGGCGCGAGATCTGTTCAAACATCCGAAATTTTAGGTAACACTAAAATCGAAATAAAGAAAGACGATGTTACGGTTACCGGTATAAACAAAGAAGATGTGTCTCAAACAGCCGCACGTATTGAAGGCTGCTGCAGAATTTCGGGCCGCGACAGGCGTGTGTTCCTTGACGGTATATACATAACAGGGTCGGAGATCGTAAATGACTGATGTTCAAGCCGACAAGATAACTGGAAAGAAACAGCGCAAGAAGTTTTTGCGTTATGAGTGGTTCAAATGCAAGAAGCTCGGCCTCAAGTGGAGGCGACCGGTGGGCCTTCATTCGAAAGTACGCCAGGGCAGGAAAGGCAAGCCGCCACAGGTGAATGCCGGATTCGGGCACGCACGCGCAACGCGCGGCTTTGTGAACGGCGTTGTTCCGGCGGTCGTGATTCAGAACATGACCGATCTTGAGCGCGTCGCTGCAAAAACCAAGACCGTGATTATTGCATCAGGACTCGGCATGAGAGCTGCTAACGAAATCGCCAAAAAAGCCGAACAGCTCGGTGTCACGATACTTAATGCTGAGAAGCTCGAACGCGCACAGCACCGCGTTTGGACGATAAATAAACAGCGCGAAGATCGTACGAAGGCTAAAACGGAAACTAAGACCGAGGCGAAAGCTAAGCCTGAAACGAAACCGGAAGCAAAAGTTGAAGCGAAACCCGTAATGAAACCGGAAGTCACAGAACGGCTCAAGCAGGAAGTGAAAACGGCTGTTGAAAAAGAAGTCGTTAAGGCCGCTAGAGCAGTTTCGAAATCACAATCAAACAAAGGTTGATAATAGATGGAATTTGCAGCACAGCGGCGGCTTGCCGCTAAAGTTTTGAAATGCGGTGAGTCGCGCGTATGGATGGACCCGACTAAACTGGGCGAGATTTCGCAAGCGATAACTACCGCTGACGTCCGAAGGCTCATCGGCAGCGGTGTGATAGTCGCTGCACCGAAAATCGGCCTGAGCAGCGGTCGCAAAAAATATATCGCCGAGCAAAAGCGAAAGGGCAGGCGCAAGGGCAAAGGATCTCGCAAAGGCAAGATAGGAACGCGCTTCAGCCGCAAACGTTCATGGATCAATATCGTTCGTGCGCAACGCAAGCTGCTAAAAGAGCTCTTTGCGGCCGGCAAGGTCGACAAACATCTGTACAAGGACCTTTACCGAAAGTCCGGCGGAGGTTACTTCCGTTCGCGTGCACACGTTCAGATGCATATCGCGGAGCTTGCCAAAAGTGCTGCCGCAAAAGCAGAGTCTAAGGAAAAATTCGACAAAAAGCGCCCAAAGGGTCAATAGGTGACTGAATGAAACTAAAAGCTGGTCAAAGACTTCCGTTCAAGAGACGCTTGATGCAGAAGACGGACTATACTGCGCGGCTGAAGCTGCTGAAGTCTGGATTGCCGCGGCTGGTCGTGAGGCGTGGTAATGACAATATTCATATTCAGATCGTCCAATACGATGCACCCGGCGATAAGACGCTGGTCGAGGAAATTTCCAAAAATCTGAAGAAGTTTGGCTGGAAAGGCCACTGCGGAAATCTTCCGGCTGCTTACTTGACGGGTTTTATGCTCGGCAAAAAAGCGGCCAAAGCCGGTATCGCCAGTGCCGTGTTTGATATCGGGTTGCACATGTCGACAAAAGGTAACGCGTTGTATGCAGCGGTCAAGGGCGTTAAAGATGCCGGTGTCGACGTGGCTGTCGGCGATGAGATATTGCCGGATGAAGCGCGCATACGAGGTGGTCACATCAATCCCGACGTAGTTAAGAATTTTGAGGAGGTTAAGGCAAAGATTGCCAGTGAGAAACAGATAGTCAGATGAAGTATGATGAATAAACCAACTTTGGCATATGCCAGCGTATCGGACATTACTGGTATCGCCAAAGTTGGTTTTAGCTCGCAGCGCTTCAGCGCTGCTCGTTAGAATAAAACATGGTGAATTTGATGCAAGAATGGAAACCTAAAACTGAACTTGGGGCAAAAGTAAATGCCGGTCAGATTACCGATATCGCTGAGATTTTCACGGCAGGCCTAAAGATCCGAGAGTCATGGATAGTGGACAAACTCTTGCCGGATCTGAAATCTGAGATCATATTTTTCGGAGGTTCGCCCGGAAAAGGCGGCGGTATCACACGCACTTCGACGAGAAGAACGGCGCGCATGCACCGCTCTGGCCGCAGGTATAGGATATCTGCCCTTGTCGCAATCGGAAGCCCGGGTTACATTGGTCTTGGAAAATCATCCGCCAAAGAGCACTCGGTTGCAATCAACAAGGCGATGGAAGCCGCTAAACTAAACATCATTCCAATCAAGATGGGTTGCGGTTCTTGGGAGTGCGTTTGCGGAAAAGGTCATAGCGTTCCGGCAAAAACTGTCGGCAAAAGCGGTTCGGTCGTCATTTCACTTTTGCCTGCACCACGCGGGATCGGACTTTGTATTGCGGATGAAGGGAAGAAGATGATGAGGCTTGCCGGCATTCAGGACATATGGACGAAGACCGAAGGCCAATCGCAGACGCGTTATAATTATGTCTGGGCAGTTTATGATGCGTTCAGGTCGCTGAACAGCGTGAAAATCGACTTCCCGGAACCAAAAAGCATTGTCAAGGCGGAAGAAGTTCCGAAGAAAGCCGAGAAAGACGAGACCGCTGAGCTTGAGGCGGCTGAAGCTGCAGAATCTGCAACTGAAGTCGAGGCAAAAGAAGAAGCCGACCAAACAAAGGAAAAAAATAAGGCCATCGCCCGACCGGAGCTCGAAGGCGGCGTAGAAGTTGAAGGGTGATATTCATGGTGCAGATACTTGCAATCCGATTGCGTGGAGAAGTCGGCGTTAAAAAAGGAATAGAAGACACGATGCAGATGCTCGGGTTAAAGCGCCGTTACTCCGCAACACTGATCGAACAGAATGATACTACAATGGGAATGATACGCAAGATCGAGAGCTTCATCGCATGGGGTGAAGTCTCAGCCGAGACGATCACCGCATTAAAAGATCGCGCAAAACAAAAGGGCTTTGGCCTCAAGCCGCCTGTCGGTGGGCTAAGGGCGATAAAGCTCGTTTGGCCGAAAGGCGATCTGGGATATCGCGGCGACAAAATCAACGAACTTGTGAAACGGATGCTATGATGGTTATGGCAAATAGATTACCACGCCTTGAAAAAAGAATCCGCCAGATGCGAGGCCAGGGCGGTGCAGGTTACGGTGGCAAGAAGAAGCACCGCGGCAAAGGCAGCCAGGGCGGCAAAGGCTGGGCGGGTTCTACCAAGCACAAGCGCTCGTATGTTTACAAATACGCGCTTGCCCACTTCGGTTACAAAGGATTCAGGCCGCCGCAGTTTCGCGTAGAAGTCGCGCTTAACCTGGACGATGCCGAAAAACTTTCTAACAAGATTGGCAAGACCGAACTCGACTTGACTGAACTCGGGTATACGAAGCTGCTCGGACGCGGCAAGCTGACGAAGGCGTTGACGGTTAAAATTGCGCGAGCATCGGCTGCCGCTAAGGAAGCCGTCGAGTCTGCAGGCGGAAAACTTCTACTAGGCGAACCTAAAGGTTCGCCTGTACAGGCGAAGTCACAACTTCGCCATGTACTCGAAGAAATTGCTGAAGGAAAAAAAGCTGCCGAAAAGAAAGCGTAAGAGAATGAATAGTGTGGTACTAGATGGATGAGCAGGTTGCTGGCATCGGGCAAGAAGTTCAGGCACCGCGAGTAAGTATTATTGAATCTATTACAAAACATCTGCCCACGATCTCAGAGCCTAAGACGCATCTTGGGTTCAAGCAGCGATTGATGTGGACAGGTATAATTCTATTTATCTTTCTCGTGTTGGGGCAGATCACTGTTTATGGTGTTGCATCGACTGCAGCCGAGCGTTTCAGCTTCTTGGAAATGGTCCTTGGTTCAAAGCTCGGTACGCTGATGACACTCGGTATCGGGCCTATAGTCACTGCGTCGATTATATTACAGTTGCTCGTCGGCTCGAAAATAATTCCGTGGGACTTGAAGTCGAAGCAGGGTCGCTCAAAGTTCATGGGCGTTCAAAAATTGATGACGATATTCTTTTCGATATTTGAGGCATGGGCTTACGTAAACTTCGGCGTTGTGCAAGCGGTTGATCCGTCGTTTGGCATGATTGTGATGCTTACGGGCCAACTTGCATTCGGCGGCTTTATTGTGCTGCTGATGGATGAAGTCGTGTCGAAATGGGGTATCGGCTCCGGTGTATCACTCTTTATTGCAGCTGGTGTTACGAAGACGATATTCGTTCGAACGTTGAACCCGCTGACGCCGCTAGGTGCTGAAGTTGCGGCTGGTATTATACCAGCGTTTGTATCTTACGTAAGGTTAGGCGAGCTTAGTCAGGCATTCTTGTCTATGATGCCTCTTGTCGCAACGATAGTCGTTTTCTTCCTTGTGATATACATCCAGGCGATACGCGTCGATATACCGCTTGCTTTTGCTTCCATACGAGGCTTTGGCAGGCGATGGCCGCTGAAGTTCATATACACGTCGAATATGCCGGTTATTCTGACGGCTGCACTTATGGCAAACCTCATGCTCGTCGGTTCGATGCTGTCGAATCGCGGAATATCTTTATTGGGAACGTTTGACCAGAGCGGGCAAGCCACTGATGGGTTCCTTTATTTCATATCTGCACCGAATAATGTATCTATCCAATTGTTCATGCTTGCATGGTTAGGCATAACGTTTGCAGGATCGTTCATTGCGTTCTACCGGAAAAAGCCGAATATCGGGAAAATAACCGGAATGTCAGCAATCGCAGGATTTATCGCTGCAATTACACTTACCCTATTCACGGTCGGGTTGCCGCTGCCGCTTGATATTGTGCGTGTGGTCGGCTACTTGATTTTCTTCATGGCATTCTGCGCGATATTCTCGGTTATCTGGGTCTCGACTTCAGGCATGGACGCCGAAAGCGTGGCGGGACAGATAGAAGAACTCGGATTACAGATACCCGGCTTCAGGCGCGACCCGCGCATAATACGCGAAATTCTGAACAGATACATACCGACGCTTGCTATACTCGGCGGGCTTACCGTCGGCGGACTTGCTGCATTTGCCGACCTAACCAATGCGATAGGAACAGGAACAGGAATACTGTTGACAGTTATGATAATATACAACTTCTACGAAATCATCGCAGCTCGGTATGTCGAAGAGATGCACCCGGCGCTGCGCGGATTCTTCAAGTAAGGCCCTTTCTTCCGAAGAAAGCGCCTGCGGAAAGAACAATTTAAACTTTTCTGTCGGTGTGTTGGTTATGAGTTTAGCGATTAAACAGCAAAATTGCCATTGCGGAAAACCTGCAACACACGTGCTTAATCCTGTTTACAACGTTGACGGGTGCATAGAAATCGGAGAAACCAATAGATATGTCT
>Ga0315288_10003579_pt1 | contig 19878 bp, 24 predicted proteins | sample YL17G11_20_MG_FD_203454 | JGI IMG/M metagenome (GOLD analysis project Ga0315288, IMG submission 203454) | Sediment microbial communities from Yellowstone Lake, YNP, Wyoming, USA - YL17G11_20 | ecosystem: Environmental > Aquatic > Freshwater > Lake > Sediment | place: USA: Wyoming | collected... | reverse complement strand
TGGAGCTCGTCTTGACATCGCTTGTTCTCCCTTTTTCTTTAACCTATTAATGATGTTCCTGTGTAAATAAACGTAGCGAATCCTCAAAACTTATCGATGTGAAGACATAACCGTACTTATTGACAATAATGTGTGAGTTTTCGCAATTAAGTATGGGTCTTACCATGTTTTCAACCATGCTGCTACTGTTTCTACTTTCACTTTCTGAATAGCTTTTTCCCGTCCATATCGGTGACATACTCAAATCCTACCTCTAACAGCTTACATGCTTCCTCTAGACTTGCTGCTATTTTGACATGAAACTCGTCATCAGCATCATTGAACACCGCTTGTTCAATGTTGATGTAGACCTCCGTGCTTTTCAAACTCTTATGGCCCAGCAACTGCTTAACATGGTAGGGATCATGCGTCTTGTGATATTCCATTGTTCCCTTCCAATGTCTGAAGGTTCTTAGAGTGATTTTTAGGAGTCTCGGGTTTCCGTATGCATTGGCTATGCGCTTGCGTTGGGTGGTGAAGTTTGACAGTACGCTTCTTACGTTGGAGAAGATTCCTTCTTTTGCTTTTGGGATTCTGTTGATTCTGGCCAGGAATTCGTCGGAGACTTTCAGTATTCTGGCGTTGTGTCCCTTTACCGGGTGGTTTATCGCTACGGTTTTGGATTGTGGGTTTACGTCGATCCATCTTACTTCCAAAGAGAAATACTCCTTCTCGCACGCCGTCAAAAGATCGAAATCGAAAGGAGGTCACTCGGGACCAGAAGGCTTCAACCTCGCCTCAAGCACTTCTACACGCTTAACAATCGAAGACCTCAATGCAGAGAACCTCCACCCCGCCCGCGCTTCTGCTGTTCCTGAGCGATTTCCTCCAACCTATCCAACCGCTCAATGACTTCCTTGGTCTGAATAATGCTTCCATGAATCTCCAAAGCATCAAGAACAGTCCTAAGCGCACCAACCCGCGCATTGTCACTACTAGCTTTCAAATAGATGCTCCAAGCTGCTTTCTGAACCGCATTAAGCTTCTGCTCAATCATTTCACAGAAACCTGCAAACTTCTCCAAACTCAGAAGCAAAGGAACCCACTTGCTACGCCTTTGCCAATCACTCCACAAACACCTTTCAGAAACACCATACTTACCCGCTAGCTGGCTAACCACCGCAGAAGGATGAAGCCCAGTGCTAACAGCATCCAACATCTCCGCACGCCTCTTCAACAGCTTAAGTTCCAAGGCATCCCCATTTCTTACTCAGATTTGAGCAATAACACCGCTAGTTAGTCAAGACACCGCGAAAAACAAGACACCAAATAACACACAGTCTTTCAATCTTATAACAATTGCCAACCACGAAAACTTCCAAAACAGACTTCGTCATCAACCGTGTTTTATTGGCGGAAGAAACGGTCAAGACCAGACTGCTTCTGGGAAAGCCTGCCCTTAGCTCTTGTTTGCTGTTCAGTCAAGAGATTTAACCCTTCTAGAAGATGGAGACACTTTTCAGGGGCGTAACCATGAAAATGGTTGTCGAAATAGCCGAGAACCTTCTTGACCTTGCCTGAAGTTTCTTCCACTTTCGGAACAATCTCTTCCAGCTCTTCCTCGCTGTACCTGTAATCAAACCAGGACTGTTTTCCTCTTCCATACCATCGAAAATAGGAAAAATCTGCCGTCAGATGAGCTTCAGAAGCCAGGAGAGGCTCATCAACATTAACGTAGACCACTTTATACTCTTCTAACAGATCCCACGTTTCGTCTCTAATCCAAGACAAATGGCGAAATTCCACAGCATACCTGAATGTAGGATCAAGCAACTCAAGAACACTAAACATATACGCTTCTCCCAAACTTGATAACGATGAGTGACATATCCACCACGCCTAAAACCTTGAAGAGGAAGGCAAGCTAATGGAAGTAGGAGTCAAATACCTACGCCATAGCGACAAAGACGAAGTGGCCATATATCGCAAACGCAAATGAAAAGTAGTATTATTCGAGCTCCGGCAGTATAGTCCGGTCTCTCAACACTAACGTGGAGATATCACTTGCAAACCCCTCTTTTCTCTTTGTCAGCACGCTTGAATGCGCGTAAAATCCAGTAGTGGTGATTTTGATTCGCAATTCATAACTTTTTAGTGTAGCATTGTGGCTTAGCAGAGATCAACTAGGAGCCCGAATAAACAATGAATAGCAAGATTTTCACAATCGTCGCAACGTCTCTCTTGTTGCTGGCGTTTGCTATCGGTGTGCAAGCTGCAACCATCACGTCATGCACGCTTGACCGAGATCTCTACAAACAAGGCGAAACAGGCTATGTTCTATTGACAATATACAATAACAAGGACGACACAATCCGAATCACAGAAGTAACAGCCACAATAGACTACTTCTACACCGAGGGAACTGTATATTTACAGACGTTCTTCACGAACTCGACACTTCCTGTCGAAATCCCGCAAGGCCAATCAAGCACCTTCCACATTCCATTCAGCCTTCCAACAAACATTGCATCAGGATACACTAAACTATTCTGCAGAGCAAAAACGGACCTATGGAACGATCCGTCACAGAGATGGTATCAATCAGACAATCCGACAGCTGAACCAGTCCTATACATTGAATCACCCTACAAAGAGCAATTTGAACAACAGCAAGAAGTCAATCAGCAACTCCAAACCCAACTAACACAACAACAAAACACAATAAGTCAATTGGAAGAAAAGCTGCAAACACTCGAAACATCTTACAACAATACCGCACTCGCAATGTACATTCTGATAGCCATCACAATAGCCCTAGGGGCAGCGATGGCGTTCCTAATGAAGCTTATGTGGAGACCCAAGACTATACCGAGTCCTGCGCCTCAATAACAGATCTTTCTATTACACTGCCTCTTTTTTCAACCACCCAGTATCGCACGCGCAGCGAAGTGACCAGCAAACCAACCTTTACACGTAGAGCCAGAAAAGGCCCCCAGATGACCATGAAACTCGATAACTTGCTTGGTCAAATCATCTCGCAGCAAATATCTGTAATCATGCGGTTCATCTTCTTCACTCTGCTTTGAGCAAGTTGCCCCTCAGATTCCCCCACCATGTTTATGCCCTCTCGAACGCACATGATCGAAAGCGTCGTTGGCATGCGCCATTCTCTTAGACTGCCTTGAAAACGCCAACGCAACGATCAAAGTCAGTATAAGGAAAACCGGTATAGAACCGCTGAACTCTGGAATAGGCATTTCGGAGCAAGCGGCATATGCGTTCACCAATCCCCAACCATAATATTGACCCCAACCCATTTCACCTAGGTCTTCAGCCTCGGCCCGTAGCGTACTAATGACTTGCTCATTTGTCAGTTGTGGATATTTCGAGACCATTAGGCACATTACGCCTGTGACAAAAGGAGCAGCGAAGGATGTACCGCTTCCATATACATAGTTCCCTTCTTTAGATGTCGTTAGAATACTGACTCCTGGAGCACAGAAGTCTATGTATTCACCGTAATTGCTGAAGACGGTTTTGATGCTTGCTTGGTCAATCGCAGCAACAGCTATGACGTTTTCGCACGCAGCCGGATAAAAGGGTTCGCTGTTGTTGTCGTTCCCAGCTGCGGCCACCAGAAGACACCCGTCTTCGTAGGCATGGTTAATTGCGGCTTCTAAGGCCAATGAGGGACGGGAATATTCACCTCCTAGGCTCATGGTGATTATTCTGGCTCCGCTGTGGGCCGCTCTCAAAATGGCCTTGTCAAGGTCAGTCCAGCTTCCGCCACTGGAGCTCAAAACCTTTAGAGGCATTATGCTCACGTTTGAAGTCACGCCTGCAATTCCTATGCTATTGTTTGTCATTGCCGCAATTATTCCCGCAACCATCGTGCCATGTCCATCCTCGTCCGTCACATCATCATTATTGTCCACATAGTTCCACCCCTCGATTATTTTCCCAGAAAGATCAGGATGGCTCGAGTTTACCCCTGAGTCAAGGACAGCTACGATAACTCCTGATCCAGAAACGCCGCTTTCATAAGCATGATCAGCTTCAATCCTGTACCACCCCCATTGTTCTGCCAGCAAAGGGTCATTGATAAAGAAAGCTGAATGAGCAATGCACATCGCAAACATCGGCACCACAAATATGAGGATTAAAAAAGTAACGCTCCGATGAAGAGACAAGCCCATACACTCCTCTTCAAACATAGCTGATAGGTGGGTCGCTACTTTGTAGCGTACGCGGCTAACAGTACTTACTGAGTGAAGTTGAGCTACTTCGATAAGTCTCGTTCATTGATTGCCGAGCTCTGAATTGCTAGAACTGGTCTCCCGCTGCGGGTTCTGTTTGCTGTATCTGTATAGTTCTCGTCCATTCTCTTTCCAGAGTGAACTGCTTGCCTTCTCTGCCGGTACCGTATTCATAGCGCACATTGAGGGACAAGGTTATGCGGATTTGCAGTGTAGCGCCTGCTCTCGCAGGATCAGGCTTGAATTCAAAGACCACTTCCCTATCGCATCCGTCTGTGGTATCTAAGGTTTCGTTGCATAACACGTAACCTGTCGAGTTAACAATCTGGAATCTGAGTCTCAACGAAGCATTGAGATTGTGAAACTCTGAGTATCTGAACCTGTTCTCAGACATTATCCTTTCTCTATGTGTGTATCCGTTTCCATCGAACGGGGAATTTCCAAAGACACGTGAACTGTATGCTTTAGCCTCCCAGGAATAGTTAGCGCCGGACAAAGGCGAAGAGACTATCGGGTCAGTCTCATAGGTCAAAGAAAGCACTGTTGTCTCATATCTATAGGAACTCCACATCAACAGTGACGCTGAAGCCACTGTAGCTACTAAAGCTATTGAAATCAAGGCCAAGATTTTCTTGTTCAACTTTACACCTCAGGCATTGTGATTGTCACCTATCTCTTGCAATCTCGTAGTAATAGTATCTGCACACTAGATATGTATCGAAAATCTTGGATTCAAAAGCCCCCATTATGGTAGGCAGGTTGGTTTTTTGGCGTATGCGCGACGAGACCCTGAAGCACGCGAAGTGCTAGTCTACTTTAGCTCGTTGATAAGCGCGCAGAGAATATCCCTGACTTTCTTCGAGTTCTCCTCGTTGAGGATGTTGGCAATGCGTACGCCTACAGTACCGGCTTGATGAAGATTAGGGTTCTATTGTAGTACCTTTTTCAACATATTCTCTCCAGCCTGGTTTTTTATCATCGAGAAACTTCGACCTCGCGCGGTACTATAGGATTAGCGCGCGCGCTGCGGGGGACATCTCCGCTCTTGCTTCCTAAAGCCTGAGCTGCCATATTTTCATTTTACGTAGATATGTTCACTTTCTTTTTCTGGAGATTCTGGCGTCGTTGAAGTCGCACACGAATTCTGAAGAGCTTCTCTTACCAGCTTCCGTTTGGCACAAAAGACGCTTATGTCAAAGAGATAATGGCTGCGGACTTGAACAAGCTTGCGAACCTCATAAGGACCCGCGGTTTTCTGATGCAGACAAAAGCCTACCTGTTTTGGAAGAAGAAAGATGGATTGGTGGTCCAGTTGAGTCTTTTAGGACGTTTCCTCTTGATCAATACAACTGCAGGTATTGTCAAGGCCATGAAGACGGCTAGAATAGTTGCTGATGGGAACTCTGGCACAGCTGTGACTTCAAGGTTCGGTTTGGGTGGTGCGGGATCAACGAATATGTGGCCATTACCCATACCAGCGTAGACCTTACCATCATAAGTGATCATTGAAATCGCGTAGTATGCTCCTTCTGTAGCGTTGAACGAGGTTTCCCAGCTTGTTCCATTGTACATGAGGATCTTGTTTGCTGTTCCAGCGTAAAGCTTGTCGTCGTAGACTTCCAGCGAATAAACCCAATAATCATGGTCGAGCACGGTTGTCCAGTTTTCGCCGTCATACTCGATTACTCTTCCGCTGAAGCCCGTTCCACCATGATATAGTGGTTTTCTCCAGCCTTGGTCTCTTGTCGCCAAATAGAGCTTGCCGTTGTAGACTTTCATGCTGGAAAAGCCAAACACATCAACGTATGTCTTAATTGTGCTCCAGCCTGTTTCATTAAGGCGATAGACTGTTCCTCCAGAAGTCAAATACAGAGCGCCATTGTATTCTGCAAATGAGTCTATGCTTCCGAAAGCACCTGAGAAGTTCAGTATGGCTGAAAAGCTTGTGTCGATGCGCCAGTCTGCTGGATTGTCAGCACTGCCGTCGCAGTAGTATAGTTTCGGCGGGTTGTCAAGCATCGTTCCCGCATACAGAGTGTTGTTGTATAATCCGAGCACCTTGATGTAAGTGGGCACCGAGAAGATCTGGCTAAACGATGTACCATCATAGCAATATAGTCCGCCTTGTCCGCCAACAACGAGTTTGTCACCGTAGGACTCAAGCGAAGTCACGAAAGCTGGCGCGTCTACGACGTTCCAGCTACTGCCATCATACGCGTAGAGTTTGCTATCGGCTGCAGCATACAGACTTCCATCATAAACAGCAAAATCCACAATCGGATAGCCGTCTAGTTCTATGAAGCTTGACTTCCAGGGGTCATAAAGCGATGAATTGACACGCACATACCCATCCGAAGCCTGACAAAAGATGGGCTGCTCGTCAGAGTCAATCAATGAGAAATCATACAGATCTAATGAACATTCTCCAGAATTCTTCGGATAGAAAGTCAATGTTGAGAGTATGCCGCTGCCACTGACGCCGGAAATCCATCCTAACAGCGTGCAGTCAACAACTATCCTTCCCTCAATTAGACTGATGCTGTAGGTGAAAAACGTCGATCGCCCATCTCCTTTCAGAAACGGCCCTTCAACCACGTTCACCGCATCGAGTACATAAGGGTCCCAGCTTAGTACGAATTCCCAACCGTAAAGGTCAAGAACGTCAGAGATCGCGATGTCAACGTTGAAGTTCTGTTCAAGTTCGACTGTCAGAGACGAAGGATTAACACTCGCAACTGGGACTACGGCTTGAACTGGCACAGTAAGCAACGATGGCGCCAGAATCGACAGGAAGAACAGTGAGGCATAGACAAAAAACATCAACCGCTTCTGTCCAGCCATCTTGTTTCATGACCTCCTATTCCATTGTGAAATTATTATCCTGACTAATGTACGTTACTTCAAAAAGAAAATGGGGATAAAGGAATCTATCCTTCTATGTTTGCAGCGATTGTTGTTAAGTCACCGATGTCTATTTGGCCATCCGCATTCACGTCGGCCCCAATGTCATAGGGGAGTCCAGCCGTGAATCTGTATCTCCTGGCCACTCTCACAAGATCTCCGATGTCAACTTTGCCATCATCGTTCAGGTCGAACAGCTTTATCTCAAGGTAAGCTATACGATAGAATACTGTCATCCCGCTAATCAGTGGTATGCCAGCTATGTTGAGTTCAAATCTGCGCCAGTTGTTGAAAACTTTGAGTTCACCGGTGGCAAGCTCTGGAAGATATGGTTCAACCGTTCGTTCCACATACAAGAGATTGCCGTTTTCATCAACGAACACGTTTACCGTTATCTTTGTGACATTCCAGAGTCCAGTTACTAACAGGTCGTAATCCGTACCGTTCAAAGCGATGTCTGTGGTGTTGACAAGTCGGGCAGCATAGTGAACAAGCGTGAAGTTTTCAGTTGGAACCTCTGAACAGTTCATATGAAGAACATCATCAGACCACATTGCATGAATCCAAGCCCATTCGCGATAGGTACCGTTGACATCTATCATTCTAACGTGTGCATTAACCCAGCCGAATGCTGGCTCAGTACCCCATTGATGGATGAGCCCACGCATTCGAGTCCAAAGACTCTGGTTCTCCGTTGTGTCTGCCTGTACAAGATTGGGGACGAATGCAAAGCTTCCGATCGCTAGAATTGCGAGCATCGCGACAACAATACTTTTCTTCATCTTCTTCGCCTCTTTTTCCTGAAAAAGTAATGCCAAAAGGCAAATAAAAGCGTTTCTGAGGCTCTTTTCAGCTTATACGCTGCACAAATGTTCATTTCTGTTTAGAAACGTCCATAATTGTCTATTTTGGCACTATCAACCAAATTTGTGACTTGTTGCGCTCTTTGCACGTCGCATTCAGCCATCAGCTCGCCGGCTGTAATAATGATGCTAGGAATTCTGATATGCTCTCAAAGAGAGTGATGGCGGCCTTGAAAGGTAATTTCACGTTCCCCATCTCGATTCCCTCGAAAAATCCTTAAGTATTGCCAGATCACGTTCCGTACAAGTATGCCACCGAGAATTCACATCCTGATTCTTGTTGCCGCAATGATTATCTTGTTAACCTCAACAGAAAAGGGATACTCAGAAAATCAAGTTGAATACGCCCTGGAGATTTCTGATAATGGCTCAACCGTTTGGATGATCAGGCAGACTGTGACGGTCAACGATACATATGATGATTTGAATCAATTTCAGGACAGAGTCAAATTGCTTGTGGACGAGGCAAGGAACGAGACGTCCAGAAACATGTTTGCTGAAGCAATCTCGATAAGTTCAATTATGTCTGGCTCCTATATTTCTGTTGAATACGTTTTCCGTTGGGACAACTTCAGCAATACTGAAGACGGAAACATCTTAATCGGGGATGTGTTCGAGGTTCACGGCTTGTTCCCGCGCCTGTCCGGTGATGGAGCAGTTCAAATAACCTATCCGCCAGAGTACAGGATCAATCGGATTCTGCCATCTCCTTCGCGCCGTGATGATTCTACTCGACTACTCGAATGGTTGGGAACGGCGGAATTCGACAATGGAAATGTCGACATCGCTTTCAAGAGAGAAGCTGGAACACCGGGGCTTCTTGAAGCAGTAGGTCAGAACATCGTTCTGATTGTGGGCGCAGCTATGATCCTGGCTGGATCGGCGGCAAGCATTCTTGTATTCAGACGCCGGAAGACGAAAGAAATTAACCCTTTTGAAACGCCTTTGCCTCCAACCTCATCAGGGCTAGAAAGTGATGAAGAAAAAGTCGTTAAAATGTTGACGTCTGTAGGAGGCGGCGCATATCAGTCTGCTATTACAGAGCATTTCGGCTTCTCGAGATCAAAGACAAGCCAACTTCTGTCAGTCATGGAGAAAAATGGAACAATCAAGAAACGTAGAAAAGGTAGAGACAACATAGTCACTCTCGTCAAGAAAGAAGAGGAAGAAAAACGATGAGACATAATTCGCCCATCGCACGCAATATAGGCCAAATCTCGCTTATTGCCATAATATTCGTCATTGTCATTTCCTTTTGTACATTGGCTGCAAATGCTTTTCCTGAGACTATCGTCATCGTGGAGCCAAATTCCAGCTCAGCCATCGTCGGTGAGACTCTCTCTATAAACGTGACGGTTGTCGATGTCCAGAACCTTTATGGCCTTGAGGCTATACTAAGTTGGAATTCCAGTGTTTTGACTTTGGTAAACCTGGAAGTCCAGCTAGGCCAAAACGGCGGCGTACTAAACGCCCCCATATACATCGCAGAAAACTCCACACAAGGAAGCAGATTCACAATCTCCGCAACATCAACAAGTCCTGCACCTTCTTTCAATGGAACCGGTAACATTGCCCGCATGAATTTTAGTGTAGTCGGCATAGGCGCCTGTGAACTTGCCCTGCAAACGCAGCTTTACGATTACCCTCCACCCGACAGAGACCCCCGCCTGTCACTGCCCATCGCACACACAGACGTTGACGGCTCCTTTCAGAGTGCAATTCCTGAGTTTCCGGGTTATCTAGTCTTTGTGGCAACAGCGGTGTTGACGCTGCTTTCGGTGGTGTTCTCGAAACACATATTTAGCCGACACAACAAGGCATACGACGAGTCAGCCTCGAGTAGTAGACGACATACAACAGGAGAAAAACGCGTACAAGCTGGTCATGCACAATGAGCAAAAAGGTCATTCTCGCACTCGCCTCTTCCCTCTTGATCATCACAGGGATCATTGCCGCATATCTCCTAATGAACATGACAAGCACGGGAACAACGGTCTACGTTGACCCTGACAAAGTTGTAAGATCTATAGGCCAAGATTTTGTCGTCAATATAAGCGTCTCAAACATTGCGAATCTGTACGCTTGGGAATGCAAAATCGAATGGAACACGACAGTACTGGAGCTGGTGAACGTCACTGAAGGAACATTCCTCAAAGAAGCGGGTACCACGTTTTTCAGCAGCAAATTGAATGAAACATTCGGCCACGTGGTCATTGATTGCACACTCCTCGGCGACTCTGCAGGCGCAAATGGAAACGGAGCCCTAGCCTCTATCCAATTTCACGTCAAGAACGAAGGAGCCTGTGACCTTATTCCATATGACGCGAAGCTTGTAGACGCGTTCGACCATATGATCGCTCACGCAGTGAACAGGGGCCACTTTTCAGCGAGTTCCTAAAGGGAATTACAGCTATACACGTTAGTTACGGCACTTCGCATTTACTACGCCATAGCCCCCGTTGCTTTGGCACAACTCTGATCGTTTCTCGTGAAATCAAGCATCCAATATTGACCTAATGATGCGACGCGCGCGAGAGCATACGCAGGCAATGTCGAAGTAGCCTCGCTTCCAGCGTCGAAAAGCGCTATTCTAGATTTTTAATTCCGTTTAATCCATAAATTGAGTTTGAAATACCATTATAGACGAAATTGAACAGTATGCGACACTTTTAAACATAAATAGATGGCATTATACGAAAATAGCCTCAAAAACGTTTTTATCCTCTTCTGGGCTTGAGAAAAGGAGTAAACAAGACGATGAGAGGTGAAAAAATATGGATATAAGAATCAAAGGCGCCCTGATACTGGGACTAGCACTAGTCGCAGTTGCATCCATGCTCCTCGTCGCCCCAGCTCTAGCTCACATGAATGGGGACGTTGACCAAACACAAGATCGTGATAGACTAAGAGACAGAGGCTGCAGTTGTGTTTGTCTCTGCGATCAGGACCAAACGCAAACTAGGTTGCGAATAAGAGAACGTCTGAATACATGAAGCGACACTGGTTCGAGGCTGTAAGTGAGAGGCGACAAACAAACGGTTCTCAAACCCTATGAACTCAATTTTTTTACTTTTGCCTTTTGTCAACACGCTTCTCGCGCGCGATCACATTTCATACGAAAAAAGAGGGGAGTTGCGGGAGAGGTCGCCACTAACGGAAGTTCTAAATATGATTAGCACAAAAACCTGATGAATATTGGGGGGGCTAGTTTGGAAGAAATAGATGAAGCCTTCAACTGGCTTGTGCTGATTCTCGGCACAGTGGCTGCGACTTTGATTGGGTCCATGCATTTGTTTCCTTTGCCGTCTCCTCCTCTGACACCGAAAATAGAAATCCAATTTATGAATTTGCTTTTTGTCCCCCTGATTGTGCTTGTAATTTCCTGGCTCAGTTCAAATTTGATTCAGAACAAGGGAGTAAGAATCGTGCTGAAGTCTTTTTCTTGGATTTACGCGCTTCTGCTCCTATTAGTAGACCTTGCATTCTTTCTGAGTGTTGTCTCGCAATATGACATTCGAGGAACGCCGTTGGTTGTGGCATTACTTTGGGTGCCCAGTCTTGTCTATCTGGGGGGCATCCGCAAGCGGTACAGACCGCTATTTCCTGACTCAGAGTTTCTCAACAGCAACAGAATCCAAGTATTCCTCTGCATAATAATCACCGTAGTCACAACGATACAAATGATAGTTTCAGCCCCTTTGATCTGACCTAGGCCTTCTTGACAAAACATAGCAAAAAAAGTGGATACGCGGGAGACTTCTCCATTGACTGCGAAATAGGAGGCCAGGCTACTATTCAGTAGACTCCGTCTACTTTTCGGGCTTCTCACTTGCGTTTCCTCAGGAAGGCAAGGCTGTCAAACGTAATGAACACAGAAAAAAGGGGGTTTTGCGGGAGACGTCTCCAATCTGTCACTTTTTGACCCTGATGAAGGAGCATTCGTAAGTTTCTGGGTGAAAGGTGAAACCGAAACCGAAGCATTTGACTTCTGCAGAGTTGCTATTCCGAAAGACTTGTTATGGGTTGAAGATGGATGGACAGTGCTTTATGGAAGCTACCCCTTAAGCTACAAAGAATTCTCAGATGAAAACTACACGTATCTATACTTCACTTACACCAATCCGCCTTCCAATGGTTTTACAACCGTAACAATCAATGGAACGCACACAATACCGAGTTTCCATCATTCCTCATCCTGCCACTCTTCATGATGGCAACACTGCCAGTAGCCATAGCCTACAGGAGAAAACGTTCTAAGTCTTTCAGGGCATAAAAAAAAGAAGGGATTGTGCGGGAGACATCTCCATCACTTGCCTTATTGACAATTAAAACTTGTATGGGAGAGTTAAAATATCAGTTTAAAAGCAGTGTTGCTCTCCATGTACCGTTTATGTGCAGGTCGTATTTAAGTTGTGCAGGTGGGTTTCGTAGTTCAAATCCCATACAAGTTTTAATTGTCAATAAGGGCCCAGGGCCCGTTTGAAGCCCGTTGAATTGGAGGCCTTCAACGAAGCCCGTTTATTTGGGGGTCTTCACTGAGAAATATCGTGCTCTTCAATGGGGTTCTGTTTGAAGGGCAAAAACTCCAAGATTTAGGCTTTTCAGGGCTTGTAACAGAAATAGAGGGCTTCTAACAGAAATACGCGTGGAAGACCGTTAATTCCTGATTGAAGCCCGTTAAGTTCAACTAAACGGGCTTGTACCCGAAATTCTCGTTGAAGCCCTGTACGCCTCAATTTGGCCTTCAAAAAAGATTGGTTGAAGCCCGTTTATTTGGAGGCCTTCACTGAAGCCCGTTTTTCTTCAAAACCTGTTAGGGCCCATGTGGCCTTTCATTCTAGGAATTTGCGCCATCCGCATTTCCAGCATAGCCAACCGTGACGGGTCTTAGTCATTTCTGCTCCGCATTTTCTGCACGTTACCATTTGTCTCTTACCCTTTCGGAGTCAAAAAGGCTACCCTAACCACACAAAAACCCTCTGCAACGTGCAATCACAGTTCGGATGCAAGTTAACCTTTATTGTGTCCTCGTCTATTATGGTGAGGTCTGGAAAAAGCGTGTTCAACGTGTCGCCTATGAAAGTGCCGAACCCCTCATAGTACAGGCAGCGTTCGCATGAGTTGGACTTGTGGGTTTCGAACTGCCAGAAATCGTTTGGGCTGAACATGCTCTGATAAAACTCTACCAGCTCTACTTGAGTTTGTCGAAGTTGCAAAAACAGTATCTTTTCCGTTTCAAATACCTCTCACATTTGGTTAGGGCCCTATGATGCTCGTAGTAAAGCGTTGTCGTACCACCAGACAGCGATCCAAACAAGAAACAGCCAGAGGCCCAAGTAACCCAGCGTGAAGCCAGTGCAGAACAGCCAGCCTTCAAGAACTATGTGGACCGTGGCTATGTAGCCGAAACCGTAAACCGTCATAGACGCGCAAGTCGTGATTGCCAAGAGTAAGAGCGACAACTTAGCTGGACCTATCAATCTCTGAACGATCTTGCTTTCCACTTTTTCACCTCTTAATATGTTTCTTCCAGTATGGTTTGAGTAACGTCTATTTCCCGCGTTTTGAGTGAGCTGGCTTGACGGTCTTGAAACTCGGGCCTTGCAGCGGCTTGAATCTTGTTTATGTTGGTCCATGCCATGCGCGGGTAACTGTTTATAACGTCACTCGTCACGGATATTCGAGAGATAAACCCAGTGCCACCGTCAAAGTCAATTTCATGTGTGGTTGCTCTCATGTCCCTGTCAATGTTGAATGTTCCGTCAGTCTTTTTCTTACCGTGAATATGTAGGAGTTGTCCTGGCAGTAAGTCATAGAGGTATGGAGTGCGAACCTCACCGACTAGAGGCGTGGTTTTGCATCTGAATAGTTCAGCCTTGGCAAGCTGGGCCATAACGCCCAGGTCCGTTGTGCCTGGCGTTCCGAATCTCATAGTGTCGTCTTTGCCTATGTCGTCGGTGATAACTTTTAGTTTCAGCTTGTTAGTTGCTCCGATCCCCGCTTCTTTTGCTCCTCGCAAAACGTAACCGTTGAATTGTACTCCGTCAATGTAAAGCGCGGAACCTACTGGCTTGTTAACTATGTCGAAGCCTATCCAGTTGATGTTAGTCCAGTCCCCGCCAAGACCGCCCGCCATTAATCGTCCGAAAGCGCTGTTTGATTCGAACTGTTTCCAGTTTGGGCCTATGCCAAAGCAGATGTTGTACCACTTGTCCTCTTCTGGCAGAAACTTGGTGAGGTCAATAGATGCCTCGTAAAAGTGAGGTCCAACGTCCTCAGTTATGAACCAGACAGCCATCCAGTCAGGACTAGCCGCAAGAGTCAACGCGGCGTTTCTTCTGGCCCAAAACGAAAAGGTTGGAATCGTGTATGATCCACCGATTCGGGTCAGGTCCCATCCAGCGTTTTTAGCTGAAGGATAAAACCAGTATTCTTGGCTGATGTCTTGAATGTTCACAAGTGCTTTCAGACTGTAGTGGCCTACCTTACATATTGTGTCGGGTCCCTCGTTGCTCAACGTGACGAAAGCGCCAGCGGGTACACCCCATAATGCCGCGTTGTTCTCGGTCCATAAGTCACCGTTCCCTGGCTTCCTGAACGCTCCATGATACAAAACGTAGTTCGCTTCTTTCGTCAAGTCTTGAAGGTCATAACTCAGAAAATCTACGCCTTCCTCAAGAGTTGCTGCCGCTTGACTTCCACCGTAATAGTCATCCCATCCCGCTTGGTCGGAACCTACAGTTTTGAGTCTGAACTTGTCATCTGTTCCTACGATCCAGTGAGGCCCAGCGTTAGAGCCCTTGATGGCTTGAAGCAAGTCGCAAACGTCACCAATGGCTTTTTGGCATGGCTTGAACGGTAAGTAAACGTACTTCATAGATCCCGCTATATCTTCAAAATCAGCGTAAGTGTAGGCGTAGCCGCTGGCGTTAGCCAAGTTTCCCAAAATCTTGTTTGTCCACGCTGGAATAATTCCGTGATTCGCGTCCGTCAAAATCTCTTTAATCGTGTCCAATGTTGGGTTTCTGCTCTCTGTTCCATACTCTTCACCAACAGCCGATTCTCCAAAACCGTAGCCAGAGCCGTCACATTTAAGGTCTAAACTCCAGCCTTGCTCATTCATTTTGACATAGACGAAACGAGCCACACCATTAAAAACAGTGGTCCACACAGTTTCAGAACCGTCTTTCATTTCGCACTTGACTAGGCTGCCACCAGCGATTTTGTCAGGGTAATACTTGCTCGTCTCTCCCATTGCAACTTTATTTACGCCTCCAGCGTCACCAATCGTGAATGTGCCAGTGTCAAACCCATTCTCGTTTCTGACAACCTTACCCTTGAATACGCTATCTATGACATAGGCGACTCCGCCAGTGGTCACAGTCAACTTGATTTGTGGCAGTGACTTGTGAGAAACCATTTTAGAGCCCTCTCATAGCGTCATACGTCACTATTGCAGTTCCAACAAGAGATGCAGCGAAGAAAACCCATCCCAAAGGCCCTTCCGCAATTTCAAAAGCGTGGAGAGTGGCTTGAGCCATTCTAAGTGTCGAAATCAGCCTGTTCAGGTCGTCTATGGCTCGCTGAACCTCTTCTGAACCAGTCATCCTTGCTAGTGCGTTGCCAATTCGCGTGATGGAATACTCGACTTGTCGTATGTCATGGTAACTCAGTTTAACGTCTGAAACCTTAGCTTGTAACTCTTCAATCTCTAGTTTTGCTTCAGCAAGACTTACCATACTTGCAACTCCATAGGATCAACGTTTACTTCCACGTCCACCTCGCACCGGCAATGTGGATGGCTGACTGTCTCAAGAATGAAGGGCCAAAGGTCCAGATCGTCAAGTTCCCATGTCTTGCCGTTCAACGCCAGACACCGGACGCACGCGCCGGGTTGCGCGATCCAGGTAAGAGTGTAGGTTATGCCCATGACTAGAGTTTCACTCAAGAACTCGCCTCAGTCTGTCCTAACTTGCTGAGAGCATCTAGAACACCCTGCATCGTAGCATCTGTCTCTTGCATACTCTTGAAAAGCGCATCATGCTTCTTATCGTAGCCCTTCAAACTCGCTATTTCCTGATATAGAGCCTCGATATGCTTGTTTGTTTTGTTGCACCAATTCACGATTGAAGTTATACTCTTGCCGTGACTCGCCAGAGTAGCGTCTTGAACCGTGTCAAACTCTGTCGCTTTCGGTTTTCCAAACAGATTCATTCCTTTTCAGCCTCTTCCCTAGCCATGCTTTCAATCATTTTTTCAGCTTCTTAGCAAGAATGAGGCAGAGTTTCGCCAAGTCTTGCGCTTCCTTGTTAGCCTTATTTGCGTTGTCAAGCATTTCCTGAAACTTTGGCTGCTGCTCAACTACGCTGTGCGATTCCCGCGCCATCTGCTCAGCAAAAGTCAGCCTTTCCTCTAAAACGTGCACACACTTCTCTTGGGCCACAAGTTTCTGCTCCAACTTTTGAATGTGTTTTGTGTGTTGGAAAAGCAAGTCGTTCGGATTAATGACTTTGATGTTTGAATCTTCTAGGGTTTCGTTGATTGCTTTCCTGACCATTCGTCTATCTATTGCCATGCGTGTTCACCTTTGTTAATTTGAGAACCGTGGCAAGAACAATTCAAACTTGCCACGGCTCCCTGTGCCGAGAGTGTTGGATCGGTCACTGTGAATCACTCTCCAGTTTCTTCAACGCTTCATAGAGTCTTTTTTGACATCTGAGCGCATCGTCTAGGGCCCTTTTGTCAACCGCCACGGTTTCGCCTTGTCTCTGCAGATTCACCAAGTAATAGCCTTCAGGAAGTTTTCGCCGTCCTTCCATTACGTCCTTGACAAGCTGACTGTACCCGTCAACGTGCGGCTCAACAATCCTGATTGACTCGTTAAAAGCAAGAGGCAGAATCTCCGTTAACGGATCCCCCGGCAATTCTACACCTTTGTCAAGCAACGCCATCCCCGTAAAGTGGTAGCCAGTAGGACTGGGCCTACCCTCGATACTTGGATGTGATATAGCGCCGCTGTCCAGCTTCTTCTGTAGCCAAAAATCGCGGTTGTCAACCCTTAACGTGGCTTCAACTGACAATTCGTTAGCGTTGCTGAAATCTACTCGGGTTCTAGGATAAGGTAGCCATTGGTTATGGTCGTGGTTAATGTTGACGGGCCGCCATGACAAGGTTGGCGCGGCACGTTGCATCTGAGCAAAATCGCTGTAGTCCACGTTGTTCATGCTAATGTTAGCCGTCAATGCTCGCACTAAATAGTATTTGGCCTCTGAATCTGTCGTGTACTGCTGGATCAGCGGTTCCACCCACTCAAAACTCTCTTTGAACTGAACCTTCGGATTGTAAGCCCTCATTACGTCTAAGCCGTTTTTCTTGACGAAACCATCAAACTTTTCTTTTGCAAGCGTACCGTAGCGTTTAATGAAGAGAGTGAATATCCGCGTAAAATCAGCGTGCATAACGCTTTCGCCTAGTTGGGCCTTACAGATTGCCCAGGCAGACTCTTCGCTGTGTCCCTTCGCAATCAAATCGTCAACGCAACTTTTCAGTTCTGCTGAGCAAGGCATTTCCTTTAAGCCTCTTTCAATGTAGCTAAGAAGTTTTGGAACTGTCGGCGAATCTCTTTATAGATACTATTAACTTCGTCTAAGTTGTCAATCTGAGCAGTTCTTTTCCGCGCTTCGTATCTAGCATAATGCAATCCACGTTCCGCTTTTAAGCCCCGCAGCAGTTTAAGGTTCTCTTCACTAAGTTTCTTGATGTCTCCCCCAAAATCACCGTCGCCTGTAGGGTCAAGGTCAATGTTTAAAGATTTGATAAGGTCATGGTAATCATCATCCATAGTCTTATCCCAACGATCTTGCAAGCTACACTTTGCATCTCGATATGACCGATATTCACGCATGTACTGTCGTTGATAGTCTTTTTTACCTTCAGGAGTTGAGGTTTTTTCTTTTGTAGAAAATTTGCGCGTTGCCTTGGGATTCATAGTTATCACTCTCAAAGAGGCACTACTTGCTTAAATAATTTTCTAACGGTAAGAAATAAATACAAGTTCTAACAGTTAGAAGGGTAGAACTGAAAGGAAGGATTTGAATGAGCGAACGAATCTTTGAAAAAACAGTCAAGATCACAGAAAGGCCCTTCACCACCGAACCCAAACACTACATCAAACGCGGCAGTCACACAATACGAGCCCGTTGTATAGAGTACGTTCAGAAACTAGGCCAACTAGGGTTCACCCTTGAACTGCCACTTGAAACGGCACAGCAACTCTTCACTCAAACCCTAGACATTTGGGACCGCACGAGTTTGAAGGCATATTTCGGAACCTTGCCGGGCCAGTCGAAACGCACGATTAGACGCTGGGCCCGTTACCAGTCAGGAACAACAAGTGTAAAAGACATCCAGCTCAGTCAGGAAACTAGGAAATGTGAAGGCTACCTTGAAAAGCTGGGCCTAGTCACCTACGGTAAGAAAGGTTGCAAGTGGTTCCTAATCCTTGAAAAACCGTTTTTGGTTCCCACACTCTTGAATGAAGGCTCTGGCTCTTCCAATGATAAAATCTCTCTCACATTCTCCCAAGGGGAAGAGTCCGAGAAACCGATTTGGGAAGGTGTCTCGGCTATAGAGGCTGAAGAGAGCAACGTACTACTGGCGACACAACAAACACACACACTACAGGGTGAGAGAGAAATTAGTCGAGTGAAAGTGAAAGTGATACCACATTCAACTGTTGAACTGTCAAGTGAAGAGCAAGCAATCCTAAACGCTAAACCTAGAAGGAATGATGACAAGCTCGAAAGGGCCCTGGGGCATAAGCCATGACTGAAACAATCACTGAGTACAAGGGGGCCCTTATTCGGCACGTTCACCAAGGCGCGTCTATCAGTGCGACGGCAACCGTGGATCATAGTTTGAAACTGCAGTACGACGGACCCGCGTGTGTGGATCACTTGACAAACTCGTATCGGTACGGTGAGGAAGTTCACATCATTGTCTATCAGCAGAACGAACCCAGGGCCATCTTTCGCCAGGCCTCGAGTCGGGACTGGTTCCGTGTTGAGCTGCACTTCAAGGCTGAACAGATGGACGCTCTGGCACTGGATTGGCTGAAGTATCGGGGACTCATTCCATGAAAGTGACAGTAGTCACAAAAATTGCAAGGGAGGTGAAATAAGCTATGGATGGAACAAAACTAAAAGCACTGAAAGAAATATTCCCTGAATTAAGGAGTTTTGAGGGACGATTCTTTGGGCTGTTCTTAGGGAAGCTGGCTAAGGACGTTGAAGATTGGGCTATATGGGCAAGGCTTGAACTGGGCAAGAGAAAATGCGCTAACATCTACACGGAAGACGTGGTTTGCGTATTCTGCAAAAACTTCAGTAAACTTGGAAGCTGCATAAAATCCGCAGGATTAGGACAAGCACTTCACGACATAAAAGCTGAGAAAGGAATTGACGAAGGAACACATGAACCATACGTCCTAAAACATCCAAACACTGGGGAATGGTATTGGTGCATAAAGGAATGTCCAGACTTCGCGCAAGTAGAAGAGATTTGTCCAAATGCTAACGTATAGATAATGGCATTATGAAAGACAAACTCTTCCCTCCTTTTCCCAAATTTGCAAGGTGATGTTTGAATGACTAAAGGCAGAGTCATAAGCAGAACAGAATACGTCACGCCAAAAACTGAACACCCGCTTACACCTGTATGTTTTCCTTGTCAGAGGGTCATTTTAGGGACATTCTGACAATGTAGGGGTGACATTTTGGGACATTGACAAACGTAAAGGTTTTCCTTTACGCTGTGTCAACGAAACGGTTTACAAATGTCTTGATTCTGCATCAGTCTGCACACTTCTGCACACCGTTAGA
>Ga0315288_10003578_pt1 | contig 19880 bp, 16 predicted proteins | sample YL17G11_20_MG_FD_203454 | JGI IMG/M metagenome (GOLD analysis project Ga0315288, IMG submission 203454) | Sediment microbial communities from Yellowstone Lake, YNP, Wyoming, USA - YL17G11_20 | ecosystem: Environmental > Aquatic > Freshwater > Lake > Sediment | place: USA: Wyoming | collected... | reverse complement strand
CGCCGCCGGGACGCGGCGGCATTCCGCCTGGTGCCGGCCTCGCACCCGGCGGGACACCGGGTTGGGGGCGTGGAATCGCACGCTCGACAGGCTGCACCGAGGAGAACGGGTTGTTGCCGACGCGACGCGGACGTGGACCGCCGGGCTTGGGTGCTGCCGGGCCGGGAAGCACGCCGGATTCGGCGACCGGTGTCGCCGCAGTTGCTGCGGGCGCGGGCGGGGCCACCGGAGCGGCCGGAGTCGGCGCCGCCGGTGCGGCGGGCGGTGCGGCGGGCGGTGCGGCGGGCGGGGGCACAACCGGTGCGGCGGCAACCTTGGCCGGCGCGGCCTTTTTCGCGGGTGGTACCTCGGCGGGCTTTGACCCACCGAGCGCTTCGCGCAGTCGGCGCGCCACCGGTGCTTCGACCGTCGACGACGCAGATTTGACGAATTCGCCCTGCTCGCTCAGCCGAGCGAGGACTTCCTTGCTGGTAACACCGAGTTCCTTCGCTAACTCGTGTACGCGGGCCTTACCTGCCACTACATCTCCATCTCTAGAGGCGTGGGGTGGGCCGCGCCTCGGGTTTAGCTACGACGCATTGTCATCGCCGGGTCTTCACGGTGTGCTCATGTCTTTCCGATACCTGTTTCTCTTGCCGGCGAGCATCGCGAAATGCTCGTCCAGCGCGGATGTGTCCGGTGAACCGGTGATCCGGAGCGCTCGAGCGAAGGCCTGCCGCCGGACTGCTGCCGCGAGGCACCGGTCAACGGGGTGCAACCACGCTCCCCGGCCCGGGTGGGAACCTGATGTGTCGACGGTGACGGCGGATTGCCCGTTTCCCATCGATACGGCCACCACACGGAGCAGTTCGACAGCCAACTCTCGCTTCCGGCAACCGATGCACGTCCGAACCGGACCTCCGGTGGGCGTCTCAGCGGCCGTATTCTCGCGCTGGATCACGGCTTACTCTACCGTCACCGCAGCTGAAGTCAGAACCGCGGCCGTCCGGCGGTGCCCAGAGGCCGTCCGAGGGCCCGGTTGACCCCGCAGCCAGGGCGACCTGGCACGCTGTTCACCATGGCACTTCCCGCGATTGTGCCGATGCCGCCGGTGGCCAGCGGTGTCGGGCTGCCCTGGGATATCGCGGTCGCCGACCCGGTTTCCGCACTTGCCGCCGCGCGGGCCGAACTCGGTGACACCTTCGTCGTGGACAGCGGCGAGGACCGCTACCTCTTCACTTTCTCGGCACGTGGCGTCGAGTCCTTTTACGCCCTACCCGAGGAGGTGGCGAGCAAGGGGCTGGCCGATTTCCGGATGCTGCGCCGCAAGCTGCCCGATGAGATGTTCGTGGGCCGCCGCACGTTGCCGTCGGGGTTGTTCCGGCGCGATGACGTCGCCGCCTATCTGGCCAATCTGTCTGGCGCGCTAGACGTAGCCGAGCGCGAGCTCGCAGATCAGGGCAGCACCGAGGTGTTCGCGCTGACCCGTCGGCTCGCGCACCGGATGGGTCTGGCGTCCTGGGCCGGACCGGACTGCGCCGACGGCCCCCGCTTCGAGCGCCTAGTGGCTGCACTGGACGATCTCGACGGCTCCGAGGCGTTCGTCCACCCCGAAGCAATGGCCGCGGTGGCCGCGTCCGGCAAAGCCGCCGAGCGCGCGGCACTCGAGGAGATCGTCGAAGTGATCGGCGAGGTGATCGACACCCCGGCCGACAATCCGCTGTTCGTCCGCATCGCGAACGAATGGGCCGCATCACCCGGCGCTGAACGCCGCCGGGGCGTGGCGCTCGACGTCGCGCTGATCCATATCGCGTCGATGTCGAATCTGGCGGCCGCACTCGGATGGATGCTCGTCGACCTGATCGGGCATCCCGCCGAACGCATCCGGGTGGCGGCCGGCGACGTGGCGTTGGCTGAGCAGTGCGCGCTGGAATCGACCCGACTCGCTCAGCGCTCGATCATGCCGCGCTACGTTCTGGCCGAGGTGGAGTTCGCGGTTGACGACGTGACGTATTCGGTGGCACCGGGCACCACCATCGCCACGCTGCTGCCGCTGACCAACAACAGCGCCGGACCGGGACTGGAGCACTGGGATCCGCGTCGCTGGAACCGGCACCGTCTCGTCGAGCCCGCCGATCTGGCGTCGGTGCAGTTGGTCACCGCGTTCGGGCACGGCAGACACAGTTGCCCGGCGCAACAGTTCTCGTTGGCCGCAATGGCGATGACCGCACACCGCCTCTTCGGCGCCTACGAGCTGACGCCGGATTGGGAGTCCCAGCCGGTGCCACTTCCGGTGCAGATCGGGGGCATCGCCCGAGCCGCGGGAGCCACTCCGGTCAGCTACCGCCGTCGCTGACGGTCGCCTCCGGTGCCGGGGCGTCACCGCGGATATCGATCCGCCAGCCGGTCAGCCGGGCGGCCAACCGGGCATTCTGACCCTCCTTGCCGATAGCCAGCGAGAGCTGGAAATCCGGCACCGTCACCCGGGCTGAACGGGTGGCGACGTCGATCACCTCGACCGACACCACCTTCGACGGCGACAATGCGTTGGCGACGAACCGGGCCGGATCCTCATCGAAGTCGATGATGTCGATCTTCTCCCCGGACAGCTCACTCATGACGTTTCGCACCCGTTGGCCCATCGGGCCGATGCACGCCCCCTTGGCGTTGAGCCCGGCCACCTTGGATCGCACCGCGATCTTGGAACGGTGCCCGGCCTCGCGAGCCACCGCGACGATCTCGACCGACCCGTCGGCGATCTCGGGAACCTCCAGGGAGAACAGCTTGCGCACCAGGTTGGGGTGTGTCCGCGATAGCTCGATGCGGGGCTCGCGAGTACCGCGAGTCACGCCGACGACGTAGCAGCGCAGCCGCTGACCGTGCTCGTAGCTCTCGCCCGGGACCTGTTCGGCGGCGCGAATCATGCCATCGGAGCCCTTGGTCTCGCCGCCGACGCGCACCACGATGTTGCCGCGGGCATTTTCGCGCGCGTCCTTCTGCACCATCCCGGCGACGACGTCACCCTCTCGGGCGGAGAACTCGCCGTAGACCCGTTCGTTCTCGGCGTCGCGGAAACGCTGCAGCATGACCTGGCGGGCGGTGGTCGCCGCGACCCGGCCGAAACCCTCCGGGGTGTCGTCCCATTCCCTGACGATGGTGCCGTCGTCGCCGGTCTCGTAGGCGATCACCTGAACCTCACCGCTCTTGCGGTCGATCTCGATCCGGGCGTCGGGTTCGTGTCCCTCGGTGTGCCGGTAGGCGGTCAGCAGCGCGGTTTTGATGGTGTCCAGCAACTCCTCGACCGAGATACCCCGGTCGATCTCGATCGCGTGCAGTGCGGTGACATCGATGTTCATGCCTCGGCCTCCGTTTCGTGCATTCCGGCGAGTTCGAGTTCGAGCGCACTGGGTCGGGAGAACTCAACCTGGACGGCGGCTCGGCGGATTTCGCTCAGCGGGATGCCGCGAACGGTCCAGTCGCCCGCGGTCCGGACAACCAGGTCCACGACGCCGTCCGCGGTCGCACCGAGTCGGCCGGTGACTACCGTGCCATCGGCTAATTCCACCTCGACCTTGCGACCGCGGGCGCGGCGGAAGTGCTTCTCGGCGGTCAGCGGACGCTCGACGCCGGGCGAGCTGACCTCGAGGTCGTAGGGGGTGTCGCCGGTGTCAACGGAGTCCAGCACGTCCGAGGCCGCCCGGGACAACGCCGCGACGGCATCAAGATCCAATGGGCGCTCTCCGTCGGCGACCACCCGGATTCGGGGCGGGCGGGTTCCGGTATCGATCGAAACATCCTCGATCTCGTACCCGGCGCGCAAGAACTCATCACTGAGTAGCTCGATCACCCGCACCGGTGAGGGCAATCCCGCGGACTCCTCGGTCACGGCGAGCTCCTCATCTTGAGTTGTGTTGACACCGCCGCCTGGTCCCGGCCGACACGGATCACTCACGATACGCCTGCCTTCCCCGCTGTGATGGCAGGATGATCTGGTGCCCAGGCCTGATCCCCGCCACGATTCGAACCGGGGTTCCGGGGCCGCGCTCAGTCGGCGCCGCGTCCTCACCGGCGGCGGTCGCGGCCTGCTGGCGCTGGCTCTGGTCGGCACCACCGCCACGGCCTGCGGTGCCGGTGGCCCCGAGGAGCCCGACCCACTTGAGGCCGTGCTGGCCGCGGCACGCAGCGACAGCGAACTGGCGACAACGGCGGCCCGAGCGGCCGCTCCGGACATGGTTCCTGCGCTGCTCGTGGTCGCTGCGGAGCGAGCCCGCCACGCGACCGCACTCGTCGAGGAGTTGGCGCGAGCGGCCGGCAAACCAACACCGACGGCGGGCGCTGAGACGACCTCGGCGAGCGCGCAGGCCGCGCCGGCTTCGGCCACCCTCGCCGCCGTGATCGGTGCGCTGCGCAGGTCTGCTGACAGCGCGGCGAAGCTGGCTCCGACGCTGTCGGGCTATCGGGCGGGGCTGCTGGGCTCCATCGCCGCGGCCTGCACGGCGTCGTCGACGGTGGCGCTGCCGCCCGGAGGACGGCCGCGGTGACCGCACCCGAGCAACCGGACCCGGACCGTCCGACGGCCGCTGATCAGGGGGCACTGTTCGACGCCGTCGGCGCCGAGCACGCCGCGATCTACGGGTACGGCATGGTCTCGGCGCACAGCCTGCCCATCCGCAACGACCTCGTCTCAGCGGTGCTGGCCGAGCACCGCGACCGGCGCGAGGCGGCGGTGGCGATGCTGACCGAACGATCAGTGAAGGCACCATTGCCCGCGGCCGGCTACCGATTACCGCTGCTGGTGGATTCGCCGACGAATGCCGCCCGGCTTGCAATCCGACTGGAAGACGACTGCGCGGTGGCCTGGCGGGCGGTGGTGGAGCAGGCAAGTTCTGAGCAGGACCGGGTATTCGGCCTGACAGCGCTGACCCAGTGCGCGGTTGCCGCCGCGCGCTGGCGTCAGGTGTTGGGCGCCTGGCCGGTGACCGCGGCCTTCCCCGGCGGCAACGAATAGCCCGGGCCCGGCGCCGACTGTAACGCCAGCGCGACGTTCGGCGGCGAACGTCGCGCTGGCGTCAGGCTCGCGGTCAGACGTCGGCCCCGTCAGACGTCGGCCCCGTCAGACGTCGGCCCCGTCAGACGTCGGCCCCGTCAGACGTCGGCCAAAGCCGCGGCGATATCGGCGACCGCAGTGCCGACGGCGACCTCGCGGGTCTCGCCGGTGAAACGGTTGCGTAGTTCCACGGTGCCGTCCGCCCAACCCCGGCCCAACACCACGATCCACGGCATACCGAGCAGTTCAGCGTCCTTGAACTTCACCCCGGGTGAGACGGTCCGGTCATCAAGGAGCACCTCGAAGCCCAGCCGATCCAGTTCGGCGGCGAGTTCCTCGGCACCGGCCCGCGCCTCGGAATCTTTGTTGGCGATCACGACGTGCACGTCGAATGGCGACACCGCCGCCGGCCACCGCAACCCGAGTTCGTCGTGCTGTTGCTCGACGATCACCGCCACCAGTCGCGACACCCCGATGCCGTAGGAGCCCATGGTCGGGCGCACCGGTTTGCCGTCCTCACCGAGGACGTCGACGGTGAACGCATCGGTGTACTTGCGGCCCAACTGGAAGATGTGGCCGATCTCGATGCCGCGCGCACTCACCAGTGGGCCGGCCCCGTCCGGGGACGGGTCGCCGTCGCGAACCTCGGCGGCTTCGATGACGCCGTCCGCGATGAAATCACGTCCGGCCACCAGGCCGACTACATGCTTGCCCGGTTCGTCGGCCCCGGTGATCCATGCCGTACCGCCGGCAACCCGCGGATCCACAAGATAGCGAACGCCATTGTCCAGCAACGCTTTCGGACCGATGTAGCCCTTCTGCAGGAACGGATTCCTGGCGAAGTCGGCATCGTCGAGCATGGCGTATTCGGCCGGATCGAGTGCGGCGCCGAGTCGCTTGTCGTCGACCTCGCGGTCACCGGGCAGTCCAACTGCCAGCAGTTCCCATTCGCCTCCTGGCATGCGGACCTTCAGCAGCACGTTCTTGAGGGTGTCGGCGGCGGTGACGGTACGGCCCAACCCGGCGGTGTTGGCCCAGTCGACCAGGGTGGCGATGGTCGGGGTATCACCGGTGTCATGCACCTGCGGTGCGGCCAGACCCTCGAACGGTATCGGGTCGGGTACCGCGGTGGTGACCGCCTCGACATTGGCGGCGTAGCCGGATTGCGGGCAGCGCACGAAGGTGTCTTCGCCGATATCGCTCTCCGCGAGGAACTCCTCGGATGCACTACCCCCCATCGCTCCGGAGACCGCTGAGACGATCACATAGCGAATGTTCATGCGCACGAACATCTTTTGGTAGGCCTCGCGGTGGGCGAGATACACCGTCCGCAGCCCGTCTTCGTGGACATCGAAGGAGTAGGAGTCCTTCATGATGAACTCTCGGCCGCGCAGAATTCCGGCCCGTGGCCGGGCCTCGTCGCGGTACTTGGTCTGGATCTGAAAAAGCAGCACCGGGAAGTCCTTGTAGGAGCTGTACTCCCCCTTGACGGTGAGGGTGAACAACTCCTCGTGGGTCGGTCCGAGCAGATAGTCGTTCATCCGACGGTCCTTGAGCCGGAACACCCCGTCGCCGTATTCGGTCCAGCGGTTGGTGGTCTCGTACGGTGCGCGCGGCAGCAGCGCGGGGAACAGGATCTCCTGGCCGCCGATCGCGATCATTTCCTCGCGGACGATGTTTTCGATCTTGCGCAGCACCCGCAGCCCCAGCGGCAGCCAGCTGTACAGGCCCGGGCCGATCGGCCGGACGTAGCCGGCTCGGATCAGCAGCTTGTGGCTGGGCACTTCGGCGTCGGCGGGATCGTCACGCAGGGTTCGCAGAAACAGTTCGGACATCCGGGTGATCACAGCAGCCAAGCCTAACCACCGGTCCCGGCCACTCGACTGGCAGCCGAACCAACCTCGCCGGCGTCAGCTAGATTTCGCCGGCCTCGACCGCCTCGCGAGTGTGCTGCGCGGCGGCGATCTGCCGCGCGGAGAACCCGATGAAGAAAGCGCTGATACCGACCAGGATGGCCACCGCGGCGATCCACAGCAGCGAGTAGGTGTAGCCGGCGTCAAGCGCGTCGAGCTGGGCCGGGGTCATATCGGCCACCGGGCCGGTGGTACCGCCGAGATAGAGGGTGCGCGAGACCTGCACCGCCTGGATGACCACGAGCACCACCGGTCCACCGAGGTTTTGCACCATCAGGGTGATGGCACTGACCGGGCCAATCTCACTGGGGCCAACCTCGGCGACTGCGCACAGCGGCAGGATCACCGAGATGACGCCGATACCGAACCCGCCGATCAGAATCGGCAAAAGGAGATCGGGAAAGTACGGGATGGTGCGGGTCAGAGTAGATCCGAAGAGCATGGAGCCGAGCACGAAGATGCCGCCGCCGATGATGAGCCAGCGCGGAGCGATGTGCGGGGCCAATCGCGCGGTGATCACGTTGCCGAGGCCGAGGGCCAACGCGAACGGAATGAACCCGATGCCCGCGTGCAGTGCCGAGTACCCCAGAACGTCCTGGACGTAGAGCCCGATCATCACGGTCAACGTCAACAGCACGCCGCCGGCGAGGAACAGCGAGATGAAGGTCATCACCCGGTTGCGATCGGCGAACAGCGACAGCGGAACCAGTGGGTTGTCTGCGCTGCGCTCGACGAACAGGAACCCGATACCGAGCAGCACTGCGGCCACTCCGGCGCCGATTACCCACGGGTCCGCCCAGCCGCGCGGCGGGCCCTGGGTGAAGACCAGCACCGCCGCGGCGCAGGCCAGCGTCGCCACCAGGGCACCGGTGATGTCGAGCTTCAGTCGTTCGTGACGGGTTTCCTCGAGACGGGTCAGCGCAATCCAGATGATCAGCGCGCCGATCGGCAGGTTGATCAGGAAGGCCAGCCGCCAGGACACCTCGGTGAGCGCGCCGCCGAGCACCAGACCCAGCACCGACCCGATGCCCTGCATGCCGGCCGACATCGCCATCGCGCGGTTGCGCGCGTGGCCGACGGCGTAGGTGGTAGCGATCAGCGCCAGTCCGGTCGGCGCAGCCACGGCGGCCCCGATGCCCTGCACGGCCCGCGCAGCAATCAGCAGTGCACCGTCGGTGGCCAGCCCACAGGCCATCGAGGCGATGGTGAACACCCCGACCCCGGAGATAAACGCCCGCTTGTGGCCGATGGCGTCGCCGACCCGCCCGCCAAGCAACAGCAGCCCGCCGAATGTCAGAACGTAGGCGGTGATGACCCAACTCTTACCGGCATCGGAGAGGCCGAGTTCGTCCTGCATCCGGGGCAGTGCGACGATCACGATGGTCCCGTCCAGGGTGGCCATCAACTGCATGCCCGTGATCGCGATGATCGCGGTCCCCAGCACGCTGGAGGAAAGCGCTCTGGCCGGCGGTTCGGGAACGCTGACGCCAGCCATGGCTGCCTACCCTACCCAGGTCGCCGCTATCCGGGCCCCGTACCTATCCGGGCCCGCCTATCAGGGCCGCGTGTCGGGCGGGCGGTTAAATCTCGCCGGAATCGATCGCTTCCTTGACTTCCTGCGCATGGGCGACCTGCTTGGCCGAGTAGCCGATGAACAAGGCCACCGCGCCGACGATCACCGCCACTGCGGCCACCCACAGCAGACCATAGGTGTAACCCTGGTCAAGGGCGTGCAACTGTTCGGGATTCATGTTCTTGACCGGTCCGGTGGTGCCGCCCAGGTAGAGGGTGCGAGAGGTGATCACGGCCTGGATGACGGCCAGTACGACGGGGCCGCCCAAGTTCTGCAGCATCAGCGCGATCGCCGACACGGGTCCGATCTGGTCGAAACCGACACCGGCGATAGCCGACACCGTCAGCGGCACGACGATCATCCCGATCCCGAAGCCCCCGACCGTGATGGGAATCACCAGATTGGGGAAGTAGGGGATGTCGGCGTTCAGGGTTGAGCCGTAGATCATCGCAGCGAGGACCAGCACACCGCCGGCGATGACGAGCACCCGCGGCGGAAAGCGTGACACCAATTGCGACGAGACGGCCAAGCCGACGCCGAGGGCGATGACGAACGGGATGAATCCGATTCCGGCTCGCAGTGCGCTGTAGCCCATGATGTCCTGGACGTACAGGCCGATCAGGACGGTCAGTGTGAACATCACCCCGCCGGCCAGGAAGATCGCGGCAAAGGTGGCCAGCCGGTTGCGGTCGCGGAATAGCTCGAACGGCACCACCGGGTTGATCGCGCTGCGCTCCACGACGACGAAGGCTGCGAACGCCAGCACGGCCGCCCCGCCGGCCAGCAGCGTCATGGGCGCTAACCAGCCATTCTCCGGCCCCTGGGTGAAGCCGAACACCGCAGCCGTGCAGCCGATCGTCGCCAGCAGTGCGCCGGCCGCGTCGAGTTTCATCCGCTCCCGGTGGGTCTCGCGCAGGTTGTGATACGCCAGGTAAATCATCAGGATGCCGATCGGCACGTTGACCAGGAAGGCCAGCCGCCAGGACACCTCGGTGAGCGCACCACCGACGACCAGGCCCAGCACCGAGCCGATTCCGGTCATGGCGGCGAACACCGCAGTGGCGGCATTGCGTGCCGGGCCTTTGGGGAATGTGGTGGCGACCAGCGCCAGCCCGGTGGGTGCGGCGATCGCCGCGCCTACGCCCTGGAGTAGCCGAGCGACCACCAAAGTCGTTTCATCCCAGGCGATGCCGCACAGCACCGAGGCGATCGTGAACAGCGCGACGCCGACGATGAACGTCCGCTTGCGACCGATGGTGTCGCCGAGACGTCCGCCGAGCAGCATCAGGCCACCGAAAGTCAGCACGTAGGCGGTGATCACCCAACTGCGGCCGGCATCGGACAGGCCCAGCTCGTCTTGGATCTTCGGCAGCGCGACGATGGCCACGGTGGAGTCCATGGTGGCCAGTAGCTGCATTCCGCCGATCGCGGCGATGGCGGAGATGAAGCGCCGCGAGGGCAGCCAGCCCGGGATCCGCGCCGCCGCTGCGGAGCGCGGTTGCTCATCCAGCCGTGCCGGTCCCAACAACGGTGACGCACCATCCCGATGGCCGGCGGCGCGGCTGCCCCGTGGCAAGGGCGTGGCGCGCTTCGCGTCATCGAGTGCGGTCATAGCGACCTACCCTACAGTAATATTAAGAGGACTTTAAAGTCTCGAGTCCGGCCACGGGCCCGATCACGATGATCGCCGGTGGCCGAATGCCCTGGTCTCGGATTTCTTCGGCCACGTCGGCCAGCGTCGCCCGCAGCACCCGTTCGCCGGCCGTGGTGCCCTGCTGCACCACCAGAACCGGCGTTTCGGCTGGTCGGCCGCCTTTACGCAGGATCTCGGCGAACAACTCGATGCGTTCGACGGCCATCATCAGCACCAACGTCCCGGTCAACTGCGCCAGCGCGTTCCAATTCACTAACGATTCCGGGTGCTCCGGTGACAGGTGCCCGCTGACCACCACGAATTCGTGATTCACCGCCCGGTGCGTGACGGGGACACCGGCCATCGCGGGTACCGCGATCGCGCTGGTGACGCCGGGTACCACTGTGACCGGAATCCCAGCAGCGGCACAGGCGAGAACTTCCTCATACCCGCGGGCGAATACGAACGGGTCACCGCCTTTGAGTCGCACCACGAACTTCCCCGCCCGGGCCCGGTCGATCAGAATGTCATTGATGGATTCCTGCGCCATGGCGCGACCGTAGGGAATCTTGGCCGCGTCGATGATCTCGACGTTCGGCGGGAGTTCGGCCAGCAGTTCCGGCGGTGCAAGCCGATCGGTCACCACGACGTCGGCCGCGGCCAGCAGTCGCCGCCCGCGCACGGTGATCAACTCGGGGTCGCCGGGTCCCCCACCCACCAGGGCCACCCCGCCGGGCATCACATCGGCGGCTGTGGTGGCGGCGAGGTCGCCGGCGATGCGGCCTTGGGCGAAAGCCTCCCGGATCGCCGAGCGCACGGCTGCCGATCTGCGGTGCTCGCCACCGGCCAGCACCCCCACCATCAGTCCCTCATAGTCGAAGGAGGCCGGGGTGACGGCGGTGCCGTCGCGGCCGGCATCGGCGCGGACGCAGAAGATACGTCGACCCTCGGCCTCGGCCACCACCGCGGCGTTCACCTCCGGGTCGTCGGTGGCGGCGATGGCGTACCAGGCGCCGTCGAGATCGCCGTCGCGGTAGTCCCGCAGGGTCAGCGTGATGCCCGGCCGCTGCACGGCAAGGGCTTCCACCGCCGGGGTCGCTGCCCGGGCGATCACGTGGACGTCGGCACCGTTGGAGATGAGCACCGGCACCCGGCGCTGCGCCACCGTGCCGCCGCCGATCATGACGACCTTCCTACCGGCCAAGCGCAGGCCGACCAGGTAGGCGTTCTCGCTCACCTGACGAGCCTAATGAGCGTCATCAACACCGCCGTGGTGAACCGCGGCATGCTCGACGAACCGCCGGATGGCGTGCGGCTGGGCCGCAGGATGGGTATGCAGATAGGACGCGTGCACCCCGACGTCGACCGCACCATCGCTCGCTGGATGCTCGCCCGTCCGGCCCATGATCCACGCCGACTGCACCAGCGCATCGAATTGCACTGTGGTGCGGTGAAACTCGTGGCCGGTCACCCGCTGGCCCTCGGTATACAACGCCGAATCCGCCGTGGCGACGGCGTCGCGATAGCCCAGGGTGAGTCGCGGAGTGAAGGTCGCCGAACCGGACAGCACTGCACACATCGGGTGCCCGTCAAGATCGGACATCAAATAGGTAAGCCCGCCGCATTCGGCGTGTACCGGGCCGCGGACGGCGAATTCGCGGATCTGGCCGCGCAGTGTGACGTTGCCGGAAAGCTGTTCGGGGTACTGCTCGGGGAATCCGCCCGGCAGCACCAGCGCCGCGGTGCGCTCCGGAAGCGTCTCGGTGATCGGATCGAACGCCACCACCTCCGCGCCGGCCGCTCGCAGGAGTTCGTCGTACTCGGCGTAGCCGAAAGTGAAAGCCTTACCGGCCGCGACCGCCACCACTGGACGGCCCACCACCGGCACCCCCGCCGCATCCTCCGGTGACCACACCGGACCCGGCACCTCAGATCCGGCCAGTGCGACAACCGCATCCAGGTCGACGTGCCGGGCGATGAGATCGGTCATCGCCGCCACCGCGTCACCCGCCGCATCCCCGTGTTCGGTGGCGGTCACCAACCCGAGATGACGTGACGGCACCGAAAGTTCGTCGTGGCGCGGCACCGCGCCCAGCACCGGGATGCCGACAGTCTCGCAGGCCTGCCGCAGGACCGCCTCGTGACGCTCCGAACCCACCCGGTTGAGGATCACTCCTGCGATACGCACTCCGCGCAGGTATGTCGAAAAACCATGCAGCACAGCCGCAATGGTTTGACTCTGCCCGCGAACGTCGATAACAAGCACTACCGGGGCGCCCAGCAGTTGGGCAACCTGTCCGGTGGAACCGCGTGCCGGGAAACCAAACTGCTCGTCGATGCGGCCATCAAAAAGGCCCATCACGCCTTCGACCACGGCGATATCGGCACCGGCCGAACCATGCCGGTACAGCGGGCCGATCAGATCCTCGCCGACCAGAACCGGATCGAGGTTGCGGCCCGACCGGCCTGCCGCCAGAGCGTGATAGCCGGGATCGATGAAGTCCGGTCCGACCTTGAACGGCGCAACCCGCAAGCCGCCGCGGCGCAGCGCCCCCATCAAACCCGTTGCGATGGTGGTCTTTCCACTGCCGGAAGACGGAGCGCCGATCACAACAGCGGGGGTGCTCGCCACGCCTACCACTCCAGACCGCGCTGGCCCTTGCGGCCGGCATCCATCGGGTGGGCGATCTTGGTCATCTCAGTCACCAGATCGGCGACTTCGAGGAGTCGCGGCGGGGCGTCGCGCCCGGTGATCACGACATGCTGCCGACCCGGCCGGGCCAGCAATGTATCGACCACCTCGTCGACGTCGACCCACCCCCAAGTGAGTGGGTAGGTGAACTCGTCGAGAACGTAGAAGTCGTGTTCCTGCGTGGCGAGGCGGCGCGAGATCTCCGCCCAGCCGGCGGCAGCGGTCGCGGCGTGGTCGTCCTCGGCGCCCGGTTTTTTGACCCAGGACCAGCCGGCGCCCATTTTGTGCCACTCGACGGCACCGCCGATTCCCTCGTCGGCGTGCAGGCGGCCGAGTCGTTCGAAGACCGATTCCTCCCCAACCTTCCACTTGGCACTCTTGACGAACTGGAAGACCGCAATGTCCATGCCGGCGTTCCACGCGCGCAACGCCATTCCGAAGGCCGCGGTCGACTTCCCCTTGCCGACACCGGTATGCACCGCGAGTACCGGGGCGTTGCGCCGCTGTCTGGTGGTCAGACCGTCATCGGGGACGGAAATCGGCTGGCCCTGTGGCATCGCACGCCTCCTTTCCGGTGTGCACGCTCAGGCCGCCCGGCGGACGGCCTGCGCCAGATGATCCGCACGCAGCTGCTCGAGGCGTAATACCGGCGCCCCAAGCTGGTCGGCAAGTTCGCTCGCCAGACCCAATCGGATATAGGAGGTCTCACAGTCCACCACGACCGCCGCAGCACCCTCTGCGGCGAGTAGGCGTGCGGCAATACGACTGCGCCCCAACGGGTCCGGGCCGCCGGTCGCGCGGCCATCGGTGAGCATCACCACCAGGGGTCGACGGGTGCGGTCGCGGGCCCGTTCGCGGATCACCACATCGCGGGCGGCCAGCAGACCCTCGGCCAGTGGGGTGGTGCCCCCGGTGTCGAGCCGGTTCAACCGCCGGGATGCCGTATACGCCGATGCGGTCGGCGGCAGCACCAGGCGAGCGCCGGTGGAACGGAATGTGATGACGGCGACCTTGTCACGACGCTGGTATGCATCACGCAACAGCGACAGCGCCGCGCCGGTCACGGCGGTCATCCGGTCGCGGGCGGCCATCGATCCGGAGGCGTCGACGACGAAGATCACCAGGTTGCCTTCCCGGCCGATGCGCGCGGCGCGTCGAATGTCCTCGGCGTCGGGGCGTAGTGGGCCCGCGCCGGTGCGACGGTTGGCGGCGGCGAGCAGTGTCGCGAACAGGTGCACACCGTGGCCCTGCTCCGGCGTCGCACTGGCGCCGACCATCGCGCCGGCGGCGTTGCGGGCCGGTGAGCGTCGACCGGCGTGGCCGTCACCGACACCGGGAACTTTCAGCGCTCGGGTGCGAAACTCCGGTGCAGGTGGTGCCGAAGGCCGGGTCGATGACGATGAATTCGGTTGGCGGGGAGTGGTTTCCGCAGTGCCGTCAGCCGATTGTCCGCCGCCCGGCGGATCGGGGTCGGGTTCCGATTCGTCGTCGGCGGAGGCCGACAGTGATCCTTCGTCGGCGGAGGCCGACAGTGATCCTTCGTCGGCGGAGGCCGACAGTGATCCTTCGTCGGCGGAGGCCGACAGTGCTTCGTCGTCGGCGGTTGCCGACAGGGATCCTTCGTCGGCGGTTGCCGACAGTGCTTCGTCGAGTTCACCGGGGTCGATTCCCGGGTCATCGAAGGGGTCGCGGCGACGCCGGTGTGGCAGTGCGAGTTCGGCGGCCACCCGGATATCTTCTTCGCCGACGGTATCGGCTCCGCGCCAGGCGGCGTGTGCCACCGCGGTGCGAGCCACCACCAGATCGGCACGCATTCCGTCGACGTCGAAGGCCGCGCACAGCGCCGCGATCCGGTTCAATTCGCGGTCGGACAACTCGACGTCGTTCACCCTCCCGCGGGCGGCGACTATCTTCTGCGCGAGGTCACTGTCCTGCGCGGTGTACCGGGCGGCGAATCCGGCCGGGTCAGCCTCGTAGTCGAGGCGACGGCGAATGACCGCGCTGCGCACCGCAACCTCACGGGAAGCGTGCACGTCGACGGCAAGCCCGAACCGGTCGAGCAGTTGCGGACGCAATTCGCCCTCTTCGGGGTTCATGGTGCCAACCAGGACGAACCGCGACTCATGTGAGTGCGACACCCCATCGCGCTCGATATGAACCCGGCCCATCGCGGCGGCATCGAGCAGCACGTCGACCAAATGATCGGCTAGCAGGTTGACCTCGTCGACGTAAAGCACGCCGCCGTGAGCGCGAGAGAGCAACCCGGGGGAAAATGCGTGCTCGCCGTCGCGCAGCACCTTCTGCAGATCCAGCGATCCCACGACGCGGTCCTCAGTGGCGCCGATCGGCAATTCCACCAACTTTGCGCCCGGATCTGCCTCGGTCAACACCCCGGCCAGAGCGCGAACGGCGGTCGATTTGGCGGTGCCCTTCTCGCCGCGGATCAGCACGCCGCCGATCTCCGGGCGCACCGCGCACAACAGCAGCGCCAGTCGCAGCCGGTCATGGCCGACGAGGGCGCTGAACGGGTAACCCGGCTGGTTCACGAGGGCTGCATCCGCAACATCGGGACATGCGGAATGCCGTCCTCGCAGAACTCGTCGCCGTCCACCACAAAGCCGTGCCGGGCGTACATGTCAATCAGGTAGGTCTGGGCATTGAGCGCGCAGGGGTCTGCACCGACATCCGCCAGCGCGGCCTGCAGCAGACGGGTCGCGTAGCCGTGGCCTCTGGCCGCCGCTCGGGTGCAAACCCGGCCGATTCGAAACTGCCTGCGCCCGCCGGGACCCCCTTCGATGAGACCCCCTTCGATGAGACGCAGCGTCGCGATCGTTTCGCCGGATTTTTCTTCCAGCCAGAAATGCCGGGTCTGGGCACTCAGGTCGGAGCCGTCGAGTTCCGGATACGGGCAGGCCTGCTCGACAACGAAAACTGCGACGCGCAGCTTCAGCAGGTCATAGAGGGTCGCCGCGTCGAGGTCGCGACCCCAGCAACGGCGCAGCGAAACCGTCACATCGCTCCTCACGTCGCAACCCGCACCCGGTCGGTCACGGCAGTCCGGCTAGGTTAACCCGGCTAAGGTTGGGCCGTGACGGCAGTGCAGGCCGAATGGACCGACGATGTTCTGCCCGGATACCGGCAGCACACCATGACACTGGGCACCGACCCCGACGGCGAAGGCGAGTTGTTCGCCACCTTGGTCCGCACCACCGAATCAATCCCGTCGTCGTCGGTGGTACTTGGCCTGCACGGCTACACCGACTACTTCTTCAATACCGAACTGGCTGAGCATTTCGCTGCCCGGGGTTGGCGGTTCTACGGCCTCGATTCGCGCCGGTGCGGCCGCTCTTGGCGGGCCGGCCAGACTCCGCATTTCACCACCGACCTGGCCCGCTACGACCGCGAGCTGGAGGGCGCGCTGGCGATCATCGGCGCGGAGAATCCCGGCGCCCGGGTGCTGGTGTACGGGCACTCCACCGGCGGGCTGGTGGTGTCACTGTGGCTGGACCGGTTACGCGGCCACGGCGCCACCGCGACGCTGAACATCGCGGGCCTGGTGCTCAATAGCCCGTTCCTGGAACTGAACGGACCGGCCATACTGCGCACCCGGGCCACCTCGACGGCGATCGGGGCCGTGTCGCGGGTGCGCAAGACCAGGGTGGTGCGCGGAGCCGGTTCCGGTGGCTACGGGCTCACGCTGCATCGGGCCTACCACGGCGAGTTCGACTACAACCTGACGTGGAAGCCGATCGGCGGGTTCCCGATCACCGTCGGCTGGATTCACGCAATCCGACGCGGCCAGGCCCGCCTGCAGCGGGGGCTTGACGTAGGGGTGCCTAATCTCGTGCTGCGCTCCGATCACAGCGTCGCCGAGACCGCCGAGACGCAACTGCTGCAACGCGGGGACGCGGTGCTCGATGTCGCGCACATCGCCCGCTGGGCGGGCTGCCTGGGCAACCGAACCACCAGCGTTCCGGTGATCGATGCCAAGCACGATGTGTTTTTGTCGCTGTCCGAACCGCGCGCCGCAGCCTACGCCGAATTGGATCGCTGGCTTGAACAGTTGCCTGCCTCCTAACCTCGGGTTTGCACCTGATCGGCGGCACTAAAGGTCATCAATTCGCGTACCGGTGGAACAAATCACCGGTGGTGCGCGACCATTACGTCGTGGAGTGCAACATCGCCCGGGATGCGCTGTCGGCCCGGATCGACGGGGAGCGCGAACCCATCCCCGTCGCCCGCGTCGACGAGCACCTGAGCGCCTGCGAGCCGTGCCGGCAGTGGCACGCCGCGGCCGTCGAGCAGACCCAGGTACTGCGTCGACTGGCGGGGCGTTCGCAGGTCGCCACCGTTCCTCCGATCCCACCGGCCCGTCGCGCGCGGATGCCGATCCGCGGCCTGCCGGCCCTGCCGTGGCAGCGATGGGCGCTGGCCGGTGTGGGAGTCGTCCAACTCGCCCTGGCGGGCGCCCAGGCGACCGGCGCTCATCTCGGTATCCCCCACGCGGCCATCGGCGGGCACCTGTTCAACGAATCAACCGCGTGGTCCATGGCGCTGGGTGTGATGATGCTGGCGGCCGCGATCCGGCCATCTGCCGCCGTCGGCCTCGCGGGGGTCCTCGGGGCGTTTGTCGCCGTTCTCTGCGTTTATGTGATCAGGGACGCAGCGGCCGGAACCGTTACCACCGATCGCATCATGAGCCACCTGCCAATAGTCGTCGGCGCAGTACTGGCCTTCCTGGTGTGGCGCCGAGACCGCCCCGTCGACTCCCAACCAGATTCCCGCGAAGTGACAGATTCCGCCGAGATCGTGTTGCCCGACAACGCCTCTCGCGGTCGCCGCCGCGGCCACCTGCACCCGACCGACGGCTCAGCCGCCTGAGTTAGAGCATGACGGCGAACATGATCGCCATTCCGGCGGCCATCGTCGCCTGGCTCAGGATGCCGAATTGCTGACCCGGCGAATGGGTCGAACCGCCGAGGCAGGCGGCGATGTAGCGGTAGACCCAAAAGACCGTGGCAATCGCGAAGCCGACGGTGCAGACCCAATTCAGGACGCCGACCCATTCCGGCGTCGCGGAGGCCGACGGACCGGCAGCCGAGTGGCCGGCGTGGCCTGCGTGGCCTGCGTGCCCGCCGTGGCCTGCGTGCCCGCCGTGGCCTGCGTGCCCGCCGTGTCCGGCGTGCCCGGCATCGGTCGGCGATCCGTCCGCGCCAGACATGTCCATTCCGGACATGTCCATTCCGGACATGGTGGTGCGCCGCAATGCCAACCCACCCATCGCCGCGTACATCCACGCCATCGCCAGCATCATCAGGGCGTGATAAACGCTGCCCCAGCGGCGTGAGGAGTTGCGGACCGCGATCACCGCGAACCAGATCGCCGCGACCGCGAAGAACACCATCGGCGCACGGGTTGGAAGCTCCGCACCACTCGGCCAGGCCATCACCGCCATCGCCACCGCCATGATCGCGTGCAGGAAGTCGCCGATGACGTTCGTACCCGAATGACGGTTCGCCGCAATCGCCTGCACGTAGACGCCGGCGCTGAAGACAAACAGCAGCGTGACGACCCACCGCAGGGTCACGTCCTGGATCATCTGTCCACTCCGGTGGGCTCTGGAATCGGCACGATTATTGGTCGGCTCCCACGCGAGGAAAGTTCCTGCCCGGGCCGTCCCGCATCTTAGGCGGCTTAGACTCTTGCGATATGGCCCTGCCTCAATCCGTCGTCCCCCGGTCAATGGTGGGGAGTCGGCTACTGCTGGCCGGATATGCGGTCCTGGCGGCCGCCGTCGCGGGATACGCGCTCACTCTTCCCTCCGCCGTGCCTTCGACGACTGTCATTCATGCGCTCGGGAGTTTCACCGCCACCATCGCCGGCGCAGTGTGCCTGGGAGGTGTGGTGCTGATCCTCATCACTGCACGGCCGGACGATCGTGGCGTCATCGACGCCCCCGCGTTCCGGGTTCACCGGGTGGTGGAACGAGTGTCCGTGGTGTGGTTAGTGATGTCGTTGGCGATGGTAGTCATTCAGGTCGCCGCCGACGCCGGGCTCTCGCTGCCGCTGCTGTTCAGCGGCGACCGAATCGGCTCTATCGGCAACGCGGTGGGCGCCTCGGCATACGCACGAGCATGGGTCGTAGTCGCCATCTGCGCAGCGGTGACCGTGCTTGGTCTGCGACTCACCCTGCGTTGGGATTGGCATGTGCCGCTCTTGGTTCCGGCGATCATCGGCGTGGTGGCATTCCCGGTCAACGGCAACCCCAGTTACGGCCCCGACCATGATTACGCCACGAGTTCGGTCATTGTTTTCACGATTGCGGTCTCAGTGTTGGCCGGATTGAAGATCACTTCAGCATTGGCCGGACGGGGAGGCCCAGTCGGCCAGGCCGAGCGCGTAACGACACTGGTCGCCGGCGTGGTGGCTCTGGTCTTCGGGGCGGTCTTGATGGTGCTCCTTGCCGGGCCGCCACTGGGCTCCGGATACGGCCGACTGGGGCTAGCGGCGGCGGCCGCACTGCTCACCGGTCTCATCTTCGACTGGCGCGGGCGCGCGTCGGCGTTCAATGCCGTGACGGCGATGACCGCGCTGGCCGCGGTCTCGGCCATGGCCGTCCAGATCGCGCCCCGGCTACTCCCGTTTTGGTCGGCGGTGTGCTGTTACTACGACATTGCGACCAACACCCGCTTCCTGAGGACCGGCAGTGGTTCGACCGTTCCCCAACTCCTGCTCATTCTCGGCTACGAATTTCCCGGCGCACCGAGTCCCCTGCGGATGTTGACGTTCTGGCGTTTCGACCCCTTCCTGAGTTCCGGCGGCCTGCTTCTCGCCGCCCTTTACCTCGCTGGCGTGGTTCGTCTGCGCCGCCGCGGCGACCGGTGGCCGGTCGGACGCACGGTGTCCTGGTTGGCAGGCTGCGCGGCCCTGGTATTCGCGACCGGTTCAGGTGTCCGATCCTATGGCGCAGCGATGTTCAGCATCCACATGATCGAGCACATGACGCTGAACATGTTTGTCCCGGTGCTCCTGGTTCTGGGCGT